>Ga0181579_10001047_pt1 | contig 22840 bp, 17 predicted proteins | sample 071ome_24_FD_132996 | JGI IMG/M metagenome (GOLD analysis project Ga0181579, IMG submission 132996) | Coastal salt marsh microbial communities from the Groves Creek Marsh, Skidaway Island, Georgia - 071402CT metaG (megahit assembly) | ecosystem: Environmental > Aquatic > Marine > Intertidal... | reverse complement strand
TTAAGGTTGGCCATGGAAGGTGCATTTTCAGAAATCTCACCTGGAGCAGAAATCACCTTGTTCATTTCAGCAAGGATATGCATCCTGGCGTCATAGGCCTGGTCAAGTGCCGTCTCCATGATTTCTTCAGTAATCCCCTGGATCTTGATATCCATCTGCAGAGCAGTAACACCATTGGCAGATCCGGCTACCTTGAAATCCATATCACCCAGGTGATCTTCATCCCCAAGGATATCAGTCAAAACAGCTACGCCGTTGTCTTCCTTGATCAACCCCATCGCAATACCGGCAACCGGTGCTTTTACAGGCACGCCCGCATCCATCAGAGCCAGAGAGGTACCACAGACAGAGGCCATGGAACTTGAACCATTGGATTCAGTGATTTCTGAAACTACACGAATGGCATATGGAAATTCTTCGTCTGATGGCAGTACGGCTGCAACACCACGACGCGCCAGTCGACCATGGCCAATTTCACGACGTTTCGGACCGCTCATAAAACCTGTCTCACCCACACTGAAGGGAGGGAAGTTGTAATGCAGCATGAAGTTGTCTTTCTTTGTGCCGGAAAGATCTTCAATGATTTGTGCATCACGTAAAGCACCAAGAGTTGCCACGACAACAGCCTGAGTTTCCCCACGAGTAAACAGGGCAGAACCATGTGTCTTGCTCAACACACCAGTTTCAACCTCAATCTGACGAACAGTTTTTGTATCACGACCATCAATTCGCGGCTGGCCCTTGATAATATTCTGACGTACGATTTTCTTTTCCAGGGAAGCAAAAATACCCTGGACTTCTTTTGCAGTCACTGCTGGCTCGACATCTTCACTGACAAACTGTTCTACAGCCTGGTCACGCAGTTCTTCCAGTTTATCCTGTCGCTGCATCTTGTCAGAAATCTGGTAGGCTGAATTAATACCATCACCAAAACTGGCAGTAATAGCATCAGTGAGTACATCATTGGTGGCTGGAGGCTCCCAGTCCCAGGCTGGCTTGCCAGCTTCGGCCTGGAATTCATTGATCGCCTGAACAACAACCTGCATTTCCTGATGAGCAAAAAGCACAGCACCAAGCATCAGGTCTTCACTTAGCTCTTTCGCCTCTGATTCAACCATAAGTACTGCAGCACCAGTACCTGCAACTACCATATCCAGGTCAGATGTCTCCAGAGCTTCTGCGTTTGGATTCAGAAGGTAACCATCCGTATCGTTATAACCAACGCGAGCTGCACCCAGTGGGCCAGCGAAAGGAATACCGGAAATAGCGAGAGCGGCTGAAGCACCGATCATGGCCGCAATATCCGGGTCAACATTTTTTTCTGAAGAAACGACAGTACAGATAACCTGCACTTCGTTCATAAAACCTTTAGGGAATAAGGGACGAATCGGCCTGTCGATCAGGCGGGAAGTCAGGGTCTCTTTTTCAGTTGGACGACCTTCCCTCTTGAAGAAGCCACCTGGAATCTTACCGGCAGCATAGGTTTTTTCCTGATAGTTAACTGTCAGGGGGAAGAAACCCGCATCGGGGTTAGCTGACTTTCTTCCTACGACCGTGGCAAGTACAGTTGTATTGCCTATTGTTACAAGCACTGCTCCGGTGGCCTGACGAGCAACCTTTCCTGTTTCTAGGATGACAGTGTCATTTCCATATTTGAATTCTTTCCGAATCGGATTAAACATAATGTATCTCTTTTCTTTTCGTACGAATCCTGGCCGACCCCATGCCGGCCAGGTCAGGAACCCCCAACGAAGTTACATTGCACTTTATTGGAGGTTCTGGGTTTTACCTGCGCAGACCAAGACGCTTGATCAGATCAGCGTAACGGTTAAGGTCTTTACGTTTCAGGTAATCGAGCAGCTTACGACGGGTATTCACCATGCGGATAAGTCCACGGCGTGAATGGTGATCGTGATTGTGCTCTTTGAAGTGGTTTTGAAGCTGGTTGATATTGTGAGTCAGCAAAGCTACCTGTACTTCGGGGGAACCAGTGTCTCCTTCAGACAGGGCATAGTCGGCCACAACTTCAGCTTTCTTTTCGGCTGATAAAGCCATAGTGATATCTCCTGTTAATATGCGTTAATTGAATCCAACATCCCTTTAACTCAGTATAACCATGCATATTTATAGTTACCTGAAATGCAATCCTTGCGCCCTGCCACCAACAGACTTGTCTGCAGGGTTCAAGGGGTGCGTACCATAGCACACATCAGCGCCCTTATACACCCTAATTCTGCCGGTTCAACAGCCTTACAGGCTTGACGCGGCCATCATCCAGAATACTGCCAATACCAAAGAAACCCTCATCATCATACAACCTGACTATTCCATTTGTGGGGAGCGCGCGGGCTATTACCGGCTGCCCCTGTCTCATGAAATCAGCAGTGATCATGGGCAAAGTGACTTTTACCAGCTCTTCTACTGCCAGATCAGGCGGGTATAGATAGGAGTCCAGCGCTTGAGCACCTCCCTGCTCAGCCGCTTCCTCGAGCTTTTCCAGGGTGACACTTTGCGACTCGGTGAAAGGCCCTGACTGCAAACGTCTCAAAGCAGTGACATGACCGCCGACACCGAGCATATCGCCCAGGTCATCAGCTATCGAACGGATATAGGTTCCCTTTGAACAATCCACTTCCAGGTCGACTTCATCGCCACGGAAATCCAGCAGCTCAAGCCGATAAATGGTGACATGCCTGACTTTCCGCTCCACCTCCTGTCCTTTCCTGGCAAGTTTGTATAAAGGGACGCCTTGATGCTTCAGCGCAGAGTACATGGAAGGTACCTGGGTGATTTCACCCCGAAAGGATTCAAGGCATTGCTCGAGCTCCTTCAAGCTGACAGTATCATCGGTACTACTGACAATATTCCCCTGGGAATCACCGCTATCTGTTTTAATACCCAGGCGAATGGTGGTTCGATAGGACTTGTTAGCATCGAGAAGAAACTGGGAAAGCTTGGTGGCTTCACCAAAGCATAGTGGCAACACCCCTGTAGCAAGAGGATCCAGACTACCGGTATGACCCGCCTTGGCCGCATCCAGCAATCTTTTCACGCGTTGAAGACTGCGGCTGGAAGATTCGCCGGTTGGTTTATCCAGCACGATAATGCCGGATATCTTTCTGCCACGTGCTCGCCTGGCCAACTGAAGCAACCTTTATAACGTTGAAATGGATTTATTGGTCGTCATCATCATTATGCTGATGATCACGTTCATCCATGGCAAGAGCCTCATCAATGAGACCGGTCAGGTACTGACCCCGGGCCAGGGTATCGTCAAAGATAAATTTGAGCTTAGGAATAGTACGCAAATTGATTTCCTTTGCCAGCATGGACCTCAGGAAACCGGCCGCCTTGTTTAAGGCTTCAATGCTGTCATTAGCTTCTTCCATCGTGCTTTTACCCAGCAATGTGACAAATACTGCAGCGTGAGCCAGATCCTTGCTAACCCGAACGCTTGTCACTGATGCCATACCAACACGCGGGTCACGAACCTCGTTCTGTATAAGCAGGGCAATTTCCCTTTTTAACAGGTCGGAAACCTTGTCTACCCTGTTAGAGACTCTACCCATACTTTGCTCTGCTTGTTATTGTCACATTCAGAAAACGAATCCTTTCCTTACAGTGACCTGGCAACTTCCTTGCGTTCAAATACCTCGATCTTGTCACCCACACGTACATCAGTGTAGTTCTTTACGCCGATACCGCATTCCATACCATTCCTTACTTCCTGGGCTTCATCCTTGAATCTGCGCAGTGATTCAAGCTCACCTTCGTAAATGACCACGTCATCACGCAATACGCGGATAGGCTTGCTTCGATAAACAGTCCCCTCAATAACCATGCTACCAGCGATAGCACCGAATTTAGGCGACATGAATACATCGCGAACTTCGGCAACACCAAGAATCTCTTCCTGAAGCTCTGGCGCGAGCATGCCGCTCATAACTGCTTTCACATCATCAATGAGGTCATAAATGACACTGTAGTAACGCATTTCCAGCCCTTCATTTTCAACGAAGGTTCTGGCGGCTTTGTCGGCTCGAACATTGAAGCCAATGATGGTTGCTCTGGATGTCTGGGCCAACTGGACATCTGTTTCTGAAATACCTCCAACACCGGAAGAAACCAGGTTCACGGAAACCTCTTCATTGCCCAATCCCATCAATGCAGAGGAAATTGCTTCCAGGGAACCACGTACATCAGTTTTCAGAACTACATTGAGCACCTGTTTGTCAGCATCACCCATGGTAGCAAACATACTTTCCATTTTGGCCGCCTGCTGTTTCGCAACCTGGGTTTCACGGAACTTGTTCATCCTGAATTCTGCGACTTCCCTAGCTTTCTTCTCATCCTGGACAATCAGGAAATCATCGCCCGCATCAGGTGTACCGTTTAGCCCCAGAATCTCGACAGGAATTGAGGGGCCTGCTTCTTTAATCTGCTTGCCATTTTCATCAATCATTGCCCTGATCTTGCCGTACTCATGACCGGCAAGAATGATATCCGACATTTTTAGTGTACCGTTCTGAATCAGAACAGTTGCAACCGGACCACGCCCCTTGTCCAGACGAGATTCAATAACCACACCCTTGGCATCACAATTTTCGATTGCCTTGAGTTCGAGCAGCTCAGACTGGAGCAGGACAGCTTCCAACAGTTCAGGAATTCCCTTGCCGGTCTGGGCTGATACTTCAATAAACTGGGTTTCACCGCCCCATTCTTCAGGCGTCAGCCCTTTGGCTGCCAGTTCATTTTTCACTCGGTCAGGATCAACGCCCTCCTTGTCCATCTTGTTGATAGCAACCACCAGTGGCACTTCCGCTGCCTGGGCATGTTGAACAGCCTCTTCAGTCTGCGGCTTAACTCCGTCATCACCCGCAACAACCAGAATAACAATATCAGTCGCCTGAGCACCGCGGGAACGCATCGCACTGAACGCAGCATGGCCTGGTGTATCAAGGAAAGTGATCATGCCGTGTTCGGTATCCACATGATAGGCACCGATATGCTGCGTGATACCACCGGCCTCACCGGAAGTCACAGAAGATTTACGGATATAGTCCAGAAGTGATGTTTTACCGTGGTCAACATGCCCCATTACGGTCACGACTGGTGCACGCGGTACTTCTTCACCTTCATATTTGATGGATTCAACGAGATTTTCTTCAATCGCATCATCAGAAACGGTTTTAGGTTTATGCCCCAGTTCCTCAACCAGCAGGACAGACGTATCCTGATCCAGAATATGGTTAACCGTGGCCATCACCCCCATACCCATCAATGTCTTGATAAGCCCGGCACTCTTCAGATGCATACGTTGGGCGAGATCCCCAACGGTGATTGCTTCCGGGATTTCAATTTCACGTGAAATAAATTCTGTTGGTTTTTCGAATTTGTGCTCTTTCTGACCCTGGCTTAACTTGCGACGACCGCCTCTGCGACGGGATCCCCCTTCAAGTTCTTCTTCATCCAGAATGAAGTCATCACTGGATCGAATGGGCTGGAATTTCTTCGGCTCTCCAAGATCCCTTTTGCGTAATCCTCCCTTTTTCTTTTCGATACCATCCGCTTCGGCACGCTGGCTGTCTTTACGGACTGAAGGTTTCTTGGCTTCCCTGCGGGATTCCGGTTTCTCCTCTACAGGAACTTCCACCGGGGAGACAGACTCTTTCGCTGGGCTGGTCGGAGAACCAGAACTTGCAGCTTTCTCAGCAGCAGCCTTTTCGGCTTCAGCCTGCCTGGCCTTCTCCGCTGCTTCACGTTCAAGACGTTCCTTTTCTTCCTGCTCAAGACGCTCAGCTTCCTTGCGCTCTGCTTCCAGCTGGGCTTCTTCAACACTGCGCTTGACGTAAGTTCTTTTTCTGCGAACTTCAACATTCACAGCTTTGCTGCGGCCCTGGTTATCCGACGTCTTAAGGGTCTCTACCGTTTTACGCTTGAGCGTAATCCGACGCGGTGTAGCACCAGCAGAGGTATCCTCGCCATGCTTGCTTTTCAGCGACAACAGCAGGGTAGCACGCTCATCATTAGTCATCGTGTCATCAGCTTTTGTCTGGGGCAGGCCTGCTTCCTTGATCTGTTCCAGTAGACGATCCTCAGGAACTCCGACCATTTTAGCTAGCTCAGTGATTGTTACATCAGCCATTCAACTCTCCGACTTTTGCTGCTTGAATGAAATCTATTTTTTTTCAAAACCTGGAAATTCAATCGTAATTGATTCAGGACTTTTCCTCTGAAGAATCTTCAGTAGACTCTTCTTCAGCCTCATCTTCAAACCAGGGTGCCCTGGCTGTCATGATCAGCTGACCTGCACGCTCTTCATCCATGCCGTCAATGACCATCAGTTCATCAGTGGATTGTTCGGCAAGATCTTCCATGGAAAGCACTCCAATTTTGGACATGGCCAGTGCAAGCTCATTATCCATTCCTTCCATATTCAGAAGGTCATCCTTGATACCAGCCTTGCTGATATCTTCTTCTGAAGCAATCGCCCTGGTGAGCAAGGCATCTTTGGCCCTTGAACGCAGTTCATTGGCAATTTCATCATCAAAATCCTGGATATCAGAAATCTCTTCCAGTGGAACATAGGCAATTTCTTCCAGGGTAGTAAAACCTTCCTGCACGAGTATTTCTGCCACATCTTCATCTACATCCAGGCTATCCATAAAATTCTGGATAGTTCCAGCAGATTCCTGCTGCAGCTTGTCAGCCGCGCTTTCCTCACTCATGACATTAATAGTCCAGCCGGTGAGCTCACTACCCAGACGAACATTCTGGCCATTACGGCCTATAGCCTGGGCCAGATTATCCTCTGCTACAGCGACATCCATGGTATGAGCATCCTCATCTACCACGATGGAGGCTACTTCCGCAGGGGACAGGGAATTGATAACCATCTGTGCAGGATTGTCATCCCAGAGAATGATATCGATGCGCTCATTGGCCAACTCATTGGATACAACCTGAACCCTGGAGCCACGCATCCCGACACAGGCACCAACTGGATCAATACGGCCGTCGTTGGTTTTAACCGCCAGTTTGGCACGCGAGCCAGGATCCCTCGCTGCTGCCTTGATTTCAATAATTTCTTCGGAAATTTCAGGCACTTCAATCTTGAAAAGTTCGACCAGCATTTCCGGAGCTATACGGCTTAGCAGTAACTGCGGACCACGCAGTTCTGTGCGAACCTCAACCAGCAGGGCACGCAGTCGATCATTAATACGGAATGTTTCCCGGGGAATCAGATTCTCCCTTGGGAGCAGACCTTCGGCATTGCTACCAAGATCCACAATGACATTATCCCTTGTCACTTTCTTGACGGTACCAGATACAAGCTGGCCCACCTTGTCCTCATACTCGGAAACAACAATCTCTCTCTCTGCTTCCCGAACCTTCTGTACTATTACCTGCTTCGCGGTCTGGGCAGCTATACGACCAAACTCCACGTTATCAATTTTTTCACGGTAAACATCACCAGGCTGAAGATTCTCATCTTTCTCATGGGCTTCTTCGATAGTGAACTGCGATCCCAGCAATGCCAGTTCATCGTCAGGTACGACAGTCCAGACACGGTAGGTTTCATAATCACCGGTGTCACGATCAATAATCACTTCGCAGTCGATTTCCTCGTCTACGTAACGCTTTTTAGTGGCGGACGCCAGTGCTGACTCTATAGCACTGAAAATCACATCCCTTGAGACACCTTTTTCATTAGAGACGGCATCTGCCACCATTAAAATTTCTTTGTTATTCATCTCGTTGCTACCTTTCATGCCCCATCGGGGAATTACAACTCCAACTGCATTACCCGGCCTGAACCTGGCTTACCAGGTTGGCCTTCTCGACCAGTTCATAAGGAATCACATATTCTTCATCGCCGATAATAAGTACGACCTCATCATCGACAATTCCTTTTAACTGGCCCGTAAATTTCCGCTTATTTTCAAAACTTTCTGTCAGCCTGAGCTGGACATGCCAACCCAGGTAATCCTGAAACTGCTCCAGTTTGAACAACACCCTGTCCAGCCCAGGTGAGGAAACCTCCAGCGTGTACTCGCCGCTGATAGGATCTTCCACATCGAGGATACTACTAATCTGCCGGCTGGCATTTGCGCAATCCTCAACATCTATTCCATTGGCCTTGTCGAGGTAAACCCGCAAGATGGAATGTCTGCCCTGGGGAATATATTCAATCCCCCACAGCTCAAAACCAAGCGCATTAATGGCAGGTTCCAGCAAGTTTCCCAACTCGATTGTTTTCCTGCTCATCGTCAATTCACGCTCTTGCCAAACAAAAAATGGGCCCAAGGCCCACTTCCAATTACTGCTATCTGGGTTCAGACCCTGCCTACGAAAAAGCCCCTAAAAGGGGCTTTCAATAAACCGGCTACTGAAGACTGGTAGCGGGGACAGATATAGAACCTGCGACCTTCCCCTTGGCAAGCAAGGCCTCTGCCTTATCCCACCTGCAAACACCAGTCTGTCTGCATAATTCGTAAACTTCCTTTCAGGGTTGAAATTGGTATCAGGGGCAGGATTTAAACCTGGGACCTTCCCCGTGGTTATAAAGCGTCGAGCCCGAGGGACTGTTTCTTTAAAACCGCAGACAATTAATGTCTGCTGATGCACAATTTCTTTAGCCCTGGTTGAAATTGGTAGCGGGGGCAGGATTTGAACCTACGACCTTCGGGTTATGAGCCCGACGAGCTGCCAGACTGCTCCACCCCGCAACACATCAACTTCAACTTTATTTCCGGCAACCAAAAGGGTCATCGGAAAGGGCGGGAATTATAGGTGCGAACTGGTTCATGGTCAAGACCAATCTCCCTTCTTCCATACCCGAACAGAAGGATTCCTGCTTCGAATCATTATTTTTTTATCCAGGAGCTCTGCGAGCGCCCTAACCACAGAATCCTGCTTCGAGCCGGTTTACCTGACTTTCACATGGGCAATTTCCAGTCTCGAATCAACTTCTGTGATCCAGGGGAACTTCGTTCTCCCTGGAGTACTTCAGGTAAACCCCAAAAATTAGCTGAACTGAATGGTACAACCAATCTCCAAGGTATATTTGGTGCCGAAGGCCGGACTTGAACCGGCACGACCGTAGGTCACTACCCCCTCAAGATAGCGTGTCTACCAATTCCACCACTTCGGCTTAATCTGTCTCCCCGCCTTCTACAACGGGAATATCTACTGAAGAAGCTTCTGCTTCTTCAAATAACGGAATATCACTTTCAGGCAGTTGTTCTTCTGTAACCACAGGGATCTCGTCCGCAGTCTGGGTTGCAACTGGAACCTGTGTTGAAATTTCATCGAGGTTTTCAATCAGCCCACTGTCCTGAACACTCATATTGGCCTGCTGCCTGGCTACGACGGCAAGTCCAAGGCTGGTTATAAAAAACACTACAGCCATGATGGAAGTGGACTTGGACAAGACATTGCCGCTACCGGAACTTCCGAAAATCGTCTGTGACGCACCGCTTCCGAATGACGCTCCCATATCAGCACCCTTTCCCTGCTGAATGAGTACCAGGCCAGTAATGGCTATGGCAGCAATCACGTGCACAAATATAATAACTGATTCCATAATATCTCTTTTCCTGCCAGCCTAACTCTGGCTGTAGCTGGCACAAATCGTTAAAAATTCTTCGGCCACCAGGGAAGCTCCTCCCACCAGTGCACCATCTATATCGGGCTTGGCAAACAGCTCTGCCGCATTGGCACCTTTCACGCTGCCACCATAGAGAAGGCAGATTCTTTCAGCTACTTCTGCGTTCCGGGCATTCAACCGCTCACGAATCTGGCCATGCACTTCCTGGGCCTGATCCGGCGTGGCGGTTAATCCAGTCCCAATTGCCCAGACCGGTTCATAGGCGATAACAGCATCGGCAAAAGCGTCAATACCCACTACATCAAGGACTGCTTCAAGCTGACCAAGGACTACCTCTTCGGTCTGACCTGCCTCACGATGACTTCTGGTTTCACCAATACAAAGTACAGGTACCAGGTTACTCTTTTGTGCTGCTGAAAACTTCTCAGCAATAAAACTGTCTTTCTCGCCAAAAAGCTCGCGCCTTTCGGAGTGACCTATGATCACATGACTGCAACCACAATCTTGTAACATCGGTGCGGAAATTTCACCGGTAAAAGCTCCCGACTCTGCTGTGTACACATTCTGTGCGCCCAACATGAACGGACTGTCCTCCAACATTTCCCTGACCTGGGCCAGATAAACTGAAGGTGGGCAGATCAGCACATCTGCTTCACTCCCCGCAGAGACCCCCTGCTTCAGTGCAGCCAGCAAAGCAATGTTCTCATCGCTTCGCCCATTCATTTTCCAGTTGGCTGCTATGAGGCCTTTTCGCATCTGCTACCCGGGATTTGCCCTGCTCAAAATGGGCGCCAAGTCTAAACAAGTTAGGGGGAACTTGCAAGAAAGCCCGAGACGTAAAAAAGGTGCTGGCGATAACGTATCAGACCGCTTTGCCGCTCATCTCCCGGGCAACAACCTCGGCAATATTTCCTGCCAGTTTGGCTACCTGGCTTTCATCACGTCCCTCAACCATTACCCTGATAAGGGGCTCAGTGCCTGAGGGGCGAAGCAGTACCCGCCCGTTTTTACCAAGTTCAGATTCGGCGTCCTCCACAGCACGATGAATTGATGCATTATCATCCCATCCGTCCTTGCTACTGATCCTGACATTGATCATTGTTTGAGGGAATTTGCCCATTCCCTTACGAGCCTCATGCAGGTCTTCATCGAACACCTTCAACGCGGCAAGTACCTGCAAGGCAGAAATAATGCCATCACCAGTACTGGTAGAGTCCAGGCAGATAATATGCCCTGACGATTCTCCCCCGTATTGCCACTGGCGAGTCAGCAACTCACTCATGACATAGCGGTCACCAACCTTGGTGCGACGAAACGGAATATTGAGTTCCTGCAATGCGACTTCCAGGCCCAGGTTACTCATTACTGTCCCGACTATCCCCTGGTCTTTTACTCCCTTGCCCAGCTTGTACCTGGCAATGATGTAAAGTAGCTCATCTCCGTCAACCAGTTCACCCTTGTGATCAACCATCGCAACGCGATCACCATCGCCATCGAAGGCAATACCCAGGTCTGCGTTGACTTCCAGGACTTTCTCGATGAGTTTACCTGGGTTTGTAGAACCGCATTCGTTATTGATATTAAGTCCATCCGGTTCAGTCCCAATGGTGGTTACATTAGCACCCAATTCTCTGAAAACGCTCGGCGCTATGTGGTAGGTAGCGCCATTGGCACAGTCGAGGACAATAGACATACCTTTCAGACTCATGTTTGCCGGAACCGTACTTTTACAAAACTCTATGTAGCGACCACTGGCATCAACGATACGCGAAGCCTTGCCTATTTCACCCGAATCCACGGTTGTGAGCGGTTCATCCATTAAGGCCTCAATAGACAGTTCGATATCATCGGGCAGTTTTGTGCCTTCTGCCGAGAAGAACTTAATCCCGTTATCCTGGAATCCATTGTGCGAGGCACTGATGACTATGCCAGCCTGGGCCTGGAAAGTACGTGTCAGATAAGCCACAGCAGGCGTCGGCATGGGGCCCAGCAGATTGATATCCATGCCAGCAGAAGTCAGGCCAGCTTCAAGGGAGGATTCAAACATGTATCCAGAAATACGGGTATCCTTGCCAATCAGTATCTTGCCACCCCCCTTCCTCGCAAATGCCCTTCCTATCGCCCAGCCCAGCTTGAGAACAAAGTCGGGTGTAATGGGATATGTCCCTACAGCTCCCCTGATTCCATCTGTTCCAAAATATTTTTTCCCCACGGCTATTTACCTGTTTCTTTCGTAAAACTTACTGACGGTTTTATGTTTTGATGGTCTTGAGCACTTCATTACAAATTTTCAGAGCATCCATGGTCTGGCCTACATCATGGGTGCGCACTATACGCCCGCCATTCATGACCCCGATAACTGCCGCAGCCACACTGCCCTGGACACGGTCTTTTTCCCGTCGCCCTGTAATCATGCCAATCATTCTTTTTCGGGAAACACCAACCAGCAATGGCTGCCCCAGGTTAAGCAAAGAATCCAGGCTGCCAAGCAATTCGAGGTTATGCTCCAGGCTCTTCCCGAAGCCGAACCCCGGATCAAGAATTATTTTCTCCCGGGGAATTCCCGCCGCAATGCATGCATCAATCCGGCCACTCAGAAAACCTGTCACTTCTTCTATGACATTATTGTAACTGGGTGCATCCTGCATGGTTTGAGGCGTTCCCTGCATGTGCATCAGGCATACAGGCAACCCTGAACTGGCTGCTGCCTCCAGTGCGCCTGTACGTCCCAGAGCCCTTACATCGTTTATCAGCCCCACCCCAGCATTAGCGCATAAACTGATGAGTTCCGGATTACTGGTATCAACAGAAATAATGACATCAAGAGATTCACGCAAGGCCTCAACGACTGGCATCACACGGTTAATCTCCTGGTCACTGGTCACTTCAGCAGCCCCCGGACGCGTGGACTCGCCACCAACATCAAGAATTGTGGCGCCAGCGCGAACCATATTTTCCGCTCGTTGAAGCACAAGGGGCACATCAACATGACCACTGTCGCTCATCAACTCACCACCGTCTGAAAATGAGTCGGGAGTTATATTGAGTATACCCATGACCTGCGCTTGAGCCAGGTTCAGGGATTTACCACCAAAATCAAATTCAGGAAAGCAGGTATTCATTAAAGGGATAACTATTTATCTGGCTAAAACAAAAAGGAGCTCTTTCGAGCTCCTTTGCACATCATGCTCTGACGATTATCCGGGAGACAATCAATGCTCGCCTGCCGGTCCACCTATAGGCTTGTTGGGTTTCTCGTCTTCTTTCTTATTATCAGATTCTTCGGAAACTGCATTTCCGGGGCCGAAGTCATCATCATGCCAGCCATCCGGCGAACGTGGCTTTCTGCCAGCCATGATGTCATCAATCTGTCCTGCATCAATAGTTTCCCATTCAAGAAGAGCATCCTTCATGGCTTCCAGTTTGTCACGGTTTTCCTCAAGAATAGTCTTCGCCCTGTCGTAGCAGCTATCAATGATGCTGCGCACTTCCTCGTCAATGGCTTTTGTCGTATCAAGCGACAATACCTTGCTTGGACCTGACGCAGCCGAACGACCCAGGAAAACCTCATCATTTTCATCATCGTACTGAAGCGGGCCGAGACGCTCGGACAGCCCCCATTTCTTGACCATGTTATGAGCCATCTGGGTCGCACGCTGAATATCATTGGAAGCACCTGTAGTAACACCTTCCTTACCCAAGGTCATCTCTTCCGCGATTCTTCCACCATATAAACTGCAAATCTGGCTAAGAATACTGGTTTTACTATGACTGTGACGGTCCTCCTCCGGCAGGAACATGGTTACACCAAGGGCCCGTCCCCGCGGAATGATACTGACTTTATAGACGGGGTCATGCTCAGGAACCACTCTGCCCACAATCGCGTGCCCGGCTTCGTGGTAAGCCGTATTGAGTTTTTCCTTGTCGGACATAACCATCGATTTGCGCTCAGCGCCCATCATGATCTTGTCCTTGGCTTTTTCAAACTCTTCCATGGTGACCCGCTGCTTACTGGAACGAGCAGCAAACAAGGCTGCCTCATTAACCAGATTTGCCAGACCTGCGCCTGAAAATCCTGGTGTGGCCCGCGCCAGTACAGACTCATCAACACCCTCAGAAATTGGGACCTTGCGCATATGCACTTTAAGAATCTGTTCACGGCCACGTATATCGGGAAGTCCAACAACAACCTGGCGGTCAAAACGTCCAGGACGTAACAGTGCCGGATCCAGCACATCAGGGCGGTTTGTTGCCGCTATTACAATGACACCTTCATTGCCTTCGAATCCATCCATCTCTACCAGCAACTGGTTGAGAGTCTGCTCACGTTCATCATGGCCACCACCAACACCGGCACCACGATGACGGCCTACAGCATCTATTTCATCGATGAAAATAATACAGGGAGACTGTTTCTTCGCCTGGTCAAACATGTCACGAACACGGGAAGCACCAACACCCACAAACATTTCGACAAAATCCGAACCGGATATGGAGAAAAACGGCACTTTGGCTTCCCCGGCAATCGCTTTCGCAAGCAGGGTTTTACCAGTACCAGGTTGGCCTACCATCAATATGCCTCTGGGAATTCTTCCACCCAGCCGCTGAAACTTGTCAGGCTCACGCAGAAAGTCCACCAGTTCCTTAACGTCTTCCTTGGCTTCATCTACACCAGCCACATCGGCAAAAGTCACCTTCACCTGGTCTTCGGTCAGCATCTTTGCCTTGCTCTTGCCAAAGGCCATTGGACCGCCTTTGCCGCCGACTCCACCGCCCTGCATCTGCCGCATGAAGAACATGAAAACAGCAATGATGATAAGTATGGGAAATGAGGCTACAAGCAGTTGCGTCCAGATACTTTGCTGCTCAGGTTCCTGTCCACGAATCCTGACATCATGGGAAAGCAGGTCGTCGATCAGTTTGGGATCCTCAATATAGGGACGGATCGTATTGAAACGGGTACCATTGTTTTTCAGCCCAACGATATTGACTCCGCTTATGGTCACTTCACTCACATTGCCCTGCTGGACCTCATGGATAAAGTCGGAATAATCCAGTTGCTCAGCCGTACTGGGCTGGTTGAAATTATTGAAAACAGTCAATAGAACTGCTGCAATAATCATCCACAAAAGTAAATTTTTTGCCATATCATTCAAGGGCTTATCCCTCTTTTAGTGCCTGGCAGCCAAAAGACTGCTATTGATGAAAACTTTATCCAGACTGCCCTTTCAGAAAGCTGTAAACCCTGAAATTGCATTCATGAAGCAATTAGTCTGGTTCAATTCTGGCATGAATCTGCAGATTTGCCTACCGGATTAATGCCTGATAAGTGTTATTAACCCCTTGTTATTTGGGGTGTTGCTGGCCATTTCATGCTTTATATCCCTTGGCCAACAGGTAAATCTCCTTGGAACGAGACCGGGAAGAGTCAGGTTTTTTACTCACAACCTGAGTAAATTCCTCTCTGAGATCCCTGAGCAGGGTCTCAAACCCATCTCCCTGGAACACTTTTGTAAGAAATGCGCCACCTGGTACTAGTGTGGTACGTGCAAAATCCAGGGCAAGTTCAACCAGGTACATGGATTTAGGCTGATCAATTGCAGCCATTCCACTTAAATTGGGGGCCATATCCGATATTACAAGGTCCACACAACGTGTTTCTCCCTCACCACGCCCCTCAATCTGGGCCAGAATATCGTTAAAGCACGCTTCCTCCGTGAAATCACCCTGGACAAATGCGACGCCAGGGACAGGCTCCATTTCCAGAATATCAGAAGCGATCACCTTGCCCTTTCTACCGACAAGCTTTACCGCAACCTGAGACCAGCCTCCGGGAGCAGAACCAAGATCGACAACAGTCATTCCAGGTTTGATCAGCTTGTCTGACCGCTGTATCTCAAGCAACTTGTAGCTGGCACGAGAGCGATATCCATCCATACGGGATCGCTGCACCCAGGCATCATCTTCATGCTCTTTCAGCCAGTTTTTGCTGCTTTTCGACTTTGACATCTTTAATTCAACTGTGTTTCCGATACAATGCGCAGCCCCCACAGACGGAAATGCTACTCCCAATGAGTCTCGACAACAAAACTCTCAAAACCTACCGCAGCATCGGCCATCACCTGAATCCTGTGGTTATGGTTGCCAATGATCTTTCTGACAATGTGCAGGCCGAGATCGATCGCGCCCTTTCAGACCATGAGCTTATCAAGGTCAGGATTGTGTCGGACGACAGGGAAGCCAGAAAGGCCGTTATTGATGAGATTTGCAGGGAACACAACGCTGAGAAAGTTCAGGTCATTGGCAAAATTGTGCTGTTATACCGAAAAGCTGACAAAGCCTCGCTAAAACCACACCTGTCCAATATATCCCGTTTTTCAGACAAGGCCTGAATCACGAAGCTGCCAAAACTCGTCGTTTCCAGCGTCTTTACAGGTGCTCCACTTTTTCAATTTCGTACTCGACATCACCGCTGGGTGCCTTTACCACGATCTCGTCACCTTCCTGCTTGCCCATCATGGCGCGTGAAATCGGTGAGCCAACAGATATCTTGCCATTTTTCACATCAGCCTCATCCTCACCAACAATCTGGTAAGTGACTGACGCCTCTGTCTCCAGATTGTATAAAGTCACGGTGGTACCAAATATTACCTTACCTGAATGAGGGATGGCCCTGACATCAATAATTTCTGAATCAGCCAGTTTACCTTCGATTTCCTTGATACGACCCTCGCAGAAACTCTGCTGTTCGCGAGCAGCATGATATTCAGCATTTTCCTTCAAATCACCATGCTCCCTAGCTTCAGCGATAGCCTGGGTAATTTTCGGGCGCTGGTTGGTCTTGAGATCACTAAGTTCCTCTCTCAACCTTTCCGCACCACCAACTGTCATTGGTACTTTTCTCATTTCCCTGCTCTCTGGGTTATTCGTATGTATTGAATGTCAGTCTGACGGGTTGTCAAATGTCAGCTGCGTTGCTCAGCATGGAGATGCTGCAGACTGTTTACAGAAGTCTCACCACCAAAAACGAGGGCTTCATAAACTGCCCAGGCACTGGCCAGGGTGGTTGTACAGTAAACGCCATGTCGCAAAGCTGTGCTTCGAATCGTGGCAGAATCAGCGATTGCCTGACGACCTTCTGTAGTATTCACGATAAGGTCAATCTCGTCATTTTTCAACATATCGACAATATGCGGCCTGCCTTCCATTACCTTGTTGACCGCTTTGACAGGAATGCCGGCATCACTGATCACTTTGGCTGACCCCTTGGTGGCGACCAGATTGAAACCGAGATCATGATAATTCCTGGCCAGTTCGGGCAGGGAAGCCTTATCCACTTCACGCACGCTGATGAAAGCCGTGCCATTGAGTGGAATATTCAATTCACCCATGCCCTGGGACTTGTAATAAGCCTCAGCGAATGTCTCTCCAATGCCCATCACTTCCCCGGTGGATTTCATCTCCGGCCCAAGGATCGGATCGACCCCGGGGAACTTGTTGAATGGGAAAATGGCTTCCTTCACCGAATAGAATGACGGCACAATTTCCTGCGTAAAGCCCTGCGACTGCAGTGAAATTCCCGCCATGCACTTGGCCGCAATCTTGGCCAGGGAAACACCGATACACTTGGAAACAAATGGTACAGTCCTTGACGCACGCGGGTTAACCTCAATGATATAGACCTCACCATCCTGGTAGGCAAGCTGGGCATTCATTAGACCAACAACACCCAGTTCCTTTGCCAGGTGAATACACTGCTCACGAATCTTGTCCTGAATCTCCATGGGGAGACTGTATGGCGGCAGGGAACAGGCTGAATCACCAGAGTGAACACCGGCCTGTTCAATATGCTGCATGATAGAGCCAACAACTACTTCCTGTCCGTCACTCACCACATCCACATCCATTTCAATGGCGGAATTCAGGTAGTAATCGAGCAGTACCGGACTTTCATTGGATACTTCCACTGCACTGTTGATGTAACGTTTGAGCTCAGCTTCGTTGTAAACAATTTCCATTGCCCGTCCACCGAGTACATAGGACGGACGAACCACCAGTGGATAACCGATTTTATCAGCTTCCGTAACGGCCTCTTCCAGGCTCCGGACCGTGCTGTTGGGTGGCTGCTTCAGATCAAGTTTCTGAATCAGGCTCTGGAAGCGTTCCCTGTCTTCTGCACGGTCAATGGCATCAGCTGTAGTACCAATAATAGGTACACCAAGCTTTTCAAGATGGGTCACCAGTTTCAGTGGTGTTTGACCGCCAAACTGCACGATGACGCCATGGGGCTTTTCGATATTCACAATCTCCATGACATCTTCAAGAGTAACCGGTTCGAAATAGAGACGGTCGGAAACGTTGAAGTCGGTAGAGACCGTTTCCGGGTTACAGTTGACCATGATGGCCTCAAACCCTTCTTCACGCATTGCCATAGCGGCATGGACACAGCAGTAATCAAACTCGATACCCTGGCCGATACGGTTTGGGCCTCCGCCCAGAACAATTATTTTTTTGCGGTCGGACACATCCGCTTCACATTCCTCTTCATAGGAGGAGTACATGTAAGCCGTGGCAGAACGAAATTCTGCTGAACAGGTATCCACCCGTTTATAGACTGGTCTCAGACCAAATCCATGGCGTTTTTCACGAACAGACTCTTCGCTGACACCAATCAGCTTCGCCATGCGCTCATCAGAAAAGCCCTTGCGTTTTAAACGATACAGCGTTGCCTTGTCGAGCATATCCAGCGACGAGGCTGCAAGCATATTTTCCTCATTGATGATGTCTTTGATCTGTACAAGGAACCAGCGATCAATATGGGTATACTCAAACAGGTCCTCTATGGACATGCCTGATCTGAACGCATCAGCGACATAGCGTATGCGGTCTGCGCCGGGATCCTTCAATTCCCTTAACAGGACGTCCTGGGCATTACTGGCTTCATTGTCCAGAATGGGGTCAAACCCGCATATACCCACTTCCAGGCCGCGAAGGGCTTTCTGGAAAGACTCCTGGAAAGTTCGGCCAATAGCCATGACCTCTCCCACAGATTTCATCTGGGTGGTTAGGCGATCTGGAGCCAGCGGGAATTTCTCGAAAGTGAAGCGGGGAATTTTGGTAACCACGTAATCAATCGTTGGCTCAAACGATGCCGGTGTTATGCCACCAGTGATCTCATTGCGAAGTTCATCCAGGGTATAACCCACCGCCAGCTTGGCAGCCACTCTGGCAATGGGGAAGCCGGTTGCCTTGGAAGCCAGGGCTGAGGAACGGGATACCCGGGGATTCATTTCAATCACGACCAGCCTTCCCGTATCGGGATCAACGGCAAACTGCACGTTGGAGCCACCGGTTTCAACACCGATTTCACGCAATACAGCGCAGGCCGCATTACGCATGATCTGGAATTCCTTGTCCGTGAGTGTCTGGGCCGGGGCTACCGTGATGGAATCTCCGGTATGAATACCCATGGGATCAAGGTTCTCGATGGTACAGACGATGATGCAGTTGTCATTCTTGTCTCGAACAACTTCCATCTCGTACTCTTTCCAGCCAATGAGTGACTCATCAATGAGCAACTCATTGGTCGGGCTCAGGTCCAGCCCGCGTTTACATATTTCTTCGAACTCTTCCTTGTTGTAGGCAATACCGCCACCACTGCCGCCCATGGTGAAGGAAGGACGGATGATGCAGGGAAAACCCAGCTTTTCCATCGCCTCAAACGCTTCCGGAAGGTTATGGGCAAATTCATGTTTTGCCGTTTCCAGGCCAATCGCTTCCATGGCCTTGTCGAAAAGTTCCCTGTCTTCCGCTTTGTCGATAGCGTGTTTCTTGGCACCAATCAACTCCACATCATACTTTTCAAGAATGCCGTGTTTATCCAGATCCAGGGCACAGTTGAGAGCTGTCTGTCCGCCCATGGTGGGAAGAATGGCATCGGGCTTTTCCGTGGCAATGATTTTTTCCACCGTCTGCCATTCAACAGGCTCGATATAGGTGACATCAGCCATGCCGGGATCCGTCATGATGGTGGCTGGGTTGGAGTTGACCAGAATAATCCGGTAACCCTCTTCCCGCAGGGCTTTACAGGCCTGGGCACCGGAATAGTCAAATTCACAGGCCTGCCCAATTACGATCGGGCCCGCGCCGATGATGAGAATACTATTGATATCAGTTCTTTTTGGCATAATCAGTTGGTCGTTCTGCGGCTGTTAAGTTTCCGGGTTGCTGTACTGTTAATCGGCTAATCGGCCTGCTAATTGGCCTGTGCCTGAATCAATTCAATGAAATGATCAAACACCGGGGCTATATCGTGAGGCCCCGGACTTGCTTCCGGATGCCCCTGGAACCCGAAGGCGGGCTTATCCGTCAGGTGAATTCCCTGCAGCGATCCATCAAACAGGGATTTGTAAGTCGCTTTCACATTCTCTGGCAGACTCTCTTCATCTACAGCAAAACCATGGTTCTGGCTGGTAATAAATACCTTGCCTGACTCGATTGCCTGGACCGGATGGTTTGCCCCGTGATGGCCAAGTTTCATCTTGGTGGTTTTTGCGCCACTGGCCAGGGCCAGTAGCTGATGGCCCAGACAGATGCCAAAAACAGGAACCCCTGTTTCAAGAATTTCCCTGATCGCGGAAATGGCATAATCACAAGGCTCCGGGTCGCCCGGCCCATTGGACAGAAAAACCCCGTCAGGATTCATGGCAAGCACTTCGCTTGCCGGTGTCTGTGCAGGTACAACGGAAACACGGCATCCACGATCGCGAAGCATACGGAGAATATTGACCTTGACGCCGAAGTCGTAGGCCACAACATGATGGGCGCCTTCTATGTCAGGCACAGTATGACCTTTATCCAACTGCCATGAGCCTTCATTCCACTGATAGGGGCTGGAACAGGTTACTTCCTTTGCCAGGTCCATGCCTACCAGTCCGGGAAACTCACGGGCCGCAGCCAGGGCTAGTTCCCTACCTTTATCATTATCCAGCTCCAGGGGACCTCCGGCCATCAGGCAACCATTCATCGGCCCCCGGTCCCGCAGGATGCGGGTCAGGCGTCGTGTATCAATATCACAAATAGCGATGACATTGCGTAGCTTGAGGAAATCGGTCAGCGGCTGATCATTCCTGAAATTGCTTTCCAACAAAGGCAGGTCCCGAATAATCATTCCGGATGCCCATACCTTTTCAGACTCATTATCTTCCTGGTTAGTACCGGTATTGCCGATATGCGGATAGGTAAAGGTGATTATCTGCTGGGCGTAGGAAGGATCTGTCAGAATCTCCTGATAACCGGTCATGGACGTGTTAAACACCACTTCACCGGTCGTCTGCCCTTCCGCACCGATGGATACCCCTTCAAAGATGGAACCGTCTTCCAGGGCTAGGATGGCTGGTTTGTATTGCATAGTTTCCTCTGTCTCCGGGACCTTTTACTTCAAGTTTACTCTGCAGAACCAAATTCCAGCTCGCAGAAAGCTTCAACCGGACAACCGGCTGAGGCTAAAAGAATAAAAGTGAATTGAGGACTTACCTGAAACCAGAAGAAGCCTAAAAAAAAGCGGAAAGGGAGAATCCCCGATCCGCTTTTTTAAATTCTGTGCTGTCCCGACATAGGACTTGTGGCTGTTTCAGTGTCTTCATACTGAAAAATTATTCTATGAAAAACCAGCCCCTCTTGTCCATGGGAGACGGTAAAAAATACAAAGAATTTTACAGCCCAAGGACATCTTTCATGTCATAGAGACCGTTATCCTTACCCTGCAACCATTGGGCGGCTCTCACGGACCCCGTGGCATAGGTCATACGGCTATTGGATTTGTGCGTAATCTCTATTCGTTCACCTTCGCCGGCAAACATGACCGTGTGATCTCCCACAATATCACCTGCACGGATAGTTTCGAAGCCAATGGTCTTGCCGTCCCTTTCCCCGATATTTCCCTGACGCCCATAAACAGCGACTTCTTCCAGGTCTCGACCCAACGCATTGGCCACAACTTCACCCATCTTCAGGGCAGTACCTGATGGCGCATCTTTCTTATGTCGGTGGTGGGCTTCAATAATCTCAATATCGGTGTTCTCACCAATAACTTTTGCCGCCTGTTCCAGTAGTTTAAGACACAGATTGACGCCAACACTCATATTGGGAGCAAAAACGATTGGGATATCCTGGCTGGCAGCTTCTATGGCAGTTTTCTGTTCATCAGTAAAACCGGTTGTACCGATTACCATGGCTTTGCCCGCCGGTCTGCAGAACTCAATATGCTGCAGGGTAGCCGCAGGACTGGTAAAATCGATCAGCACATCAAAATCATCTACGCACTGACCAAGATCCGCTGCAGCTAGAACACCCTGGGACGGTAAACCACACAGACTGCCTGCGTCCTTTCCTATCGCGGGACTGTCCTGACGAACGGAAGCCGCACCGAGAGAGACCTCCTCGGTTTTGCTGATGGCTTCCATGATGACTTTCCCCATGCGACCGGTAATACCGGCCACGGCAATACGCAGCATTGTTCTTCCTTCCAAATTAATGGGTTCAGGACTTCAGCGAGTCCACAAAGCTTTTCACCCCATCAAACCAGCTGGATTTTCGCGGTGACTGTTTATTGCCCTGACTTTCCTGTATTTCCTGGAATTCTGCAAGCAATTCTTTCTGGCGCTTGGTCAGGTTGACCGGGGTCTCAACCACAACACGGCAAAGGAGGTCGCCAGGCGCACCGCCTCGAACAGGTGTCACTCCCTTGTTGCGAAGTCTAAACAGTTTTCCGGTCTGGGTTTCGGTAGGAATCTTCAGCTTTACGCGTCCTTCCAGGGTCGGTACTTCCAACTCACCGCCCAGGGCAGCATCAACGAAGCTGATCGGTATTTCACAATGCAGGTTACTGCCATCGCGGACAAATATCGGGTGCTCCTTCACAGCCATCTGGACATAGAGGTCACCCGGCGGACCACCATGGACTCCGGCTTCGCCCTCGCCTGTCAGACGAATACGGTCGCCGTCATCGACGCCTGCCGGCACCTTGACTGACAGGGTTTTGGTTTCCTCAACATTACCTCGTCCGTGACATGTGTGACATGGATCCTTGATCGTCTTACCTGCACCCTGGCATCGGGGACAGGTCTGCTGGACCGAAAAGGGCCCCTGTCGCATACGTACATGACCCATACCACTGCAGGTGGCACAGTTTTCTGGCTTTGTACCTTTCTTGGCACCGGTACCATCACA
>Ga0181579_10001042_pt1 | contig 22896 bp, 22 predicted proteins | sample 071ome_24_FD_132996 | JGI IMG/M metagenome (GOLD analysis project Ga0181579, IMG submission 132996) | Coastal salt marsh microbial communities from the Groves Creek Marsh, Skidaway Island, Georgia - 071402CT metaG (megahit assembly) | ecosystem: Environmental > Aquatic > Marine > Intertidal... | reverse complement strand
TGTCTTTACGTGCCCTTAAAATTGTAGGGGTTAGGCCCTTATTGTTGTTTGTTTTTGGGTCTTTTTTTATTGCCTTACTTCCTGTGGTGATTTTGATGACAGGGGGTTGGGTCTCGTCAAGTTTTCAAGCAGAATTTATCTCAAAAGACCTTTGGAAGGGATTGGTCCCTATTGTAGGAAGTTGGATTGGGGGCAGTACCAGTCAACTGGTGCTCAAAGAATTTGTAGGTACCTCAGAAGGACTTTTCTTGTCCGTATTGGTTTTGGATAATGTTTTGGTCAATATTTGGACCTTGTTGATGTTTCAATTAATTAAAAAAAGTGGTTCCCTCAACACAAAATTAGGGCTTCCTGAAGCGCCCATTCTAGAAACAGAACAAACCGCAATCAGATCGACCAAAGATCGTTTTTTTACAGTGACCCTATTGGCCATTGGCATAGCAGTGCCCTATTTGTTTGGGTTGAGTTTTCTGCAAACCATTATCGGCCTTTCCTTCTTGGGAATCCTCTTGGGCAATCGTCTAAAAGCTTGGGACCATCAACTTTGCTTGAAAATCGGTAGCTTTAGTATCCTAACCGTAATGGCTATTTTGGGGCTAAAACTCAACTTTAGCCAGTTCGAATTGCCCGGTATTTTTGTGCTTTTTGTACTCGTTTGGTTGCTGCTACAATTTATGTTTTCGGTTTTGACGGCCCTGGCCCTAAAAATTTCAATGGTATGGGTTCCCATCGCAAGCATGGCAAATCTTGGGGGTATTTCTACAGCACCTGCCGTAACTGCGGCCTATGATCGAAAATTGATGCCTCATGCGATCGTTTTGGCCATATTGAGTATGGTTACAGGCACCTTTTGGGGCATCTTCACTACCTGGCTTTTCAAATTGTATCTTGCGACACTATGAATATCGAAATTGAAAGAAAATTTTTGGTTACCTCAACTGCATATAAGCAGTTGAGCATCGAAAAAATAGAAATAATACAAGGCTATCTGTCAAAAATTCCAGAACGTACCGTTCGTATTCGAATAGCAGACAAAAACGCTTGGCTGACCCTCAAAGGCAAAAGCGATAGTCAAGGATTGGCTCGTCGTGAGTGGGAATACAAAATTCCCCTATCCGAAGCTCATGAACTCCTTGCACTCTGTGAAAAACCGTTGATCCGAAAAACCCGATATAAAATTCCGTATAACAACTTGATGATCGAAGTCGATGAATTTCAGGAGCCCCGTCAAACCGTTTGGGCAGAAGTCGAACTGCCATCCATGGACACCCCTTTTGACCCACCAGAATGGCTCGGTAAAGAAGTTACAGGCGATCCAAACTACTATAATGCACAGCTTTAGTGCTTAAAACTTATAATTATGAAAAAACAAGTTCTTGCCCTTTTATTTTTTACTTCACTATTGTCAGCACAAGACCCCGTTGCTATTAATCCCGATCGAGTCAATGCCAATTTGCAAGCGCTCAAACAATTTGGAATCAACGAACAAAAAGGAAACGACCGAATCGCTTACAGTGATTATGAGATAGAGGCGCGGTCTTTTTTAATCCAAAAACTAAAGAAATTGGGGCTTGAGGTACAGGTTGATTTTTCGGGAAACATTTCTGCACTTCGAGCAGGAAGCGACCCCAAAGCACCAACAGTAGCCTTCGGGTCTCATATCGATGCCGTCCCCAATGGTGGGCATTACGACGGCAATGTTGGTAGTATTGGCGCTTTGGAAGTGATGGAAACACTCGTTGAAAACAACATCGAAACAAAACACCCTTTTGAGCTGCTTATTTTCACCAACGAAGAAGGTGGCGTTTTTGGAAGTAGAGCATTAGCAGGTAAAATAAAACCCGCTGCGCTGGCCGTAAAAACGAACTCCGGATATACCAATGCCGAAGGTGTAAAACGCCTTGGTGGTGATCCTGAAAAAATAGATGCAGTCATCCGAAAACCCGAACAACTCCATGCTTTTATGGAGCTACATATCGAGCAGGGAAGCACGCTCTATGAAAAGGATATTGAAATTGGCGTAGTCGAAGGCATCGTCGGTCTCAAATGGTGGGACGTCACCATAACCGGTTTTGCAAACCATGCAGGCACTACCCCCATGCATCGCCGACAAGATGCGCTATTAGCAGCCGCAGCCTTTACACTTAAAGTCAATGAAGTGATCAAAAGCTACCCCGGAAGACACGTCGGGACCGTAGGCCGTATCGCAGCCTATCCTGGTGCCCCCAATGTCATCCCCGGAAAAGTCGTTTTGAGTTTAGAAATTCGAGATCTTGATGCCCAAAAAATTGCACGGCTTTTTGACCAAATACAGGAGGAGGCAAACCACATTGGAGAAAAATATAACACCCGCATCCAATTTAGCCCTATAGATGCAACGAGTGACCCCGCACTGACAGACAAACGCATCCAACAAATCATACGTGAGAACGCCGACCTACTGGGGCTAAGCCATCTGGACTTGCCTAGCGGCGCCGGTCATGATGCACAAGACATGGCTTTGCTAACACCCACAGGAATGATTTTTATTCCAAGTGTTGATGGAATTAGTCACGCCCCCAACGAATATTCGACGCCGCAAGCGATCGCAAAAGGAACGCAGTTGTTGCTAAACACCCTTTTGGAAATCGACCAAACAGATTTTAACCCCCAATTGGGAAATTTAAAATAAATTAATATCTTACTTATTATAAATCAATTTACTATGAGTGACATAACCATTGTAATCATCGGAGCCGTCGTACTTGTGGGAGGTGTGATTCTCTATGCAGTAATCAGCACTACCACAGGCTATGAAGAAGACATCAATCAAAATTATGTGCCCGACCGTATGGAACGTTTTTTTGGAAAAGAACCCAAGAAAAAATAACTATTCGCCTGCTGAAATAGTAACAATTTATACCCAGTTCTTGGGCCAAGTTTTATATTTTTATATAAATAATTGCTTCACCAATGAACGTATTAGTTTGTATCAGCAATGTGCCTGATACTACCTCAAAAATTAACTTTGTAGAAAACGACACACAGTTTGACACCAACGGGGTCCAATTTATCATTAATCCAAACGATGAATTTGGTCTCACTCGTGCCATATGGCTCCAACAGCAGCAACAAGCAGAAGTGACTGTTTTGACTGTAGGGGATGCTTCTTGCGAAGCAATTCTTAGAAAATGTCTTGCCATAGGCGCACAAAAAGCAATCCGAATTGATGCACTACCTACGGATGGTTTTGCAGTCGCCCAAGAAATTGCCGCTCATTGTAAAAATGAATCCTACGATTTGATAATTACCGGTCGTGAATCCATTGACTACAATGGCGGAATGGTCGGGGGTATTTTGGCAGGATTACTTGGAATGGGCTATGTTACAAATTGCATTGGACTTACTATTTCCGGAGATACGGCAAGCCTGTCCAGAGAAATTGACGGCGGAAAAGAAAATCTATCTGCGGCTTTGCCCTTGGTCATAGGGGCACAAAAAGGATTGGTCGAAGAAGACGACTTGATTATCCCCAATATGCGTGGAATCATGCAGGCGAGACAAAAACCTTTGACCGTACTGCCCAGTCAGAATTTGACCCCAAAAACAACGATTTCAAAGTTTGAAAAACCCCAGCCCAAAGGTGCGGTTAAGCTCATTGCTGAAGACCAACTAGACCAACTCATCGAGCTGTTACACAGCGAAGCTAAAGTCATTTAAAAATTTATTAAAAAAATGAGTGTATTAATTTTTGCAGAAGCCGAAAAAAGAACCTTCAAAAAGGTTGGCTTTGAAGTCGCCTCCTACGGACGCGCACTGGCAGACCAATTGAATGTAAAATTAATTGCTGTTGCCATCAATACAGATGATGTGCATGCTTTAGCAAAATATGGTGTAGATCATATCGTCCAAATCGATACAGTGGCCTTAGAAAATTTTTCTGCGCATAACTATGCCAAAGCCCTAGCAGCGGTTGCTAAAAATCAAAACGCCAAAACCGTAGTATTATCATCAACAGCCAATGCGCGCTATTTGGCGCCGCTATTGAGTGTGGCGCTTGAGGCTTCTTATGCCTCAAATGTTGTTGCCCTGCCTGTGTCTTTAGACCCTTTTGTCGTCAAGCGTTCTTGTTTTACCAACAAAGCTTTCAACCATACCACGCTTTCGGGAGCTATAAATCTTATTGGCCTTGCAAGCAATTCGTATGGGATTCATGAAAAAACTTCACAGCCAGAAATAGTGTCCTTTAGTGTTGACGTAGAACAGGACTTAGTACAAACTCAAAGTATCGAAAAAGTAACCGGAAAAGTGTCCATTGCCGATGCCGACATCGTAGTTTCTGGTGGTCGCGGGCTCAAAGGCCCCGAAAACTGGCACTTGATAGAAGATCTTGCAACAACCTTAGGGGCAGCAACTGCATGCTCTAAACCGGTGTCTGATATGGGTTGGCGCCCACATAGTGAACATGTTGGTCAAACCGGAAAACCGGTCGCTTCTAACCTCTACATTGCTATTGGTGTTTCTGGCGCCATTCAACACCTTGCTGGGATCAATGCTTCTAAGGTTAAGGTGGTGATCAATAACGATCCTGAAGCCCCCTTCTTTAAGGCCGCTGATTATGGCGTGGTTGGTGATGCCTTTAAGGTCGTTCCAGAACTGATTGAAAAACTGAAGGCTTTCAAAGCGGGAGCCCACTAGGCCTTGTACCCTAGCTTTTTTTCAATCGCAATAATCATTTGATTGGCTAAGTCTTTCCCAGTGGCGTTTTCTATGCCTTCCAGTCCTGGTGAAGAATTGACTTCGAGTACCAAAGGGCCTTTGTTGGATCGGATAATATCCACCCCTGCAACGGCCAAATCAAAAACCTTTGCGGCACGAACGGCAAGTCGTTTTTCTTCGGGTGTAACTTTGACCTTGGATGCGACCCCTCCTTGGTGCAAATTGGATCTAAACTCGCCTACAGCTGCTTGACGTTGTATCGAGGCAACTACTTTGCCATTTACCACAAAACAACGAATGTCTTTGCCTTGGGCTTCTTTGATAAATTCTTGAACTAAAATATTGGCATTAAGGCTTCTGAACGCATTGATCACACTTTCTGCAGCTTTGCTCGTTTCTGCTGAAACCACCCCTTTTCCTTGAGTGCTTTCTAATAATTTGATGATCAAAGGCGCTCCGCCTACCATTGAGATTATGTCTTTGGTGTCCAATGGTGATTTTGCAAATCCTGTGATTGGAGTATTGATCCCTTTTGCAGTAAATATTTGAGAAGAATGAAGTTTGTCTCTAGACTGTGCAATGGACTCAGCAGAATTTAGGCAATAGGTCCCAATTCCACTAAACTGACGCAATAGTGCACAGCCATAGAAAGTCATACTGGGCCGAATCCTTGGAATTACAGCATCAATATCTTCAAGATTGCTTCCTCCTCGATATCGCACACCGGGCTTGGTTGCATCCATGTGCATATAACAATATTGTATATTAAGAAACTGGATTTCGTGGCCTCTAGCTTGTGCTGCCTCCATAATACGCTGATTGCTATATAACTCTCTGTTGGTAGCCAATAGTGCAAGTTTGAGTCCAGATTTTTTCTTTATCAGATGTTTATAAAACGATCGTATCTCTGAGGAGCTATAGTCGCCCAAACAAAAGCTTTCTGTGGGATTGATTATAAACGACTCCATGGCTTGACGTCCAAGCAACATGCGATAATCCATTTGATCCCGATTGGACAAAGTCAATTCTATCGGGAATTCGTGCTTGCCCAAACGTACATTGGTCTGAATCACATAGCGTCGTTCCGAAATTCCGGACGAGCTTTTAATCATTCTACTATCAATAATTTTTGCCTTACACTTAACGGTGAGGCTGCGGTTATCCTGAACCGGATTGACATCAAACTCTACCCAAGCAACACCGTTGACAAAGATGCGCTTTACGTTGAGCGCTTGAATCGAAGAGGTCTTGGCTCCAGAGTCGATCCTTGCTTTGATTGCTGGAATGTTTAGTGCGTCAAAGGCACACCACTCTTGATTTCCGATAGTAATGGGCGTTTCCATGGCCAAAATTTTTTGCAATAGTACTCTTTTTTTAACTTAAATTAATGCTTTAATTGATCTCTAAATGGTTGAATGAGAAATATTCATTTTAAAAAATACGGAATTCTTTTGGTGCTCATCTTGGTTTCAGCTTGCCAAAAAGAAAATCCATTGAATAAAATTATGGCCGGCGAAGACCCCAAAATCAAAGCTATCGCAGGTTCCATAGACGCCCATAATGTACAAATTCTATATACTACGGTCTCTAAGGATACCCAAGGGCGTTCGCAATTAAAATCATGGTCGTATGGTTTGGATGAAAACCGGTATTTCTATCCCGCCAGTACGGCAAAATTTCCAATTGTTTTACTCACACTTGAAAAATTAAACGCTTTGCAAAAACAAGGGGTCCCGATTACTAAAGACACGCCTTTTCATATCATCAATTCCAAAGATATGGGGTATATCGCTCAACGCGATAGCACAAAATCCGATGGCCTTTTGACCATTGGCCATCTGATTAAAAAAATATTTTTAGTCAGTGACAATGATGCTTACAACTATTTGTTTGATTTTTTGGGCACCGATTACATCAATGCCACGCTGCAAGAAAAAGGGTTTAACAACACCCAAATACATCATAAATTTTTGTTTGGTGCAGACAATCAGTCCACCTGGGAATATGTTTTTTTTGATGATAAAGACACCTTGTATCATCAAGCTACAATTTTGGCCAAAAACGAACTAAAAAATCAGGGCCTCAAAGGACTTTTGGCTGGAGTAGGGTACCTAGAAAAAGGCAGTTTGGTAGAAAAACCAATGGATTTTTCTCAAAAAAACAGCATCTCTATTCGAGACCTTGAAGGCATGGTGCAACGCGTCATCTTACCGGAAATGTTTCCAACCCATGCGCGCTTTGATCTTGCCAACGAGGATTATGAATTTGTTCGGTACTGGATGAGTCGCAATACGCTGGAAAGTACTGATCCCGAATACCGGACACAAGATGGGTATTTTGACAGTTATGTTAAGTTTTTGATTTTTGGAGATGTCCCCGGACAAATGGATGGAAAGGTCCGTATCTATAACAAAGTAGGTGAAGCTTATGGCACCCTTACCGATACGGCCTATATTGTTAGTGAAGCGGAGGATATTGCATTTTTTCTAACAGCGACTGTTTTTGTAAATGAAAATCAAGTCTTCAATGACGACCAATACGAATACGAAACCCTAGGGTTCCCGTTTTTAGGCGCGTTGGGCCGTGCGGTATTGGCGTTGGAGCGAAGCCAAAAAAACTAGTCTTTTTTCTTGAGTCCCAATTCGATCAACCGCTCTTCCAGATAAGCACCTGCAGTTGTGTCTTCAAATCCTTTAGGGTGGTCTTTATCAACGCAATTAGATAGGCAATTGAGCGGCATTTCGGAGATGGGATGCATAAAAAACGGGATTGAAAACCGTGAATTTCCCCACTCTTCTCTTGGGGGGTTAACCACCCGGTGGATGGTCGACTTAAGTTTGTTGTTGGTCAATCGAGAGAGCATGTCCCCCACATTGATCATCAATTCATCAGGGGCAGCCAAGGCATCAATCCACTCGTTTTGCTTGTTGAGGACTTGTAGCCCTGCGCCTTGTGCTCCCATCAATAGGGTAATAAGATTTATGTCTCCATGAGCTGCTGCTCGAACGGCATCTTTTGGCTCGACGGTAATGGGCGGATAGTGAATGGGTCTAAGGATGGAGTTGCCATTTTTGATGTACGGGTTAAAATAATCGGTGGGCAACTGAAGAAAGTCGGCAAGAGCCTCTAAAACATAAGCTGCCGTGGCTTCGAGTTGCTGGTAGGTTTCTTTACCAATGGCATTAAATTCGGGGAGTTCTTCAACCCACACATTTTTGGGATAAGCGGCTTCGAGCGCTGGGTTGTTGACCACATATTGCCCAAAATGCCAAAACTCTTTGAGGTCGGCTATTGTTCTACCTTTTGCCGTTTCTTTTCCAAAAGAAGTATAGCCTCTTTGTCCGCCAATGCCCGGGATTTCGTACTTCTTTTTTGTTTCATAGGGCAAGTCAAAGAACGCTTTGATTTGCTTGTAAAGGTTTTCTTGTAGACTTGTAGACAACAAATGGCCTTTGAGCGCTACAAAACCGATCTCAGTAAACGCTTTTCCTAAGTCTGCAACAAATTGTTTTTTGGCTGCTGCATCGCCATTTATATATTGATTGAGGTCTACTTTTGGAATCCGATTCATCCCCGAATATTTTTGTTCTCTCAAAGATAATGCTAAAAAAAAGAAAAGCAGGCCCATCGACCTGCTTCTTAAGTAGATAAGGAATGTTTAAAACAGCTGGCCAAAAGGCGTCTGCTGTCTTGAGGTATTCCTTAAATGTTGATCATAAGACATAAGACACCTCCTTTCTACATTTAATTAGACATTGCTGTTGTCACAGCACGAACAGGTCATCTCAAATTTAGGGATAGTTTATAATAAAAAAGTCCTATTTGACAATTTTTTTTAAGGTCAATCCTTGAACCAATATTGTAAATAAGACAACCATATAGGTAAGGATCAATATAAGTTCTTTGCCTGATCCAATTTGATCGGGCAAGTTGAGTGCAAGGGCGATGCTCAAACCTCCACGGAGACCTCCCCAAGTGATAATCAATGCGGTATTTTTTTCAAATTCTTTTTTTATTGATAAGGATTTGATCGGTATAAGTACCCCAATCCAACGAGCGAGTACTACAATAATGATGGTTAATATGGAAATCATCAGATAGGAAAGGGAAAAATTTTGAAGTATGGGTATAATCTCCAATCCAATTAAGATAAAAAGAATGGCATTTAGTGTTTCGTCTAACAGGTGCCAAAATTTATATACATAGTCCCCCATTGCTCGCTGTAAGCCTATTTTATCTTTATCTATATCAATATTTTGGTTTAAAAATAAACCCATCACCACCACCCCTAAAGGGCCCGAAAAGTGAAGATAACTGGCCAATATCGAAATAATTAATACCAAAGAAAGTGTGATCAGCACTTCGAGCTCAATGTGTTGGTTTTCGATATATTTTACCAATTTTAGCCCCAAATATCCGATCAACAATCCCAAGGCCACTCCTCCGACTACTTCGGTAAGAAATAACGTTCCAACGCTTTGAGCGGTTATGTTTTCGATGCCTTCTACCTTAACATTGAGCAAGGTTAAAAACAAAACAACACCGATGCCGTCGTTGAAGAGCGACTCTCCAGCAATACGTGTTTCGGTCACCGATGAAAGATTCATTTTTTTGACCATTGCCAATACTGCAATTGGATCTGTAGGGGCAATTAGTGCACCAAAAAGCAAGCAATCTACATAGGTTAGCCCCAAATGATTGAGATTAAGAAACGGCTGGCTAATGAACCAATACGTAGCTGACCCTACCATAAAAGTAGAAAACACCACTCCAAAACTGGCCAATAACAACACGGTTACTTTATCTTTAAGAAGTTCATGGACATTGACACTTATGGCTCCAGCAAACAACAAAAAAGGCAGCATAACATCGATCAACAATACACTAAAATCAAATTGGGCCGTCAATGTCGTCACCATCGACAAAAACTGGGGCCATATCAACCCCAAAACCATGACGGTCAGCGATAAGACTATGGCCAAAACCATCAAACCTATCGTTTGTGGCAGCTTAAGAACACGGAGATTTACAATCGAAAATATAGACGCCAGCAGCAATAAAAAGGTGGTCAACTCAAGAAGACTCATGAATATTCAAATATAGTTTCTACAAGATACTATTTTTTGAAATATCCCTACTTAACTTGATTGGCGTAGATCTTGCTAATGTATTTTCCGATCAAATCAAATTCTAAATTGATCAGAGTCCCAACCTTGAATTGATGAAAATTAGTGTGCTCGTAAGTATAAGGGATGATGGCTACAGAGAACTGATCGACTCCAGAATCTACAACTGTCAAACTTACCCCATTGACGGTGATGGATCCTTTCTCTATCGTGATGTTATTTTGAACAGGATCGTAGCTAAAGGTAAAACGCCAACTGCCATTTTCTTCCAAAATATGGGTGCATACGCCAATTTGATCCACATGTCCTTGGACCATATGTCCATCTAATCGAGTGCCCAATTTCATGGCACGTTCCAAATTGACCAAATCCCCTTCTTTGAGGGTTCCCAGGGCAGATTTTTCGAGGGTTTCTTTGATTGCTGTTACGGTATATTGGTCTGCTTCTTGGGCAACTACTGTGAGACAAACCCCATTGTGGGCCAACGATTGGTCTATTTTGAGTCGTTGGGCCAGGGTACTTTGCATCGTAATGTGCAAGTTGTCACCTTCTTTTTTTAGCTGTTTGACGATCCCAAAGGCTTCGATAATACCTGTAAACATGGACTTAATTAGTTACCTTTGTGTGCAAAAGTACAATTAAAAAAGTGATATGCCCTCCACACAGAAAATAACCATTGGAATTTCAATGGGTGATGCCAACGGCATTGGTTTAGAGATCATTTTAAAATCTTTTGAAGACAAAAGAATGTTTGATTTTTTTACTCCAGTGCTCTTTGCTCCAAAAAATATCGTCAAATACCATCATGCGCATTTCAAACTCGATTGTGCCCTGAATTGGAGCAACGGTTGGTCGGATATTAAAAAGGGCAAACTTAACATTTTGGGGCCTCAAGAAGCTAATGAAAAAATAAGCTTTGGAACGTGTGATTCACAAATTGGAGCCCTTGCTGTTGCCTCCTTTCAAGAGGCTACACAAGCGCTCAAAACCCAAAAAATAGAGGCCCTTGTCACAGCGCCTATTCACAAACAAGCCATACAATCAGAACACTTTAAATTTCCCGGACACACCGACTATTTGGCACAAGAGTTAGAAGGCGAAAGTCTCATGTTTATGGTTACCGAAGGGCTACGTGTGGCACTACTTACCGACCACATACCCCTTCATCAAGTTGCTCAGGAGCTTCAAGAAACACTCTTGACCAAAAAAATCCAACAACTGCAACAAAGTCTAATCGTGGACTTTGGAATCACCAAGCCAAAAATTGCAGTGTTGGGCCTCAACCCCCACACGGGGGATCATGGTGTGATTGGTCTAGAGGACGATGAGGTCATACGGCCTGTATTGGCCACTTTCCAAGAACAAGGGCACCTGGTTTACGGGCCATTTGCTGCGGATAGCTTTTTTGGATCGGATGCGTATCGCGGGTTTGATGCGGTGTTGGCCATCTATCATGACCAGGGACTGATTCCTTTTAAAACCTTATCCTTTGGCAAGGGCGTCAATTTTACGGCAGGGCTCAATCGGGTACGTACCTCTCCAGACCATGGCACCGCTTTTGAAATTGCCGGCAAAGGAATTGCTGACAACAGCTCTTTTGTAGAAGCCCTTTTTATGGCCAAAAAAATTGTTCTACAACGCCAAAGTCAACTACAAGACAGTGATTTATAGGTATTCGGCTAATTAATTTTTTTATGCCCAAGGGTTGCTATCTGTTATTTTTTATTAAATTTGCCTGCTCAAATAGTATGAGGCCATGCCGTCTGAATATAACATACCTTTCGTAGGATTGAAAAACGGGCTGCACAGTTTCGATTTTACTATTGAGAAAACGTTCTTTGAGACATTAGATTATTTTGATTTTTCTAAGGTTGACATTCGCGTAAACTTAGAACTGACAAAAAAAGAGCAACTATTGGAGCTTCATTTTTATGGGCATGGCGCAGTAGAAGTCCCTTGCGATATCAGCACAGAACTTTTTGACCTCCCCATAGAAACTCAGATGCAAATGATCGTCAAATTTGGTTCTGCATTTGAAAGCCCAAGCGAAGAAATTATGATTCTTCCTCACGGTACGTACCAAATTGACGTCACCCAGCAAATCTATGAGATGATCATTTTGGCCGTTCCACAAAAAAAAATCCATCCACAGGTTGCGGATGGCACCCTCAAGTCAGCAATTTTAGACAAATTAAAACTTCTAGCACCCAAAGAACAAAACACCTCAACAAATGATCAACCCGATCCTCGTTGGGACCAATTGAAGAAATTATTATAAAAACAAAATAGAGTACTGATGGCACATCCTAAAAGAAAAATATCTAAAACAAGGAGAGACAAAAGAAGAACGCATTATAAAGCAAGTACCCCTCAAATAGCTACCTGCAGTGCCACTGGCGAACCACACCTTTACCACAGAGCACACTGGAGCGAAGGCAAACTGTATTATAGAGGAAAAGTCCTTATTGATAATACCGAAACTGCAGAAGCATAAGATCAAATGCGCTTTTGAAATCAATTAAACTCTCTGATTCAGAGGGTTTTTTTATGAGTTCAATTTCGTTTTTTAAAAAACCGTTATCTTCACATGCTGTGATATTGTTCCAAAAACAATACGTACAAATAGAATGGCTCAAAGTTCTGATCAAATAAAAGCAGCGATCACTGCCGTTGGGGGCTACGTCCCTGAAGATCGACTCACCAACCAAGATTTGGAAAAAATGGTCGATACCAACGATGAGTGGATCAAAAGCCGAACAGGCATCGAAGCACGAAGAATCTTAAAAGACTCCACAAAAGCAACCTCTTATCTGGCCATCAAAGCATGTGAAAACCTGCTCAAAAAAACCCAATTAGACCCCAAAACCATCGATCTTGTGATCGTTGCCACAATCACTCCCGATCTTCACGTATCCGCCACAGCCCCCTATGTAGCCACCCAAATAGGCGCAACAAACGCCTTTGCGTTTGACGTACAAGCAGCATGCTCTGGTTTCTTATACGCCCTTTCGATTGCCGCAGGGAAAATAGAATCCGGTCGATACAAAAAAATACTCGTCATCGGAGCAGACAAAATGTCCTCAATCGTTGACTATACCGACCGAAGCACCTGTATCATCTTTGGTGATGGTGGTGGTGTTGCGCTCATGGAACCAAGCACCAACAATTTTGGATGGGAAGACGAATATTTTAGATCATCTGGAGAAGGAAGAAACTACCTCAACATGAAGGCCGGTGGCTCACTATGCCCAACAACGAGCCAAACCCTAGCCAATCGATGGCACTATCTCTATCAGGATGGCAAAAGCGTTTTTAAATACGCAGTCTCCGAAATGGCGCATGCTGGATCAGAAATAATGAAACGAAACGGACTAAAAAACCAAGACATTAAATATCTTGTACCCCATCAAGCCAACAAAAGAATCATTGAAGCCACCGCAAAACGGATGAACTTAGAGCAAGACAAAGTACTAATGAATATTAAAGATTACGGAAATACAACAGCCGCAACCATTCCCCTACTATTCAATGATTTTGAGGCAGATTTAAAAAAAGGCGATAAATTAGTGCTCGCAGCCTTTGGAGGTGGATTTACTTGGGGGGCCGCTCTAATAACCTGGGCATATAACTAGAAACAAATGGAAATATGGATATAAAAGAAATTCAAAATCTCATCAAATTCGTAGCCAAATCTGGGGCACACGAGGTAAAACTTGAAATGGAAGATTTTAAAATCACAATCAAAACCGCTGCAGATCAAATCGTACCCGAACAACAAACGATCGTACAACATCTACCAGCAACAGCACCAGCCGTTGCAGCAGCACCGGCGCCGGCACCTGCTTCATCAACCAACGAAGCCAAAGCCGATGCTCCAGCAGACGCAGCAACAGATCACCTGATCACCATCAAATCTCCAATCATCGGAACCTTTTACCGAAAACCATCTCCCGACAAACCCAATTTTGTAGAAGTTGGAAGTGCCATAGCACAGGGAGACGTACTTTGTGTGATTGAGGCCATGAAACTTTTTAACGAAATCGAATCTGAGCATAGTGGTAAAATTGTCAAAATCCTCGTTGATGATGCATCTCCGGTAGAATTTGACCAACCCCTATTTTTAATCGATCCATCGTAAATCAAACATTTATGTTTAAAAAAATTCTCATTGCCAATCGCGGAGAAATCGCCATGCGGGTGATTCGGACCTGTAAAGAAATGGGTATAAAAACGGTCGCTGTATATTCTACCGCAGACGTAGAAAGTCTTCATGTTCGATTTGCCGATGAAGCAGTATGTATTGGTCCGCCAAGCAGTTCAGAGTCTTACCTCAAAATTGCCAATATCATTGCTGCAGCAGAAATTACAAACGCCGATGCCATACACCCCGGTTATGGATTTTTGTCAGAAAATGCCAAGTTTTCTAAAATTTGCCAAGAACACGACATCAAATTCATTGGTGCAAATGCAGAAATGATCGAAAAGATGGGCGACAAAGCCACTGCCAAAGAAACCATGAAAGCTGCAGGCGTCCCAACGATCCCTGGATCAGATGGCCTTATAGAATCTCTAGAAAAAGCCCAAAAAATTGCTCAAGAAATTGGTTATCCAGTCATGCTCAAAGCTACTGCTGGAGGAGGAGGCAAAGGAATGCGCGCCATCTGGAAGGCCAGCGACCTTCAAAAAGCTTGGGAAAGTGCCCGTCAAGAAGCGGCCGCTGCTTTTGGCAACAATGGCATGTACATGGAAAAACTCATCGAAGAACCCCGACACATCGAAATCCAAATCGTGGGAGATTCTTTTGGCAAAGCATGTCACCTCTCAGAAAGAGACTGCTCAGTACAAAGACGTCATCAAAAACTAACAGAAGAAACCCCATCACCCTTCATGACCAAAACCCTCCGTGAAAAAATGGGGGAAGCCGCAGTAAAAGCAGCAGAATTTATAAAATATGAAGGCGCCGGAACGGTAGAATTTTTGGTAGACAAGCACAAAAATTTCTACTTCATGGAGATGAATACCCGAATACAGGTAGAACATCCTATCACAGAACAAGTCATCGACTATGACCTGATTAGAGAGCAAATCAAAGTCGCTGCTGGGATTCCGATTTCAGGAAAAAATTACACCCCAAAACTCCATTCGATAGAATGTCGTATCAATGCAGAAGATCCTTATAATGATTTTAGACCCAGCCCGGGTCGGATTGACACCTTGCATTTTCCTGGAGGACACGGAGTGCGTTTAGACACCCATGTCTATAGCGGATATGTAATTCCTCCTTTTTATGATTCGATGATTGCCAAGCTGATCACCACAGCCCAAACCCGTGAAGAGGCCATCAATAAAATGCGTCGTGCCTTAGATGAATTTGTTATCGAAGGGATAAAAACCACGATTCCTTTTCACAGAAAACTGATGGACCACCCCGATTATATAGCGGGCAATTATACCACAAAATTTATGGAAGATTTTAAGATGGATTAATCCATCTTAAAATCTTTTTACCGAGAACCGTTTGGATTATCCTTTTATTTTAGGCGTTTGCTTTTCGGGCAATTTAGTAATCCCCATATTGTAAAGCGTAAAGCCAAAAATATCCGCAGTCTGTTCGATACTTTTGGATACTGGAGTTCCTGCACCATGACCTGCATTGGTTTCGATCCGAATCAGTACCGGCTGATTACCGCTCTGTTTTTGCTGCAATTCGGCAGCAAATTTAAACGAATGAGCAGGTACCACGCGATCATCATGATCGCCTGTAGTAATTAGCGTAGCAGGATATTGTGTGCCTGCCATAACATTATGTACCGGAGAATAACCCTTGAGGTATTCAAACATTTCTTTTGACTCTTCCGCGGTGCCATAATCATAGGCCCAACCGGCCCCGGCAGTAAAAGTATGGTAGCGCAACATGTCCAAAACCCCAACGGCAGGCAAGGCTACCTTCATCAATTCGGGGCGTTGTGTCATCGTGGCACCAACAAGCAACCCGCCATTGGAACCACCGCGAATCGCTAAGAAATCGGGTGATGTAATTTGTTCTGCAATCAGGTATTCTGCTGCAGCTATAAAATCATCAAATACATTTTGCTTTTGTAGCTTGGTTCCTGCAACATGCCAGGCCTTGCCATATTCGCCACCGCCACGCAAATTGGGGACTGCATAAACACCTCCCAGTTCCATCCAAACGGCATTGGTGATGCTAAATCCGGGTCTTAAACTGATGTTAAAACCTCCATAGCCGTAGAGTATGGTAGGGTTTTTTCCGTTGTATTCGATCCCCTTTTTATGTGTAATAATCATCGGTATTTTGGTGCCATCAGCAGAAGTATAAAAAACTTGTGATGAGGTATAATTGTCGGGATTAAAATCGATCTCTGGCTGCCAATAAACCGAACTGCTTTGATCTTTGGGATTATAACGATAGATTATTCCTGGGCTATAATAGTTTGAAAATGAAAAATAAAGCGTTTCGTCATTTTCTTTTCCACTAAAACCGCCTACACTACCAATTCCTGGTAATGGCACCTCTCCCATGGCCGCTCCGCTGCTCGAATATTGATATACTTTTGACACAACGTCAATCATATAACGGGCAAAAAAATAACCTCCTCCCGTACTGGCACTCAGTACGTGTTCTGTTTCTGGGATAAAATCTACCCAATTGGTATGTTGTGGTTTTTTGGCATTGGCCATTACGACTTTTTGATTGGGTGCATTTTTGTTGGTGACCAAATAAAACGTGTCGTCTTTGCTGTGAAGCAAATAGGTGTCGTATTCATAATGATCAACCATGCTTATTATCGGTGCGTTTTTTCGGGTCAAGTCTTTCAAATACAGGGCGTTTCCAGAGGTGCTTTCGGATGCAGAAATCAGCAAATAGCGGCCGTCTTCAGTAACCTGAGCGCCGACATACCTGTTCTTTTGGGCTTCGGTACCTCCAAAAATTAGTTCATCTTCTGCCTGTGTAGTCCCTATTTTATGAAAATACAGTTTGTGCTGATCTGTCTTGGCCGAAAGAACACTGCCGTCGGGCTTGTCATAGCTCGAATAAAAAAATCCTTCGTTGCCTTTCCATTGGGTGCCACTAAATTTGACATCTACCAAGGTGTCTTCTATGATCGCTTTGGTTTCTGTATCGATAACGATCACTTTGCGCCAATCACTACCCCCCTCAGAAATGGTGTAGGCCGCCATGGAGCCGTCTTCAGAAAATTGAAGCCCTGCCAATGAGGTAGTGCCATCTTCTGAAAAGGTATTGGGGTCTAAAAAAACGGTTTCTTCGCCCCCTGTCTTTTTTCGATAGACTACATATTGATTTTGAACGCCCGAATTTTTGCTATAATAGGTATAATCACCTTCTTGGTAGGGTGCGGTGACTTTTTCATAGTTCCAGAGCTGTTCAATTCGGTTTTTGAGTTGGGCGCGATAGGGGATTTTGTCTAGGTAATCAAACGTCACATCGTTTTGAGCCGAAACCCAAGCTGCTGTTTCACTGCTATTATCGTCTTCTAGCCAACGATAAGGGTCTTCCACGGTGACATCAAAATAGGAGTCTGTTACTACTTTTTTAGTGGTGGTGGGGTACTTAATGGTTGCGTTGTTTTGACAAGAAAATACGACTATTGCAAGCGCGTACAGATATACATGTTTGTTCATTGTACTTTTCATTTAATAATGGGGTTAAAAACCCTAAAGTACAAAAAGTTAGTGTCAGATCCAGCCTTTCTGATGGAGGTATTCTGCAATTTGGATGGTGTTGGTGGCAGCGCCCTTTCTGAGGTTGTCAGACACAATCCAAATGTTGAAGGTATTGTCCTGAGAAAAATCGCGACGGATTCTGCCTACAAAAACAGCATCTTTACCCGCAGCGTATATTGGCATCGGATAGGTATTGGTTTCAGGTTGGTCTTGCACCACTACACCGGCACTTTGATGCAATAATTTTTGAAGGTCTATTACTTCAAAAGAGGTTTTGAGTTGCACGTTGACTGCCTCGCTATGCCCGCCTACTACCGGAATGCGAACTGCTGTGGCAGTAATGCCAATTGTATCATCTCCCAAAATCTTGTGGGTTTCGTTCACCAGTTTTAATTCTTCTTTGGTGTAGCCCCCTTCTTGAAAAACATCGCAGTGCGGAAGTGCATTGCGATGAATGGGGTAAGGATAGGCCATTTCACCAGAGGCCCCTTTATATTCATTTTCGAGCTGTTGTACGGCCTTTACACCTGTCCCTGTAATGGATTGATAGGTTGAGATCACCAATCTCGAAATGCCATACTTTTTGTGTATAGGCCCCAGGGCTACCAACATCTGTATGGTAGAACAATTGGGGTTGGCAATGATTTTGTCGGTTGGTTGAAGTACCTCTGCATTGATTTCTGGGACAATCAAAGGAATGTTTTTATCCATTCGCCATGCCGAGGAATTATCAACTACGGTGGTGCCTACTGCTGCAAATCGAGGTGCCCAATCTAAAGAGGTTTGCCCTCCGGCAGAAAAGAGCGCTAGATCGGGTTTGGCAGCCACAGCAGCTTCTAGTCCAATAACTGTGTGGGGTTGTCCTTTAAAATTTAAGGTTTTGCCTACCGACCGCTCAGAGGCGACTAACAACAATTGGGTGATGGGAAAATTACGCGCCTCCAATACTTGGAGCATCACCTCACCTACCATTCCCGTAGCGCCAACAACAGCAACTTTCATACGTATAAAATTTTTGGCAAAAATAAGGCTCTTTCTCCTTCGGTCAATGACTTCTTTGGATTATCTCAAAAAGGGATGCTTTTGTGACAGGCATAACTTTAGGGCTCCCAAATTCGGAAAACTCTGGAGCCAATGCCTGTTAAAAGTTCATAGCTGATGGTTTCGGATTGACGCGCTAAGGTTGCTGCAGATTGTTGATTGCCAAAAATTTGAACTGTATCTCCCACTTGACACTTACAGTTAGAAACGTCAATCATCAACATGTCCATACATACATTGCCTACTATAGGGACTTTGGTTGCGCCAATGCAAACGGTGCCTTTTTGTTTTCCAAAATGCCGCCCGATGCCATCGGCATGCCCTAAAGGAAGGGTCGCAATAACGCTGTCCTTGGGAGCAACCCAACCTTGATCATAGCCCACCGTTTCTCCTTTTTGGATGTAATGAATTTGTGAAATGACACTTTCTAAAGTTGCAATAGGCTGCAGGCTCTGGTCCCATTCTGGATGGTTTGCAAAACCATACAATCCGATACCGCATCGCACAGCATCAAGTTGCTGCTCCGGATAATTATACACCCCTGAAGTATTAAGCAAGTGAAACCAGGGGCTTTGCTCCGTATCTTTTTCGTGCAAGGCTTTTATCTCCAAAAAAGTGTTGATTTGCTTGTCACTTGTTCGGTGCGGCCGTGGCCCTTCAGATTCAATTAGGTGCGAATATACACTAATCAACGACATGTTTGATTTGGCAGCATTGGCGATGACCCAATTGGCTTCTTCGGGTAAGAAGCCAATCCGATTGAGTCCCGAGTTGTATTTGATATGAACAGGATATTTTTCGGTCATACTTTGCACAAGTTCAGAAAAAGCATGCCACGTCTGTTTGCTGTAAAGCACGGGTTCTAATCGGTAATCGATCAGGGTCTTAAAATGGGCTTTTTGGGGGTAAAAAACCATAATCGGAAGCTGGATTCCTGCTTCGCGTAGTTCCTGTCCTTCAGCGACATAAGCAACCGCGAGGTAATCTGTTTGCAAGGCCTCAAGTTGTTTTGCCACTGCTACGGCACCATGGCCATAGGCGTTGGCTTTGACCACGGCAATGAGTTTGGTAGACGGGGACAATCGAGATTTGAGTGCCCAAAAATTATGTGCTAAAGCTTTGGCGCTGATGCGTAATTGATTCAACGGTTTAATTAGGATTTGGTGTTGTTCTTTTCTTCGATTTGTTTTTGATTGGCCCTAAAAAAAGCTGCTCTGCTAAGTGGCTCATAGGCTTCTTTTTCTCCGAGCAAAACAAGATCGTCCGTACCCGATTTTCGAAAACTGTATTGGGCGAGATTTCCTGTACGGGTACAAACGGCATGTACCTTGGTTACATACTCTGCTGTAGCCATCAAGGCGGGCATGGGTCCAAAAGGGTTGCCCTTAAAATCCATATCCAAGCCGGCAACAATCACACGAACACCCCGGTTGGCGAGGTCGTTGCATACTTTGACAATTTCATCGTCAAAAAACTGCCCTTCGTCAATCCCTACCACGTCGCAACCCGAAGCCAAAATGGCAATATTGGCCGCTGCAGGCACGGGGGTCGATCGAATTTGATTTTGGTCGTGTGAAGTAACCAAGTTATCGTCGTAACGCACGTCAATTGCAGGTTTGAAAATTTCTACTTTTTGTTGGGCAAACTGAGCCCGTTTCAAACGACGGATTAATTCTTCTGTTTTTCCCGAAAACATCGACCCACAGATCACCTCTATCCACCCAAATTGTTCCTTTTGATTAACCGTGTTTTCTAAAAACATTTTGTAATTTTAAACGAGCCTACGCCTACAAACAAAGGTATCAAAACAAATCATTTGACTCAAGTTATTTTCAATGCGCAATAAAATAAGATCCCTAATCCAGGATTTGGCCCATCAAATCTCCGAACAACAGCTCACCGACGATGCCCAGTTACATCTTCAGATCCAGAAAATTTATGAATTGTCCGTGGTCGCGCAATATCAAAAAGAAAATACGACCCCCGCACAACAGGGACAAGAAAATCTGATCGAGAGCACCTTGAGAGAACTGGATCTAAAAAAGGCAACACATCAAGAAGCGAACCAAACAACGATTGAAGAAATTCCACCTTTGATGGATACCATTAAAGATTTGGTTGATGAAATGCCCGAAGCTAAGCTTGGCGAAGCCGTTTTTGAGCCGGTAGAAAAACTTACGTTTGTCAAAAAAGACACCCCTACCCTTGCATCAAACCAAGAAGAAAACGTAAAAGAAAACATCAACGATCGCTATTCGAAAATCTTAAAAATTGATTTGAATGACCGCCTTTCTTTTGTACACCATCTTTTTGATCAAAACATAAAAGAATATGAACGCGTCATTCAACAAATCAGTTCATTGACTTCATGGGAGGAAGCCAACTACCTGATTGAGCATTTGGTTAAAAAAGAGTATAATGATTGGGAAGGAAAAGAAGTCGTTGCCACCCGTTTTATTGGTGTTATAAAAACGTATTTTTCGACCTAAATTAGGCCAAAAAACTGAACGAAATATCAAACTATGGGATTGAGCCTTGTACCAACTCCAATCGGAAATCTTGGAGATTTTACCCACCGAGCAGCAACGGTTCTTGAGAACGCCGATCTAATCCTGGCCGAAGACACTCGAACAAGCGGTCGGTTGCTGCAACATTATAAAATTGATACACCCTTGCAAAGTTTTCACATGCACAATGAGCATCAACGGGTAGCATGGGTTATCGACTTGCTAAAACAAGGACAACAAATCGCTTTAATATCCGATGCAGGCACCCCTGGAATTTCAGATCCCGGGTTTTTATTGGTGCGTGCTGCTATTGCCGAAGGTATTGAGGTAGAATGTTTGCCTGGTGCAACAGCGCTAATTCCTGCTTTGGTACAAAGTGGATTGCCAAGCGATCGCTTTCATTTTGAAGGCTTTTTACCCCCCAAAAAAGGACGGCAGTCCCGCCTTGAATATCTCGCACAAAATCCACACACCACCATATTGTACGAAAGCCCACATAAACTGCTCAAAACCCTCGAACAACTCAAAGAACACTTTGAACACGACCGGGTAGTTAGTATTTCTAGAGAACTTACCAAATTGTATGAAACCACATTTAGAGGGACCCTTTCGGAAGCCCAACAGTTTTTTGAAACCAATCCCCCAAAGGGAGAATTTGTACTTTGCATTGCAGGAAAATCTAAAAAATAACGATGCAGTGGCTCCCTATTTCTGTTCCATCTACTGATACGGTTGCAGCAATGCAACAAAACCTCGGCGTTTCTACAACCGTTGCACAATTGTTGGTACAAAGAGGTTATGATAGCTTTGAAAAAGCCAAGGCCTTTTTTAGACCCCAACTTTCGATGCTACACGACCCCTTTTTGATGAAGGATATGGACCGTGCTGTCGAGCGAATTTTACACGCCATTGCAACCCAAGAACAAATTGTAGTCTATGGTGATTATGACGTTGACGGAACTACGGCTGTTGCGTTACTTTTTTCTTATTTAAAAACAAAAACACCCCATGTCCATTTTTATATCCCAGACCGTTATACAGAAGGTTATGGCATTTCTAGATTGGGGATAGAAGTTGCCAGTCAAAATAACGCGGGGCTTATTATCGCGCTAGATTGTGGAATTAAAGCCCTTGAACAAGTAAACTTCGCGAAACGTTTAGGGATCGATTTTATAATCTGTGATCACCATTTGCCTGGAGACAAACTCCCAGAAGCAGTTGCTGTACTGGATCCCAAAAGAAGTGATTGCCACTATCCTTATGATGCCCTTTGTGGCTGCGGGATCGGGTTTAAGCTGATTCAGGCGCTTCATATAAAACAAAAAGGTAATCCAAAAGAACTCGAAAACTATTTGGACCTGGTAGCCACAGCTATTGCGGCAGATATTGTTCCTATTACAGGTGAAAATCGCGTGTTGACCCATTTTGGAATTGCACAAATGCAAATAAAACCTAGATTGGGATTTGCTCCGTTTCTAAAACAATTAAACGGCACAATCACCGTTGCCGATCTTGTTTTTAAAATTGCCCCAAGAATCAATGCTGCGGGGCGCATGAAACACGGCAAATATGCCGTAGAATTACTCATCGCAAACACCTCTCAAGAAGCACTTCAATGGGCGCAACAGATCGACGCCTATAACGAAGATCGTAAGGCGCTAGATGATCAAATTACCCAGGAGGCGCTCACTCAAATCAAAACACTGCAAGAAGAAAATACGGCAACTTCCGTCGTTTGGAGCGACCACTGGCACAAAGGAGTAATTGGCATTGTCGCGTCACGACTCATCGAAACGTATTATAAGCCCACCGTTGTACTT
>Ga0181579_10001039_pt1 | contig 22933 bp, 27 predicted proteins | sample 071ome_24_FD_132996 | JGI IMG/M metagenome (GOLD analysis project Ga0181579, IMG submission 132996) | Coastal salt marsh microbial communities from the Groves Creek Marsh, Skidaway Island, Georgia - 071402CT metaG (megahit assembly) | ecosystem: Environmental > Aquatic > Marine > Intertidal... | reverse complement strand
GGCGCGCCTGTTCATGCTGTCGGACTCGCCACCGGAACGTGACATGGAATGGACCGAAGCCGGGGTCGAGGGGGCATCACGCTTTCTGAAACGACTCCATCGTATGGCCGGTGATCCCGATCTCGCACCTGTCGGCAGTGCCGTGCCGACCGACGGCGCGCCAGCCGACCTTGTGCGGGCCGCGCACCGGGCCATCAAGGCGATTTCCGAGGATATCGAGGCATTCCGCTTCAACAAGGCGGTGGCGCAGCTCTACACGCTTGCCAACGCCATCGCCGATCTTTCGGACGATTCGGCGGAAGCCGGCGCCGCGCGCCGCTTTGCTATTGAAACACTCACCCGACTTCTGGCCCCGCTGGCCCCGCATGTCGCCGAGGAGATGTGGCAGATGCTCGGCCATGACACCATGCTCGCCGCGTCACCCTGGCCGGAAGCAGATGCAGCGCTGGTAACCGAAGCCAGTGTCGAAATTGGCGTCCAGGTCAATGGCAAGCTTCGCGATACCGTGTCACTGCCGCGCGACGCCGCAGAGGGCGAGGCCCGCGCCGCCGCGCTGGCTTCGGCCGGTGTTATTCGATATCTTGACGGCAAGGAGCCGAAGAAAGTCATTGTCGTGCGGAACAGGATCATCAATGTGGTTGTCTAGGGCGTTAGTGATCGTCGGCATGTCCCTGCTTGCTGCCTGCACCAACATGCAGGTGCAGACGGTTGGTGAGGTGCTGCGAGAACAGGATGTTGGGATCAATGTCGTGCAAAGCGGCGAGCGCAAGGGGCAACTCTACAGCCGCCAGCTTCGCGACAGGCTCGATTCGGATGGTCCGGCAACACATGATCTGTCATCAAACCTCAGCCAGTCTTCCACATCTGTTGTATCGGTTCGCGGCACCGGCTCGAACCTGAAAAAAATGACGATGACAGCCCAGATCACACTTGTTGACCGTGGCACGGGGGAAATTGTGCTGACGGATTCGGTCTCCTCCACCGCCACCCTTGGCGCGGTATCGGCCTATTTCGCGCAGACGCGCTCCGACCGGCATGGCAGTGAGCGTCTCGCAATGCTTCTTGCCGACCGGGTCGCCGCTCGCGTCCAGCTCTTTTTCCTGAGCAATAACGACTCCTGATGAAGGTCGCGCCGCGACAGATCCAGAACTTCCTGTCCTCCATTCCCGCGCCTGTCCGCGCGACACTCCTTCATGGCAGCGATATAGGCCTGATGGGAGAGCGAGCGCGGAAGATTGCCGCACATTTCAACGATGATCTGGATGACGTATTTTCGGTGACCCGTCTTGATGGCGAGACACTGTCATCCGATCCCGGCGCGCTTGGTGATGCCGCCGAGGCACTTGCCATGACAGCTTCCTGCCGCCTGGTCCTGGTTCGCGGACGCGGCAGTGAAATGCTTGAATCCTGCAAGCTTGCCCTCGCCCGTAACCTTGAAAACGCCTTTATCATTGTCGAGGCCACCGAAACCACGACGCGGCATGCGCTGGTGAAACTGTTCGAGACAAGCGACCATGCCGCCGCCATCGGCTGTTATCCTGACGAGGCGCGCGACATCGGCACGCTACTTGGTGAGGTGCTGGCACAGGACAATATCAGCATCACCGATGATGCGCGTGCCGCGGCCATCACGCGGCTTGGCAGCGACCGCGCCGCAACTCGGCGCGAGATTGAAAAGCTTGCCCTGCTTGCCGGACCCGGTGGATCGCTGACGTTGGAGGATGTGAGCATGGCGCTTGGCGACAGCGCCACCCTGGCAATTTCGGACATCGCCTTGGCCGCAGCGGACGGCAAGGTTGACGCGCTTGAACGTGCCATCGACAAGGCGTGGAGCGAACAACAGGCAAGTGTGACCGTGCTTCGCGGATCACAGGCCCATTTCCGGCAATTGTTGCAGGCCGCCCGCGCAATGCGGCAGGGCAGCTCCGCTCAGCAGGCCGTCAAATCCCTGCGCCCACCAGTGCATTTCCGGCTTCAGGACAGGATGACAGCACAGCTTCGCCATTGGTCGACTGACACCCTCATGGATGCTGTCAACAGGCTGCAGGATGCCGAGCTGGCGGTGAAGACCGGCGGCGCCAATGACACCGCGATCTGCGCGCAAACAATGCTTGGTCTGTGTCTTCGCGCACGCACACTTCGCGGCTAGTCGACCCCCAGCTTCGCCATCACGGTTTCGAATTGTTCAAGACTGGTGAAGCTGATCACCATACGGCCCTTGCCGGCCGCCTCGTCCCAGTCAATGGCAAGATGCAGTCCGAGCGCCTTTTCAGCCTTGGCTTCAAGCGCCCTGATATCGGCGGATTTGGCGGCGCCGGCCGCGGATTTCGGCGCATTGCCAGCACCTGCCTCGCGGCGCGCCACCATGGCCTCAACCTGGCGCGCCGACAGCCCCTTTGCCGCCACCTCTCGGGCCAGCGCCACACAGTCGCTATTGCCAATCAGCGGGCGCACCTGACCCATGCTCAGCGCGCCATTGACAACCATATCGCTGACCTCGCGTGGCAGTGACAACAGACGAAGCAGATTGGCGATATGACTCCGCGACTTGCCGATGATCTGTGACAGCTGCTCCTGCGTATAGCCGAAACTGTCAATCAGCTGCCGGTATCCCTCGGCCTCCTCGACCGCGCTCAAATCGGCACGCTGCACATTCTCGATCAGCGCCAGCTCGTGGGCTTCCTCATCCTCCAGATTGCGGATGATGGCCGGCACGCTATGCAGCTGCGCTATCTGCGCGGCACGCCAGCGACGTTCACCGGCGATCAGCTCATACCGGTTGGAGGCACCGGCACGCGGGCGCACCAGAATTGGCTGGACGAGGCCCTTGCTGCGGATCGAGTCCGCCAGCTCGGACAGTGATGCGGTATCAAAGCGACGGCGTGGCTGCCAGGGTCCGGAATTGATCCATTCGATCGGCAGCTCGGTCAGACCCGTCTGTGCGGGTGCGGTTGCCGGTGATGCAGGACCGGCTACAGCGCCCAAAGTGGCACCCGGTACCGACCCGGTGGTCGCGGCGATCCCCGCATCACCAAGCAGCGAGGACAGGCCGCGGCCAAGGCCGCGACTCTTGCCAGCGGATGGCGTGGCTGGCTTTGCCGTTCCGGATGGGGCACGGCCCCCTGTCTGCGCCGCAGCGGATTTTCCCGCCTTGGCTGATCCTTTACGGGGCTCGGATGTCTTTGCCATCGTTCGATGTCTCCATTCTTGCGTCTACCGGCCGGACGACCACTCACTGCGAGGTTCCGGGCCCATCTACGGCCCATATCAACTCCCCATCATCCAGGGCTCGTCTCAGGCCGCTTCACTCTCCTGGCGCAACAGCTCCGCCGCCAGCGCGGCATAGGCCTGTGAGCCCGGGCATTTCAAATCATAGATCAGAACCGGTTGACCGAAAGACGGTGCCTCCGAAACCCGCACATTTCGCGGCACGACGGTTTTATAGACAAGATCACCGAAATGCGTGCGCACGTCGTTCGCCACCATGGCCGAGAGCTTGTTGCGGCTGTCAAACATCGTCAACACGATTCCCTGCATTTGCAGATCACCATTCAGGCCGGCACGAACCGCCTCGACCGTCCGCATGAGCTGTGACAGCCCTTCCAGCGCGTAGAATTCGCACTGCAACGGCACCAGGACAGAGGTCGCAGCTGTCAACGCATTCACCGTCAGCATGCCAAGCGAGGGTGGACAATCAATTATAACATATTGATATTGTTTGGAAATATTTCTAATTGCCATCTTCAGCCTGAATTCCCGGTCAGGCATGTCCGACAATTCCACCTCGGCGGCGGACAGATCGACAATGGTCGGGATGATGTCAAGCCGGGGCACTTGTGTCGCCTGAATCGCGGCGTCGGCAGTGCTGCCGCCGGCGATGACGCTGTAGCTGTTGTGAATCCTGTTCTCAATCCCGAGGCCGGTACTGGCATTGCCCTGCGGGTCGAAATCGACAAGCAGCACCGAGCGACCACAGGCGGCCAGCGCGGTGGCAAGATTGATCGAAGTCGTTGTCTTTCCCACGCCGCCCTTCTGGTTGGCGACGGCAATGATACGCTGGGCTTGCGGCATGGTCTGACACGGCTCCGGGCTAGGACACCATCAGGTCTATCACAGATCCGTTCGGGTTGGTAAGACTCGGATGCAGGCGCCAGGCAAGATTCGCCGGATCGCCAAGCGCTGCCAGCTCGGCCTCGGCCTGCGCGCCCTTGAGGAACAGGCAGCGTGTTCCGGGACGAAGCTGGGTTGCCAGAAGCGGCAGCAGCCGGTCAAGTGGTGCCAGCGCCCGCGCCGTGATGACTGACGCTTCAAGGCATGGCATATTCTCAATGCGTTCATTATGGACTGTCGCCGTCAGCCCACATTCGCGGATCACTGTGCGGAGAAAGACCGCCTTTTTCTGATCAGATTCGACAAGATGGCATTCGGCATTGGTCAGGATTGCCAGCACAAGACCGGGAAATCCGGCACCGCTGCCAACATCGACAAGGCGCGGGGATCCCCGGGGAACAAGCGGTGCCAGCTGCGCCGAATCCCAGATATGACGCATCCAGATATCCCGAAGGCTTGCCGGCGATACCAGATTCACCCGCGGCTGCCATTTCTCGACAAGCCCGACATAGGTTTCAAGCTGACACATTGTTTCACGTGAAACATCGATCTGCGCGGGGATCTGCGCGGCGATTGGCGCTGGGATTTTCATCCCTGCTCCACTCCAGCCTGCTCCACTCCAGCCTGCTCGACTGTCTGCTGGCGCTTCAGGTGGCGAAGCACCGCCACCACCGCCGCCGGCGTCAGCCCCGGCAGGCGGTTCGCCTGGCCGATTGTCTCGGGGCGCAGTCGCCTCATCACGTCACGGGCCTCGGCCGACAGACCGCCTACAAGCGAATAATCCAGCTCGGCAGGGATGGCGATGGCCTCATCACGTCGCAGCGCGTCGATATCCGCCTGCTGGCGATCAATATAACCGGCATAACGGCAGTCAGCCTCGATCTGCGGGCGAAGCGCCACCGGCACCGCTGCCAGCTCCGGCCACAGGCTGATGATCCGGTCAAAACCGATTTCATCCAGCGCCAGCATGTCGGCGGCACTGCGCACCGCGCCGTCCCGCGGCGCCGGCAGGCCGGCATCACGAAGGACATTCGGGCGGGCCTTTGCGGTTTCGATCAACTCGCGGGCGGTTGCCAGCGCTGTTTTCTTTTCGCGCCAGGCTGTCTGACGAGCCGGTCCGACACAGCCGATTTCGATTCCGCGGTCGGTCAGCCGCTGGTCGGCATTGTCAGCCCTCAGCAGCAGCCTGTATTCGGCCCGCGAGGTGAACATCCGGTAGGGCTCCGGCGCGCCGCGCGTGATCAGATCATCAATCATCACGCCGGTATAGGAATCGGCCCGGCCAAGGGTGAAACTGTCGGTCGCACCGGCCGCCAGCAGCGCCGCGTTGATACCGGCGACAAGACCCTGCGCGGCGGCCTCTTCATAGCCGGTCGTGCCATTGATCTGACCAGCCAGAAACAGTCCGGGCATGGCTTTCAGCACCAGCGTTCGGGACAGCGCCCGTGGATCGATGAAATCATATTCGATGGCATAGCCATATTGCAGGATTCGCGCCTCCTCCAGACCCGGAATGCTGGCCACAAGCGCATCCTGGACATTCCGTGGCAAGCTTGTCGAGATGCCGTTCGGATAAACCGTATAGTCTTCCAGCCCCTCCGGCTCGAGAAAGATCTGATGCGACTCTCGGTCGGCGAAACGCTTTACCTTGTCCTCGATCGACGGACAGTAACGCGGCCCCTGGCCGGCGATCTGGCCGCTATAGACAGCGGACAGGTGGATCGACGCGGCGATGATCCGATGGGTTTCGGCGGTGGTGCGGGTGATGCCGCATTCAATCTGCGGAACTGTGATGCGGTCGGTCATGGTCGAGAACGGCACTGGCGGGTCATCCGCCGGTTGCCGCTCAAGCCGGTCCCAGTCGATGCTGCGGCCATCAAGGCGCGGCGGCGTGCCTGTCTTCAGCCTGCCAACCGGCAGGTCGAGGGCACGTAACCGGTCCGACAGCATGTTCGACGGTGCCTCGCCAATGCGGCCGGCCGGCGTGATGTCATCACCAAGATGGATCAGCCCACCAAGAAAGGTGCCTGTTGTCAGCACCACCGCGCCGGCATGATGCGCAGTGCCGGACTCATCGACAACGCCGCGGCACACCCCGTCCGTGACCAGCAGATCGCCAACCGCCGCCTCAATCACCGTCACGCCGGCCTCGGCGACAAGTCGTTGAACAGCCGCACGATACAGCGCCCGATCGGCCTGCGCGCGCGGGCCGTGGACAGCTGGCCCCCGCGACCGGTTCAACATACGGAACTGGATACTGGAGGCATCGATAGCGCGGGCCATGATCCCGTCAAGAGCGTCGATCTCGCGTACCAGATGGCCCTTGCCAAGCCCGCCAATGGCCGGGTTGCAGCTCATCTCGCCAATCCTGTCGGCGCGCATTGTCACCAGCGCCACCGACGCACCCATACGGGCCGCGGCCGCGGCCGCCTCGCAGCCGGCATGCCCCCCGCCAACAATGATCACGTCCCACATCATTGGACAGTCCCATGCTCCCAAAAGAAAATCATGCGCGTCTTCTCAGACCAGGTTCCCGAAAGCGCGCTGTGTGCGCTTTTTCAGGTTATTTTCCCCAACAGGGCGCTTTATGCGCCCTTTCAGGCTATTTTCCAATGCAAAAGCTGGAAAAAATGCTGTCAAGCAACTCCTCGACATCAACCTGGCCGGTCAGCCTGCCAAGGCTATCGGCCGCCCGCCGGTATTCCTCGGCGGCCAGTTCCGGTGCCGATCCAAGATCGATCTTGTCGGCTGCGCGAAGCGCCTCCAAGGCGCAGGTCAGCGCATGGCGATGCCGGGCCCGCGTGATGATACTCTGCGTCTCCGGCCGGTTTGCCGGCACGACCAGCCGGCGCAACATCTCAAGAACCCGTTCAAGCCCACCGCCATCGGCGTCATCTTCCAGCGAGACGAGACAGCTGGCCGTGGCGAGGCCGGTCAGATCGGCAAGCAGATCGGCAGATTCCGCAAGGCCAAGAAGATCGCGCTTGGACAGCAGAACAGCCTGCGCGGCACCGGCAAGATCCTGCAGCCGTACAAGCTCATCCCGCCATGCGGGTGTTGACGCGTCGATGACAAGAAGCACCACATCCGAATCGCGTGCCGCATTCCTGGCCCGGCGCACCCCCTCGGCCTCGATCACATCCTCGGTGTCGCGAAGCCCGGCGGTGTCAAGAAGCGTCACCGGAATGCCGTCAAGATCGATCCGCACACTGACAATATCACGCGTGGTGCCGGGCTGTGACGACACAATGGCGACATCACGTCCGGCCAGCCTGTTCAGCAAGGTGGATTTGCCGGCATTGACCGGTCCGACAAGGCTCACGGTCACACCGGCGCGCACCCGCTCCCCTTCATGATCATCATCAAGGACCATACCCATGGCATCGGCAAGCGCGCGCGTATCGGCATGAATCCGCGACTCGATATCACCCGGCAATTCCTCATCGGCAAAATCGATCACCGCCTCAAGCTGCGCCGCCAGACGCACCAGCGCGTCGCGCCAGCCCTCGACCGGGCGGTGCAGGACACCGTCGCGTTGACGCCAGGCCTGAAGCCGCTGCCGGTCGGTCTCGGCGTCAATCAGATCGGCCAGCGCCTCGGCACCAAGGAGATCGATCTTGCCATTGGCGAACATCCGGTGCGTGAACTCACCGGGTCCGGCCGGCCGGAAACCCTCAGCCTCGGCAAGTCGCCGCATGATGGCCGCCGTGACAGCCAGCGAGCCATGGGCATGAATCTCGACAACATCCTCGCCGGTGCTGGACCGCGGGCCCTTCATCGCCAGAATGAGCGCTTCGTCCAGTGCGGCACCTTCACCATCGACAAGCCGCGCCAGACGGAAACATCCCGGCGGCGGCACGTCACACCCAAAAAGTGCCGGCACGGCGAATGCCCGGCTACCACTGATCCGAATCACCGCGATGGCGGCCCGCCCCGGCGGTGTCGCCTGCGCAAAAATCGTGTCGCTTTCGTCTCGCATCCGGTTAGTGCCTTCCCTTCAAAGCTGATATAACCTGATCAGCGGCGAACGTCTTCACCAAGTTTCATATCATGTCGCGGCGTCGCCGGCACTGACGCCAGACCGACAATGCAACATGAAGAGTGATGACGATGACCATTCACATACCAGCGCCCGGCATTTTCCACGCAACCCTCCACAGCCGGCTTGGATATATGCGGACCGTCAGTGACGGCCACCATCTGATCCGACTGGACTGGGATCAGAGCCCCTTTTCCGCGCCCGACAGACCGGATGATGTTTCACGTGAAACATGCCACCAGCTCGCCGCCTACCTTGCCGGCGAGAGGCAGACATTCACCTTGCCACTGCGCGCCGCAGGCATATCGGCGACGGGGCAGTCCTGGCTAACGGCCATGGCGCGGATTCCCTATGGCACAACAATGAGCTACTCAGACTTTGCGACATTTGCTGGCAAGCCAAAGGCGCCGCGCACCGCCGGCACAGCCTGTTCGACCAACCCGATACCGGTAATTTATCCCTGCCACCGGGTCGTGCGCTCGGACGGGAAGCTCGGCAATTATGGTGGAGGGAGCCGCCTGCCTGCACGGCACCCGGACAATCTTGGCCGCAAACAGGCGCTGATTGATCTTGAACGGCGGTTCGCCTAGCTGTTCATCTGCTCGAAGAAATCGTCATTTGTCTTCGAGTGTTTCAGCTTGTCGACAAGGAATTCCATGGCGTCGACCGGGCCCATCTGCATCAGAATGCGGCGCAGCACCCACATCTTGGCAAGGGTTCCCTTGTCGACAAGAAGCTCCTCCTTGCGAGTGCCGGAGCGGGTGATGTCGATTGCCGGGAAGGTGCGCTTGTCCGACAGCTTGCGGTCGAGGATAACCTCGCTGTTGCCGGTGCCCTTGAATTCCTCGAAGATCACTTCGTCCATCCGCGAGCCGGTCTCGATCAGGGCTGTCGCGATGATCGTCAGTGACCCGCCTTCCTCGATGTTCCGCGCGGCACCGAAGAACCGCTTTGGCCGCTGCAGCGCGTTGGCGTCAACGCCGCCGGTCAGAACCTTGCCCGATGACGGCACGACGGTGTTGTAGGCCCGCGCCAGACGGGTGATGGAATCAAGCAGGATCACCACATCACGCTTGTGCTCGACCAGTCTTTTGGCTTTTTCTATAACCATTTCAGTGACTTGAACATGTCTGGCTGCTGGCTCGTCAAAGGTCGAGGAGATCACCTCGCCACGGACGGACCGCTGCATGTCGGTCACTTCTTCCGGACGTTCGTCGATCAGCAGCACGATCAGATAGACTTCCGGGTGATTTTCCGAGATGGCATGGGCGATGCTTTGCAGCATCATCGTCTTGCCGGTCCGCGGCGGTGCCACGATCAGCCCCCGCTGGCCCTTGCCCATCGGCGAGACAAGATCAATCACCCGCGGGGTGTTGTCCTTCTTGTCGGGGTCGAAGGGAAGTTCCAGTGTCAACTTGTTTTCTGGATAGAGCGGCGTCAGATTGTCGAAATTGATCCGGTGCCGAACGGCATTCGGCTCCTCGAAATTGATCGTCTCGACCTTCAGCAGCGCGAAATAGCGCTCACCATCCTTGGGCGCCCGGATCTCACCCTCGACCGTGTCACCGGTGCGAAGCCCGAACCGCCTGACCTGGCTTGGCGACACATAGATGTCATCCGGACCGGGGAGATAGTTCGACTCCGGCGCGCGAAGAAATCCGAAACCGTCGGACAATACTTCCAGCACGCCGCTGCCATAAATGGCAACGTCATTCTGGGCAAGCTGCTTGAGAATCGCGAACATCATGTCCTGCTTGCGCAGGGTGCTGGCGTTCTCGATCTCCAACTCCTCTGCATAGGCGAGGAGATCGGCAGGCGATTTCTGTTTCAGTTCCTGAAGATGCATGGTCTCGACACGCTGGTAAAGGCGGGAAAAACGGGTTGGCCCGTTAAAATTTGGGGAAAGCTAGTGTCTGTCGTCAATCTATGACAGATTTTGCCAGTGTCCGTCAATCGCAATGTCGATGCCGCCTGATTTTCAGAACGGCTTCACCACGGCCATGACAACAATGATGATCATCAGGACCGTCGGCACCTCGTTCCAGATCCGGTAGATACGGGCCAGTCGTGGCTGCTCGTCATTCTCCAATTGCCGGCGCATCTTGGAAAAGATCCCATGACAGGCAGCCATGCCAAGAACGCAGACCACTTTCACCTGCATCCAGATCTCCAGCAGAAGTTGCGGTGCCAGAACAAGCATCCAGATGCCGAACAGGAAACTCGCGATCATTGCCGGGTTCATGATCGCCTTCAGCAACCGCCGTTCCATCACCTTGAAGGTCTCCGCGCGGACCGATCCGATCACCGTATCGGCATGATAGACATAAAGCCGCGGCAGATAGAGAAGACCGGCCATCCACGCAATGATGGAAATAATGTGAAGTGCCTTGATGATTTCATAACTCATGACATCTGTCCTCGTACCCGGTTGACCAGCTCATGCACATGCGCTTCCGGCGTTTCCGGTATTATGCCGTGCCCAAGATTGAAAATATGTGGTCTGCCGGCAACAGCCTCGAGAATTGACCCGATAGCATGATCCATCGCCTTGCCACCGGCGATCAGGCTGAGCGGGTCAAGATTGCCCTGCAATGTAATGTGACGTGGCAGATGCTTGGCCGCCCAGGCGATATCAACTCCATGATCAAGGCCTACAACATCAACCGGCGTGTCATCACAATAAGCGATTAGCCCGTCACCGATGCCTTTCGGAAATCCGATGACCGGCTGCGTGATACCGCGTTGTCTGAGGGTTTCGATAATCCGTGTGGCCGGTTCGCTCACCACGCGCCGCCTGAAATGTGCCGGCACAGCGCCAGCCCAGCTGTCGAACAGCATCAGGGCATCCGCGCCGGCCCGCGCCTGGATCTCAAGAAACTCGATGGTTGCCACTGTCACGATATCAAGCACCTCATCGAATTGGCGGTCATTATCCCACATCCATTTCCGCGCGGTGGCGAAATCGCGGGAGGACTGCCCTTCCAGCATGTAGGTGATGATCGTCCAGGGCGCGCCCGCAAAGCCGATCAGCGCCTTTTCACGCGCCAGTTTTCCGCGGCAAAGCGAGATCGATTCAGCAACAGGTGCCAATTTGCTGGCAATGAGACCAAGATCATCTTCATTGATGTCGGACGGATCAACAAGTGGGTCCAGCAATGGGCCCTGTCCGGTGACAAATCTTACATTCCTGTTCATTGCCCATGGTACCAGCAGGATATCCGAGAAAATGATTGCGGCATCAAAACCGAATTTGTCTATCGGTTGCAGCGTGACTTCGACAGCCTTCTCGGGGTTCAGGCAAAAGGAAATAAAATCGGGCTGCGATGCCCGCACCTTTCTGTATTCAGGCAGATACCGGCCTGCCTGGCGCATGAGCCAGATTGGTGGTGTCTCATGGGCGGTGCCGGACAAAGTGTCGAGGAAGTTATTTGTCATGACGATACTCTCTATACAATAGATAGATATTTATAAAGGAAATGATGAATTGGTAGAGCCTGTGGAAAAGCGGTGTCGCAGTTTGATCCCCGGCTTATCCACATTTTCATCAACAGGGCTGATAGCATCCCCACCAAGCTGACAGCAGCCTGACAGACGTTTGATGGAGGTGTGGCAGGATCACCCCCATAATTCACCGGGTCACAAGGCGATATAGTCCTCGCAGGGATAGAATCTGCCTGTCTCTTTGTTTCTCCACAGCCCCTCGCCGGCCTGTATGTTTCATCCCCAGAAAATGGTAACTGACTCACATCAAATCCCCAGCGCGTGAAAACCCGTGACAGCCCCGACCGGACATCCTAATTTCACCGCATGAGTGACGCGACCCTGCATATCCATCTGGTGTCTGATTCCACCGGCGAGACCGTGCATCAGATCACCCGCGCCTGTGTCGCGCAGTTTTCCAATGTGCGTACAACCGAACATGTCTGGACACTTGTCCGCAGCCACAACCATGTCGACGCTGTCTTTGCCGGTGTTGACCGCAATCCGGGCGTGCTGTTGATGAGTGTTGTCGATGAGGATCTGCGCACCGAATTCGAGCGTCGTTGCACCGAGCGCGGGATCCCACATGTGTCGGTCCTTGATCCTGTCGTCGATCTGCTTGGGCGCATCCTTGGCAAGCCGATGCGCAACCGCCCCGGCGGCCAGCGTCAACTCGACACCGCCTATTTCGACCGTATGGCCGCGGTTGATTTTGCTGTTCGTCATGATGACGGGCTGAACATGGGCGAACTTCATGATGCCGACATCCTGCTTGTCGGTGTCTCCAGAACATCGAAGACACCGACATCGATGTATCTGGCGCATCGCGGATACAAGGTGGCGAACTATGCGCTGGTGCCGGGAGTCCCCTTTCCAGCGCATTATATCGACAGGCTGAAGCTGTTTGTCGTTGGTCTCACCAATGATCCGAAACGCCTCAGTGTTGTCCGCAAGACCCGTCAGATCGCACAATCGGATGAAAGCAATGTCACCTATACCGACCTTGAGCGGATCACCGAGGAGGTGCGTGACGCGCGCCGGCTTTTTGCCCGCAATCAATGGCCGGTGATCGATGTCACCAGACGCTCGGTAGAGGAAACCGCCGCCGCGGTCATCCAGCTTTATACCAACTGGCAGGAAGAAAACGCGTGACCACAGAAGCGCCGTCTTCAGAGTTCGCGGCCGGGGCCACCCCTGCCAAGGATGTGCCTGCTGTTATATTGCCAGCTGGCCCGCTGCTGCTGGCGTCGGCCAGCATGACGCGCCGCCGCCTGCTTGAACAGGCCGGGTTCGAGATTGCCATCCGCGCCGCGTCGATTGATGAACAGGCCATTCGCGGCAGTTGCGCCGAAGAGGGCATTCCGCCGGGCGAAGCGGCGGTCATTCTTGCCGAAATGAAGGCGCAGGCCGCGCTGTCGCGTGTGCCATCACACACCCCGTTTCATGCCGGGGCCGGACCGGGCCAATTGCTGCTCGCCGCGGATCAGATATTGGAGGTAGACGGTCAGATGTTTGGTAAGCCGGCCGATCATGCTGCTGCCGTGCAACAGTTGAAGCGTCTGCAGGGCAAGACGCATCACCTTCATACCGCGGCGGTGATCATGCGCGACGGCATGCGGATCTGGCACCATCTTGGCGTCAATGAAATGGTGATGCGGCCGCTTTCGGAAGGTGAGATCGAGGCCTATCTTGCCCGGCTTGGCGAGGCGGCATTCTGGAGCCCCGGTAGTTATCAGATCGAATCCATCGGCATGCACCTCTTCACCCGCATTGGGGGCTGTCACTACACCATTCTTGGTCTGCCGCTTCTGGAAATCACCGCCTTCCTTCGCGAGCATGGCCTTCGGTTGACCGTACCCGAAACGTCCGCGGGTGGCGGGGCATGATCATCATCGGACTGACCGGCGGGATCGCGTCGGGAAAATCCACTACGGCGGCCATGTTCCGCGAGCGTGATATCCCGCTTCATGATGCCGATGCGGCGGTTCACGAAATGATGGCCCCCGGCGGCGTTGCTGTCGACAGGGTGGCGGCGGCGTTCGGGAGCGAGATTCTGGCACCTGACGGGTCAATCGACCGGCAGCGGCTTGGCAGGCAGGTATTTGCCAATCCAGACTGGCGGAAGTTGCTGGAATCGATCATCCATCCGCTGGTCGCGGCCTCGCGTGACAGCTTTCTTGCGCACAACCGGCAGGCTGGCGCACCGCTTGTTGTTCTCGATATCCCGCTACTGTTCGAGACCGGTGGCGAGGTAATCTGTGACTTTGTCATTCTGTGCAGTGCCGATCCCGATATCCAGAAACAGCGAGCGCTGTCCCGGCCCGGCATGACACAGGACAAGCTTGACGCCATTCTGCAAAGCCAGATGCCGCTTGCGACGAAACGCGCGATGGCCGACGCCGTGATCGAAACGGATCATGGCCTCGAGGCGGCGCGACGATCGCTTCAGACCATTCTCGACGGACCGGTACGAGAGCTTAGCGAAACCAAAAACCGAGGTGGGCGTGATGCGTGAAATTGTTCTTGATACGGAAACAACAGGCATTGACCCGTCAGCCGGGCACCGGATCATTGAGATTGGCGCGCTCGAACTTCATAATCAGACGCCGACCGGTGAACAGTTTCATGTCTATATCAACCCGGAACGTGACATCGAAGCCGGCGCGGTCAATATCCATGGGCTGACCGGGGAATTCCTGTCTGACAAACCGGTCTTTGCCGATGTCGTGGGCGGATTCATGGAGTTCATCGGTGAATCACGGCTGGTGATCCACAACGCGCCGTTCGATATGGGTTTCATCAATGCCGAGCTGGTCCGTCTCGGCATGGCGGTGATGCCAATGGAGCGGGCTGTCGACACGCTGGCCATGGCCCGCCGCAAATTCCCCGGCGCGCAGGCCAGCCTCGACGCGCTGTGCCGTCGTTTCGAGATCGACAATAGCCATCGTGACCTTCATGGCGCACTTGTCGATGCCGATCTTCTGGCCACTGTCTATATCGAACTTCTTGGCGGACGGCAGCGAAACCTGTCGCTGGAGCCGGAAAAAGCCCGGCCCGCCACAAAGGCGGCGGCTGATATCGGCGCGCCTGCCTTCACAGTCAATGGCGATCCGTCAAAATTCGATCGACCCCACGCCCCGAGCGATGATGAGCTGGCGGCGCACCGAACGCTTTTGGAGCGCATCAAGGACCCGATCTGGGACCGGTGAGAACCGGCCGGTTCCGGCTGCCGGCTGAACTTTTCAGTTGAACGTGTCAGCTGACCTTCTCAGGCCTCGCCATCAGCCTCGCTTGCCGCCAGCGCTTCTTTCTGGCGCTCGATATTGGACTGGTAGACAGCGACGAAATCAATCGGCTGGATGCTCAGCGGCATGAAACCGCCATCGCGTGTCATGTCCGAAATGATGGCGCGCGCAAAGGGGAACATCAGGCGCGGCGCCTCGATCATGATCAGTGGATTGAGATCATCACGTGACGCCCCCGGGGCCGACACGATCGCGGCATAGGTCAGTTCCGCCAGAAACAGCGCCTTGTCCTCTGTCTTGGCGCTGGCGGACAGTGACAGGACCACCTCATACTGTTCGCTGTTCAGACCGCGCGCGCCGACATTGACGCCGATCTGTACGTCTGGCTGCTGCGGCGGGTCGATCAGGATGTCGGGCGCGTTCGGATTCTCGAAGGACAGATCCTTGATATATTGCGCATGAACGACAATCTGCCGGCCTGCCGCTTCTGCCTGCCCGTTGCCGCCTGCCTGTGTCTCGGTGCTGTTCTCCGCCATGCTCTGGCCCCTTTCCTGTTTTCCGGCCCGCCGGCTTCGCCAACCCGGGTCGACGTCACTTCAAGACGCCGCGATAGCACGCCCGGGGTCGGTGCGACTAGTCTTTCCTGTCAATTGGCTTGCGATCGGCCGGCCGTTCCTCGAAGTCGCCCTCGATAATGTCGTTGTTGTCGTCCCTGTCGTCGCTTCGGTGGGGTGGGTGCTGGTGGCCCTGACGGTCGCCCTGACGGTGGCCGAACGACATCCCGCCGCCAAATGGCATGCGTCCCCCCATCATGACACTGCCACGCGCTGAAATCCGTTTCAGGATCAATGCGCCGATCAGCGTGCGGATGCCGGGAAGAAACAAAACCAGCCCGATGGTGTCGGTCAGATAGCCGGGGATCAGCATCAGCACGGCGCCGACCAGAACCGACACCCCGTCGGCAAGCGAGGCGACAGGCGCCTCGCCGCGGGCCAGCTGCGCCTGCAGTGATCCGGTGATTCGCCGTCCCTGTGATCGCAGAAGCGAAATTCCGATCATTCCCGTGACGAAAATGCCGATCAGCGTCAGCAACACGCCGGCAGCGCTGCCAAGCGCGACAAAAACCTCGATTTCGGCCCATATCCAGAGGATGAACCCGATTATATAGACAATTGGCACTGTTATTCCGCTCGATTCAGGAAAAAATTACCATCAGCAGCTTGCTGGATTCTCAAGGCAACATATGTATCCTATGATCCTGCATTGTAAGAGGCTTTGCAGAGAAGACCAAATCATCCCGCTGGGGGGTCCCGTGCCTTTCATTGATATCATCATTTTTGCCGTGATAGCCGTCCTGCTGGTCCTGCGCCTGCGGTCCGTCCTTGGTCAGCGCACCGGCTATGACGAACAGCCCTCACGCCGCGAGCAGATGGATGACAGGTCAGCCGAGGTTATTTCCATCGATTCGGGAAGACGCTCGGATGCCGGTGATGGCCATGGACTTGCCGCCTTGAAGAAGGCTGACCGGCAATTCTCGGAGAAACAGTTTCTGAATGGCGCCGCCGGCGCGTTCGAGATGATCCTTTCCGCCTATGCAGACGGTGATCTTGCGAAGCTGAAACGCCTTCTTGGCTATGATCTGTTGCAGAGCTTCACACAGTCGGTCCAGCAACGTTCATCGGATGGCGAAACGCTGAATATCTCGCTTGATGAGCTGCGCGACCTGCGGATCATCGACGCCAAGGTCTTCGACAATATCGCCTCGGTAACCGTTGAGTATCAGAGTACGCAGACACGCACGCTGACCGATGCGGACGGCAATGTCATCGAGGATGAGGATACAGGAACGCGTGACCTGATCGATATCTGGACCTTCGAGCGCGATCTGACGCTTGATGACCCGAACTGGAAGCTGGCTGAAACCGAAACACCCGACGGGGAGTGACGCCCCGGCCGGGTCGTTGCGACTGGGGATATGACCAAACATCGTGACAATCAGGCCGATGATGATGCCACTGTCTGGAAGCGTCTGACAGATGGCGTGAAGCCTTATCGTGCCGACCCGCCCGCTCCGGTCCGCCCGAAAGCATCACCGCCAGCCCGGCGCCGCAGCAGAACGGCGATGCCAGCGGTGCGGTCAACCCCCGCCACATCACCCGCAAGGACACCCAACCCGGTTGATCTTCGCGCCGGCGAACATGCGGGGATCGACAAATCGACACGCCGCCGGCTTGCCCAGGGCCAGCTGGCAGTCGAATCTCGTCTCGATCTTCACGGGCTGACGGCTGCCCAGGCTGAACGCCGCCTCGCCGGCTTCATCGATTCCGCCGCCAGACAGAATCAGCGTTGTGTTCTGGTGATCACCGGCAAGGGCGCCGACGGCACCGGGGTTCTGCGCCGCCTGGTGCCGGAATGGCTGAAGGCGCCGCCGCTGGCACCGCGCGTGCTGGCCATTGCCGCGGCCCGCCCGGGCGATGGCGGAGACGGCGCGCTCTACGTCCTGCTTCGTCGCCGTCGGCAGGCGCCATGACTCCCTTTGGTGAAAGAATGCGCGAGCTTCGCGCCACCCACGGCCTGACGCAGCAACAGCAGGCGGACCAGCTTGGTGTGTCCAAGGCCTATATTTCGGCGTTGGAGACCGGTGCGCGTGGCCGGCCATCGGCGCCGTTTGTCGATCAGATATGCGCCTGGCTTGGCCTGATCTGGGATGATGCTGAAGAACTGAAGGCACTTGCCGCGATGTCGCATCCGAAACCAACCATAGACGCCAGCCGTTCGCACGCTGCCGCGGTCGAGCTTGCCAATCTTGTCGCCGCACATATCGGGTCTCTCGATGCGGCGGCCTGTCGGCGCCTGATTGCCGTGCTGCAGGATGAAGTGCAAAATCGGGACCGGTAGAGGCCGAGCCGACAGCGCATAACTGCGGAACAGATGGCTTTTGTGGTCGGGTAACTTGTGTTAGGACAACGCCGACTGGGACGGATGCCCCGCCACACCTTCTTTTCACCTGCCGAGATTGCCACCTCAGATGACACCAAGGAAATTGTCCTCACATGTGCCCCGCATTTCGGTGGAAAGCCCGTCGCGGCTCAGCAGCGTCGATATCGACGAGCTGTGCGATTCGGCTGAGGGCGCCATTCGCTCGGGTGGTGGCTTCGGCTGGCTGACGCCGCCGCCACGGTCGGTGATGGAGGATTACTGGCGCGGCGTGCAGATGATCCCGGAACGCCACCTCATTGTCGCCAGGCTCGACAAGGTCATTGCCGGGTCATGCCAGATTGTCAGCCCGCCCCGCAATAACGAGGCGCAGGCCTTCATGTGCCAGCTGACGACATTCTTCGTGGCCCCCTGGGCGCGTGGCCATGGTCTGGCGCAGATGATCGTCGCCGAGGCCGAGGCACTGGCCAAATCCAAGGGCTTCACGATGATCAGCCTTGATGTCCGCTCGACCCAGGACCGCGCCATCCAGTCTTTCGAGGCGCGTGGATTTGTCCGTTATGCGGTGAATGACTATTATGCCCGTGTGGGCAGTGACTATGTGTCCGGTTTCTACTACCACAAGGAGCTGACATGACGGGTTATGACGACCAGAATGTGTTCGCCAGGATCCTGCGCGGCGAAATTCCCTGCAACAGGGTCGCCGAGGACGAGCACACCCTCGCCTTTGCCGACATCAAACCGGCGCGGGCTGTTCATGTGCTGGTCATTCCCAAGGGCGCCTATGTCGACTGGCGGGATTTCGCCGCCAACGCCTCGGCCGAGGAGCAGGCAGCCTTCACCCGCATGATTGCGCATGTCGCCGAGGTGACAGGCATTGCCGAAACCGGATTCCGCGTGATCTCGAACATCGGCGTCAATGGACATCAGGAAGTGCCCCACCTTCATATGCATGTTCTTGGTGGTGAACCGGTCGGGTGCATGGTGAATCGCGGCTAAATATCAGAAAAATCTAATAATCTTGCAGGCTTGTCGGCCACTGGTCATCATGGCTGATCCAAAAGTATGGGATCGCGCGCCATGCATGCAAGCATCAGGACTGTGGCCTTTCGGGGCGTCGACACCATTCCGGTGGATGTTCAGGTGCATGTGGCGAACGGTCTGCCATCGATGGCGATTGTCGGACTTGCCGACAAGGCGGTGGCCGAATCGAAGGAGCGCGTCCGCGCGGCGCTGGCCTCGATCGGTCTGGCGCTGCCGCCGAAGCGGATCGCGATCAATCTGGCGCCGGCCGACGTCGTCAAGGAAGGCGCGCATTTCGATCTGCCGATCGCGCTTGGGCTGCTGGTCGCCATCGGCAGTATCCCCGTGACGCGGTTGACGGCCATATGGTGCTTGGCGAATTGTCACTTCACGGTGCGATTGAACCGGTATCGGGTGTTCTGCCTGCCGCCATGGCGGCAGTGGCCGCTGGTCTTGATCTGATCTGTCCGGCCAAATGTGGCCCCGAGGCGGCCTGGGCAAGCGAGCTGTCGATTGTTGCCACGCCTGATCTGATGGCGATGCTGAACCATCTTCGCGGGGTGCAGCATCTGCCACCGCCGAAGGCCGAATTGCTGCCGCCGGTGCATCAGGTGCCCGACCTTGCCGACCTCAGGGGACAGGAAACGGCACGCCGCGTTCTGGAAATTGCCGCCGCCGGCCGTCATAACCTTCTCATGATCGGGCCACCCGGCGCCGGCAAATCGATGCTGGCGGCCAGATTGCCGGGCCTGTTGCCCCCCTTGTCCGCGCACGAGGCTCTTGATGTGACGATGCTGCATTCCATTGCTGGTCAGCTTCCCGCCAGCGGGCTGGTGCAGACCCGCCCGTTCCGTGACCCGCATCATTCCGCCTCAATGGCGGCGCTTGTCGGGGGCGGCGCGCGGGCGCGGCCGGGGGAAATTTCCCTGGCGCATGGCGGCGTGCTGTTCCTCGATGAGCTGGCGGAGTTCGCCAAGCCGGCGCTGGACGCGTTGCGCCAGCCTCTGGAGACCGGGCAGGTCGTGGTGGCGCGGGCCAATCACCATGTCACCTACCCGGCGCGCTTTCAGCTGATCGCGGCGATGAATCCCTGCCGTTGTGGCTATCTTGGCGATCCGGCACGGGCCTGTACGCGGGCACCCGATTGCGGGCGCACCTATTGCGCGCGTGTCTCGGGCCCGATGCTGGACAGGTTCGACATGGTGATCGAGGTTCTCGAGGTCAGCGGCCAGCTGCTGCTTGACCGCACTCCCGGCGAGGCAAGCCTTGAGGTGGCGCGGCGGGTCGCCGGCGCACAGGATTTCGCCGTCCGGCGGGCTACGTAATCTGGGGATTTGGGTGAAAATTCCAATGTGCCGCTTTGTGATGTCAGCCCCGATGCGACATCCCTTCTTGAGCTTGCGATCGAGAAGAAATCACTGTCGGCACGCGGGTTCCATCGAGTGTTGAGAGTGGCGAGGACAATTGCCGATCTGCAGCAGCAGCCGGTGATCGATCGCGGGCATCTTGCCGAGGCGCTGGCCTACCGAGCCATGCCGTTGCTTGCGTGACCGGACTTCTTGCGCTCGATCGCGTCCCAGGTCATCGCGGCGATATCGATTCCGGTCAGCCGCTGGATCTCGCGGATGCCGGTCGGCGAGGTGACATTGATCTCGGTCAGATAATCGCCAATCACGTCGATGCCGACAAACAACAGCCCGCGCTGGCGAAGCTCGGGGCCGATTATGGCGCAGATTTCCCGGTCGCGCGCGGTCAGCCCGGTGGCTTCGGCGGTGCCGCCGACATGCAGGTTTGACCGCGCCTCGCCGGCCGACGGCACGCGATTGACCGCGCCGACCGGCTCGCCATCCACCAGGATCACCCGTTTGTCGCCCTGCCGCACTTCCGGCAGATAGCGCTGCACCATCACCGGTTCGCGTGACACGGCAAGGAACATCTCCAGAAGTGCGTTCAGATTCTGGTCATCGGGCGTCAGGCGGAACACGCCGGCGCCGCCATTGCCGAAAAGCGGTTTGACGATGATGTCGTGATGCCGCTCCCGAAAGGATTTTATAGCTTCGGTATCGCGCGAAATCAGCGTCGGCGGCATCAATTCGGTAAACATCGTCACCAGCAACTTCTCCGGCGCGTTCCGCACCTCGGCAGGATTGTTCACCACCATGGTCGATGGCGGCAGCATCTCAAGAAGGTGCGTCAGCGTGATATAGGCCATGTCGAAGGGGGGGTCCTGACGCATCAGGATCACATCGAAACTGTCGAGACCGCGTCGTTCCGAGTCGCCAGCGGTAAAATGATCGCCGGCCCTGTCGCGCAGGGCAAGGCTCTGTCCAACCGCCTCGACCCGCCCTTCGTTCAGCGACAGGCTGTCCGGTGTATAGTACCAGAGGGAATGCCCGCGCCGCTGCGCCTCGAGGGCCAGGGCAAAAGACGTGTCACCTGCAATGTCGATGGATCCGATGGGATCCATCTGGAGGGCAATGGAGAGCGGCATCGCCGGCGCCTAGTCGCGAAGATCGCTGCGAAGTGAAATGTAGTTGACCACCTGCTGCGCGAAGCGAAGCTCCCGCGCATGGCCGACAACGCGGTTCATTTCATCGGCATCGGCGGCGACGCCGGAGAGATATACCGTGCCATTCACGACATCGATGTTGAAATTCAGTGACGAGATGTTGGAATCGGCGATCAGCTTGCCGCGAAGCTGGGCACTGGCGGCAAGATCCTTGGCCACATCCTTCAGCGAGCTGCGGTCAATGACCTGAAGTTCGTTCACCACCTCGCGAACCCCGCGCACCTCCCAGGCAAGCTTGGTCGTGAGAACCTTTTCCTCCGGTGTTTTCACCTTGCCGGTCATCAGCACCGCACCATCATTCACAGATACGTCAACATCGACAAACAGGCTGGCGTCATTCTGAATGAATTTGTCATTCAGCTTTGTTGCGATGAGATTGTCCGATACCGAGGTCGACAGGCCCTTGTCGGTCGACGAGGCGGCAACCGCCGCGGTGCCGGCACCGATCACCGCCGGCGCGCAACTTGATGTGACAAGGCCGGCAAGGGCAATCATGGCGATTGGCAGGGCGAGCCTTGCGCGAAGACGAGGGGCGGCGCTGGAGGTCCCGCCTGGCGTTGCTGCTGACATTCTGGGCTATTCCCTGATTTGTGAGTGATGTTTCTTGTGAGCGACGTTTCTTGTGCGTGACAACATGCGGTCAATGTGCCGCCTGCCGAATCGACGGTCAAGAGGTGGCGCGGCAAGGTCTTTCACCACGGGGTGGTTCACAGCGGGAGTTTTCACCGTGAATTCTTTCACCACGAGATTTTTCATCCATCGCACCGCCATGCGTCCTTCAGATGGCGAACCGGCAAGACACTGCCACGTAAAGGTGGCGAAATCTGGACAAGATCGAACCGCCATTCGACATTGCCGGACAAATGCCGGCGTGATGCGAATTCCTGTGCGGCGCGGCAGATCCGGCGCCTCTGCCGCGGTGTGGGAATGCCTGATCCACTGGCACGCCGCCGGAATTTCACTTCGCAGAAAATGATCACCCGGCGGCGGTATGCGACAATATCGATCTCGCCGCCCCGGCCACGCCATTGACGGGCCAGGATACGGTGCCCGGTCAGAAGCAGCCAGATCATCGCCAGCGTCTCGGCAGCGCGCCCCTGACGCTCGGATTGTTGGCGGTCACCCATCCCGGTCCGGTACCGCCTTTGCGCCAGCGTTTGTATCAGCGTTCAATTGCAGCGCCAGCCGATAGATCCGGTTGCGCGGCAGGCCGGTTGTCTCGACCACCGATTTCACCGCGTCACGAAGCCGCCGACCGTCAAGTTCGGCGCGCAGCATGGCCGTCAGCTGGTCATCGTCAAACGCCGGCTCATCAACCGATCTGCCTGCCACCAGCACCACGATTTCGCCCTTCAGACGTGGCATGCCGGCGATTTGCGTGGCCAGTTCGGCAAGATCGCCGCGCAGCACTTCCTCATGCATCTTGGTCAGCTCGCGCGCCACGACGGCCCGCCGCGGGCCCATGATCTGGGCCATGTCAGACAGGCTCTGCGCCAGGCGCGCCGGTGTCTCGAACCAGATTGTTGTCGC
>Ga0181579_10001036_pt1 | contig 22974 bp, 22 predicted proteins | sample 071ome_24_FD_132996 | JGI IMG/M metagenome (GOLD analysis project Ga0181579, IMG submission 132996) | Coastal salt marsh microbial communities from the Groves Creek Marsh, Skidaway Island, Georgia - 071402CT metaG (megahit assembly) | ecosystem: Environmental > Aquatic > Marine > Intertidal... | reverse complement strand
CCCAGCGAGATTGCAACTCGTGATTGGGTGTCACCAGCAAAGCGCAACCAATACCGTTGAGAGCGGCGGATAGAGATGCTCTGTCACCGAAATCGGCCACGCAAATGTCATCTGTCAACTTCGCCAACATGCCGAGGCGGTCGCGGTGCCTGACCATCACGCGAAACGGAAGACCCCGTTGCGCCAGGTGCTGTGCGGCGCTGCTGCCAACGCGGCCATTGGCGCCTGTCAGGAGAATCATGCCACGCGCTCCAAGGTCTGAGCCGGTCGGTTCCAGTTGATGAGGAGTATGCAGGCGCATGCCCCCAGGCACAGCCCTATCATCATGTCGATCGCCGGCAGATAGGAGCCAGAGGCGCCGCGCATCGTCGCAACCACGCGGGTGCCAAGCGCGCCACTGAGCGTGTCGATCAAAACCAGCAGCGCCAGGATCTTTCCGAAAGAGGGGCCGGCAAAAACGTGCGCCAGCAGCACTTGAATGGCCGTAAAAGCGCCACTGAACCCCATACCCGCAATGACCGCATACAGGTATAGCGAGCTGGAGTTGTCCGCGTTCGCGCTCCGCAACAGAATCAGCCCAAGCCCCAGCAAAACGATGGAACTGATCATCACCCGCTCTTTTCGAAATCGGTCACCCAGCCAACCGAATAGCAGCTTTCCGCCCATGGAAGACAGGAAAAAAACGCTGAAGATGACCGACAGTCGCGCGCTTGGAATCCCCAGGTCTCGCCCAAGATGGATCGACTGGTGTTGCAACAAAGCAAGAATGCAAAACCAAACCGTTGCGGTACCGATGGCGAGCAGGTAGAACGTTCGATTTCTGAGTGCCTGGGCCAATGAAATACCCGCTGGGCGGTTTTCCCCTGAAGAGCCGTCGTCAATTTTGTGGAGTGCTACGCCATCGTGTCCAAATCCATCCTGCTCAGGCCGGTCGCGAACAAGGAATAAGACGGCCGGCAGCATGAGCCCGGCCGCCAGGGCGGCCAAAACGAAAAGCGCGATGCGCCAGCCCCCCTGCTGCAGACAAAAGCCAACGACCAGCGGAAACAGGACGCCTCCGAGGCTGGATGCCGTAAGGAGAATGCCCGCCGCTCTTCCGTGAAGTTTTCGGAACCAGCGACTCAAGACAAACATGTTGGCAACCACACCGCTGAGGGACAGCGCCAGTGCGATAACCACGTATGCCACAACCATGTGCCAGAGTTCCGTAATGCCTGCATGCAGGGTCAAGCCGGCGGTGGCGCCTACTGCACCTAAGCCCAGCAACAGACGTGCTGAATACTTATCCAGCAAATAGCCCACGGGAGGGGAAGTAATGGCCGAGACCACCAGCAATATCGTTGCGGGCAGGGTCACCTGGGCTTCTGTCCAGCCAAATGTGGCAATTAACTCGGGGTAGAGCAGCGGCAGTGAGTGCACCAGGATGCCGTTGGAGGCGGCATAGACGAGAAACAGGCCGGACAATACCCACCAACCGCGAAACGACCGTTGACGGGGGCCGGTTATCGGTGTGGCGACATCTGTCATGGGTCAGGGGCAATCATGAGAGGTCCAACCGGCATGATAACATTGAAGTTAGGACCCATTTCGGGGCCATGACCGTGAGGGAATCACAACCGCATGACCGTCCTCAAGGAGCGCGTTGACGTATTGATCGTAGGCGGTGGTATCGCGGGCGCCGCCCTGGCCTGCGCGCTCTCTGACACAGGATTAAGAATTTTACTGATCGACCGGAGCGATCGGCCGCTTGATACGGCGCGCGGTGACCACCTGCAACCACGGACGCTGGAGATTCTCCGGGAATGGGGAGTACTGGACCACATGGTAAAGGCGGGCGCGGAGCGCAGGGATGCGACCCGGTGGTTCGATGCCAACGGAAACCTGTTGTTGGATGTCCCGGTGGCGGCTCTGCCTATTGCTTTCCCATACTTTCGATACCTGAATCACGAGCTGATTGGAGAAACTTTTTTGGCAGGTGCGCGCCGCAATGAACACTTTCAGGCGGTTCGGCCGGTTGGTCGATGGACACTGGAACCTGAAGGCGATTTTCCGAGGATGCGCATCGAGCTACCCACCGGCGATTTTCGAGATGTTGAGGCCACTGTCGTGGTCGGTGCCGACGGGGTGCATTCGCAGGTGCGCAAGCAGGCACGCATGGACTATGAACTGCACCGCTATGTGAACCCCATCGCGGTGTTGTTCGGGCGTTATCGGAGACGCAACCCGGACAACGGGCTCCGTGTTTACCTGGGCCGTGAGCACATGGTTTCCGTTATTCCGAGGACCGGAGGCGGTTGCAAGATCGGTCTGCCGCTGACGCCGGCTGAGATACGCGAGTGGCGCACCTGCTCCACCGATGAGATCAGCCGTCGAGTCCGGGATAGCGTTCCCGATGTGGAATTCGACGACCTGGTCTTCGGCGCGGTTTATCCGCCCGTTCGGTGTCACGCGCCGAAATGGACCCAAGGACGCGTGGTGCTCATCGGAGACGCTTGCCATGCCTTGCATCCGGCCCGCAGCCAGGGAATGAATATCACCATACGCTGCATCGATGAACTGGTGCGGCAGTTACCCATCGACGGTGGAAGCCTCGAGTGTCGTGAGCTGCCTGCGGCACTCGCTCGATTCGAAACCGCGGTTCGCCCCGGCGTTGAACGTGAGCTGGCGAGCAACCATCGAGCCGGACAGGAAATGGACAATCCCGAGCGACGCTCATTCGAACCGTTGATCGAAAAGCTGCAACAGCTTCAGTCCTCGAAGGAAAAACTCCTTGCCTACGCATACGGCGCAGCCGGGTATGAGCAAGCATGAAAGGGGCGAAAACCAGCGATAACTATCTGCGAGCTCAGAGCCTGGCGCCCAAATCCACCGCCATCGGTTCGCAATATGAAACACCCACCTGACATATCGGATACGGCCTTTATTACCTGCTACTTCCGTTCACTCGACCCCGAACGCTCCCGAGATCCGTTTGCGCATCTTTGGATCAGTGATTCAGCCCGGCGCCTGGGTGATCAATTCAAAAACGAGGTGATCGAGAATGATCCGGTCAATATCCAGTTGAGGTCACGCTACTGGGTAGAGGCACTGGAACGTTTCCAGCGGGAGCACGGCGAGTTCACGCTGGTGAACCTGGGGGCCGGTTTCACCATGTACCCTTACCTGCCGTTTATGACATCCGGGGTCCGGTGCCTGGAAGTCGACCAGGCACACGTGATTGATTTCAAGACCAGATCGCTGGCTGAATTTTCACGCACGGGGCAGCTGCCAGAGGCAGCCCATCCCCACACCCTTCGACTCAATTTTGAGCAGGAAGACTTTGAAGACGCCCTTGATCGCGAGATTGAAAAGCTAGGTCGGGACCGGCCCGTTTTCTTCCTGCTGGAGGGGTTTTTCTACTATTTGTCAGCGGCCGTTTCGGACCGACTGTGGGCCTGGCTTCAATATGCCTGTCACAAAGGAAGCCAGATTGGGATGATCTACCTGCCCCCTGAGGTGCAGCACTCCAGAGCCTTTCGTGACACCCAGGATTTTTTGCGGAGCGAGTGTGGATACGACGGGGATCACATTGTCTATCACGACAAAAGCTATTTCACTCAAAGCGGCCTGAAAGTGCTCGATCACTGCTCCCATGTCGAGCTGGGAAAGCGATATGGGGCCTCAGATGATTACACCAACGACAATACCTTCAACGAGCATTTTATCCTGCTCACCCGGCATGCATGAGTCGGGCAGACAGGCATTCTTCCAACATCGGCTTGGCGGTTAAATGGTGGGCCCTGTAGGACTTGAACCTACGACCAATCGATTATGAGTCGACTGCTCTAACCAGCTGAGCTAAGGGCCCACGGGAGATGAATTGTAACCGACTCACCTTGGAAGCCGAAAGCGGGAAACGCTTGCCGGCATGAATTCCCTTAAACTGACGGCTCGACCTTCCGCGGGGAATCAAACATGCCAATCGGACGCCGTGAGCTCATTCACACCACCGCGCTGGGCAGCGCGGCCAGCCTGCTCGCACCGCTGGCCCTGGCTGCGACACCCGCGACCTTTGTACTGGTGCACGGCACCTGGCATGGCGGATGGGTGTGGCAGGACGTCGCCAATCGCCTTCGGGCTGCGGGACATCGCGTCTACACGCCCACCTGCACCGGCTGCGGTGAACGGGAGCACCTGTCCAGCCCCTCGGTCGGGCTGGAAACCCACATCACGGACATCGTCAACGTGCTGCGCTTCGAGGAACTCCATGACGTGATACTGGTAGGGCACTCATTCGCCGGACTCACCATCACCGGCGTCGCCGACCGCCTGCGTGACAAGGTTCGCCGGGTGGTGTTTTTCGACGCACTGGTGCCACGCCCCGGGCGCATGAGCGGAGTCGTCCGGGACCCGAACACCGGCGAATTCCCAGACTGGTGGCGGCAGCGACAAGCAAAATTTCTGGATGGCTATCGCATGGTGCTGTGGGAAGATTACCCGGTCGAAATGCTGGTGCCGCCCGAACGAACCGACATCGTGGATAAACTGCAACGCCTCATCACCACGCACCCATCACGCCAGTGGACCGATGAGCTGACACTGCAAAACGGAGGTTGGGCGGGCCTCGATCCAGCGTTCATTCACTGCACCGGCCAGTCCTACCGCATGAGTTCGGACCAGATGATCGGGCCAGCCCGCGGCCCCGAATGGACATTCCTCGAATTGAACGTGCCGCGCGACGGCATGTTGACGCACCCGGACACCGTCAGCGCCGTTTTGGCAGGGTTGGCATAAGTACGATCCGCCCGGTCAGGTACTCGCAAGCGCACACATGACGGCCTGTCCGCTCAGACGATAATGACCTGGTTCCCTGGGTCATTGAGCAACTCGGCGCCATCCGATGTGATCAGGACCAGGTCCTCGAGGTGGGCTGAGCCACCCACCCCCGACTCCAGCAGCGGACAGTCAACGCTGATGACCATCCCTGGTTCCAATACCATGGGCAGCGGCGCCAAGCCGGTCTGTCCCACGTGATCAGAGTGATAAAGGCCGACACTGTGTGGACTGAAAGGCACGCGATAGGAAACCCCCAAACCCCTCAGCGCGTCATTGCCCAGGCCCCGGATATCATCAAAACTCAGGCCCGGGCGCAAGGCCTCTCGGACCTGATCCCAGGCCTGTCCAAGCACCGTCGTCACCCGGCGCATGCTGGCACGGGGTTCACCCACGAAGACGGTCCGACCATAATCACCGTGATAGCCCTGGTACTCGCTGACACAATCAATTAACAGCGATTGCCCCTCGCGAAAATCGGACTCGTACATATCATCGCTGACCCGGTCGACGACCATGAAGACGCCGCGATGCCCGCGGCGTGCTGCGGCCGCGAAGAACGTGGCGCGCAGATCACGATAGCCCCCGCCAGCACGGATCGTCTGCGCGGCTTCGAGCGCGGCCTCCGCATTAGCCGCCGCCGACTGGCGCATGAGCTCTATTTCAACGTCTGACTTGACGGGTCGAATCCTTCGCAGAGCATCATCCGCCCCGACCACGGTAGCCTCTGGCGCGGCCTCTGCAATCAGCCTCGCGGTTGCCGGATCATCCACGCCAAGGCGTGAATTCTTTAACCCGAGCCAGTCCAAAGCAGCTGTCAGTGACTTGGCCGGGGTGTCGAACACGCCCGCCTCCTCGGCAGCACGCCGGGTTGCGCTGATTCGCTTGGCCTCCAATGCCTCCACAGGCGCCTCGCCCCGGTCCTCGAACATGCCCAGGCCTGACAGATCGTCTTGTTTTAGCGCGGTAGCAGACTGCGAGTACATGAAAATGGGAATCGGGCTTGATGCTTGTACATCTGCCATCGTGTAGTAGTAAGTGAATGCCGCGCAGGCAACGGCGAGCCGCCGCTTTTCGTTCCGACAGACAACGGCGAATGCCGAAGGCGGCAACCCCATTCGGGTGATCACGGGCCGAACACCGGTGACGTACTGAACATTGACTCCGCTGGAAAGCACCAATCCGTCCAAGCCCAGTTGGTCCAAAACTTTTTCAAACTGGACGAAATTGATCCGCGGACCCGCCAGCCCGGGATGCTGATCTATTTGCCGGGCACTTGCAGCCGCGGAAATGCCCGCGATCGGGGCAAGCAAGCCGCCTGCCAGACCAACACCCAGCGCTTCTCGCCGCGAAATCCGATGACTCATCATTTCCCCTTTACTTCTCTCAGGCAGTATAGCAACAGCCTGGCGCTACCCGGCCGGGGTCAGCGAACAGACAGAAAAAAGGCCCGCAAAAGCGGGCCTTATCGGAAGTGATGATCCGTAGATAACTTCAGTCGAGATCGAGAAAGCTCCGCAGCTGTTCCGACCGCGTTGGGTGGCGCAATTTACGCAACGCCTTGGCCTCGATCTGACGAATTCGCTCACGGGTAACATCGAACTGTTTGCCGACCTCCTCCAGGGTATGGTCGGTGTTCATATCGATACCAAAGCGCATCCGCAGCACCTTGGCTTCGCGCGGCGTCAGTCCGGCCAGTACCTCCTGCACCGTACCGGTCAGGCCGCCGCTGGTGGCGGACTCCACCGGCGAGTCGATATTGGCGTCTTCGATAAAGTCGCCGAGGTGTGAATCTTCGTCATCGCCGATGGGCGTTTCCATCGAAATCGGTTCCTTGGCAATCTTCAACACCTTCCGGACCTTGTCCTCGGGCATTTCCATGCGCTCGGCCAGCTCTTCCGGAGTCGGCTCGCGACCCATCTCCTGCAGCATCTGCCGCGAGATGCGGTTCAGCTTGTTGATGGTCTCGATCATGTGCACCGGAATACGAATGGTCCGTGCCTGGTCGGCAATGGAACGCGTAATGGCCTGGCGAATCCACCACGTGGCGTAGGTGGAGAATTTGTAGCCCCGCCGGTATTCGAACTTGTCCACCGCCTTCATCAGGCCGATGTTGCCTTCCTGGATGAGGTCGAGAAACTGCAGCCCGCGGTTGGTGTATTTCTTGGCGATGGAGATCACCAGCCTCAGGTTGGCCTCCACCATTTCCTTCTTGGCCCGGCGCGCCTTCGCCTCACCAATGGACATTTTGCGGTTGATCTCTTTCAGGTCGGCAATGGAAATCCTGTGGGCTTCCTCAATCCTGCCGAGCCTACCCTGCAGTTCCTTGATTTCTTTTGCGTTCTCTTTCAGCGACGGCACCCAGCGCTGCTTGCCGCGAAGGTGTGGCGTCACCCACTTGATGTTGGCCTCATTACCGCTGTAGGTCATGATGAACGTGCGCTTTGGCATTTTCGCCTGGGCCACCGCGAGGCGGATGATCATCCGCTCCAGTTCACGCTGCTGCGATACCGCGAAGCGCAGGCGATCGACCAGGTAATCCACCATTTTTGGCGGCAGCTTGAGATGCATGAACATATCCGCCATTTCGGCGCGGATTTTTTCCGACCGGTCATATCCCGGGCCGTGCTTCTCGTGTAAGTTGAGAAAACGCTTGTTCAGCTTGCCCAGTGATTTGAAAAACGCCACGATCTCTTCCGGATCGGGCCCGGTAGGTGCTGCCTCTTCCTTCTCGTCTTCGTCTTCGGCCTTGTCGCCCGGCTTTTGTGCCGGCGGTATGGGCTCTTCGGGCGCGTGTGGGTCGATGAAGTCGGTCATCAGCTCGGCCAGCCGCTGGCGACCGTCCTGGTAAGCGTCAAACTGCTCCAGCAACACAGTATAGGTGCCGGGGAAACGCGCCAGTGCCTCGTGCACCTGCTTCAGCCCGGCCTCGATCCGCTTGGCGATCGCGATTTCGCCCTCGCGGGTCAGCAGCTCTACCGTGCCCATCTCGCGCATGTACATGCGCACGGGGTCGGTGGTTCGCCCAATTTCCGTTTCCACGGCGGCAAGGGCTGCGGCAGCATCCTCGGCGGCCGTGTCGTCATCGGTGTCGGTGGAGGCGGAATCATTCAGGATCAGGGCATCGTCATCCGGCGCCTTTTCGTACACCGAGATACCCATGTCATTGATCATGTTGATGATGTCTTCGATCTGCTCCGGATCGACGATATCATCGGGCAGGTGATCGTTGACCTGAGCGTAGGTCAGAAACCCTTGCTCCTTACCTTTGGTGATAAGCTGCTTCAATTGCGACTGCTGATTTTCATTCATACTTCATTCGACCAAATCAATATAGTCCAGAAAATATGGATCGGCGACCCGGGTTGCTCTGGCTGCGGTTCAAGACTCGACTTCAATCCCCTGCAGGCTTTGTTTCAACGACTGGCGTTGATTCTGCAGGTGCAGAAATCGCTCCCGCTCTTCCTTGCTTTGCTCCACGATCTTTGGCATCCGCGACAGCAATGCTTCTACCCATTGCAGCCTGATGCCGGTTACCGCGTCACGAAATTCCAGAGCCTGATGTTCCGGGTCACCCGGGAGCTGCCAAACAGCCAGTTTGCGCAGGTGTGATTGGGCAGGATGTTCGTGCAAAAGTTCAAGTAACTGAGCGGTAGTCATATTGGGTCTTTTGGCGCAGAAGTCAACCAGATTCATGAAAATATCCACGCCTTTGAGGTCACACTCGCGAATTTCCCCGATTTCGCCCACCAACTCGACCAGGGCGGGATTCTGGACCAGGTGCGCGAGCGCCAGCCTCAAGGGCGTCCTCGACTGTTGGGGACGGGGTCGTGATGGCCGGGTGATGTGGGCAGGCTGCCCCCTTTGCACCCTGTGCCTGGCCAATGACTCCAGCTTTTCGTTCATCATCTCCTTGAAGACGCCTTCCGGAATGGTGCTCAACAGGGGTCTGGCCAGGGTCACCAGCTTCGCTCGACCATCGATACTGCCCATCTCCACCTGGGCGGTTAAATGATCGAACAGGAAATCCGACAGCGGCACGGCCTCACGCATCAGGGCCTGGAAGGCATCCACGCCCTGGCTTCGAACCAGGCTGTCAGGGTCCTCACCCTCAGGCAGAAAAAGAAACCGCGCCTGCAACCCCTCCCTCAGCTTGGGCAGGGTCGCCTGCAGCGCCCGCCAGGCGGCTTTGCGACCGGCTTCATCGCCATCGAAGCAGAAAACCACCGTATCAGAGGCCCGGAACAGGGTCTCGGCCTGTTCCGGCGTGGTGGCAGTACCCAGGGTCGCTACCGCATTGCGTAACCCGGCCTGGGCCAGCGCGACCACGTCGGTATAGCCCTCGACCACGATGATGGCATCGAGCCGCCCGACGCGCTGACGCGCCAGGTAGAGGCCATAGAGTTCCCGCCCTTTGTGGAACAACTCGGTTTCGGGTGAATTCAGATACTTGGGGCCGTCGTCGGACATGGCTCTGCCGCCAAAAGCAATGACCCGCCCGCGCCGATCATGTATGGGAAACATGATCCGATGCCGAAACTTGTCATAGCTTTTACCCTTGCCCTCGCTCAGCAGGCCGCCGTCATTCAACAGCTTGCGCTGCTGTTCGTCGGTGCCCAGCGCCCGGAGCAGCCCGTCCCAGCTTTTTGGCGCGAAACCGATGCCAAAATCCCGGCAGATTTCGCCGCTCAGGCCCCGACCCTTCAGATAGTTAACCGCCTCCTCGTTTTCAGGCAGGCGTTCGCGAAAATACGCGGCAGCGGCCTCCATGATCTCGTACAGGCCCTTGCCGGTCCTGGGGCGGCTGCCCCCCTCGGTGCGCGGCACCTGCAGGCCGGCGCTGCGCGCCAGGTCTTCCACGGCATCGACGAATTCCAGGCCTTCGAACTGCATCAGGAAACCGATGGCGGAACCATGCGCGCCGCAGCCAAAACAGTGGTAGAACTGCTTTTTGGGGCTCACCGTGAAGGAAGGGGTCTTCTCATCGTGGAAAGGGCAACGGGCCTGGAACTCCGCGCCGGCGCGCTTCAAATCGACGCGGCGCTCGATCACCTCCACGATGTCCGTTCGTGAGAGCAACTCCTCGATGAAAGAGTCGGGAATGCGGCCGCTCATGACTGGTCGGTCGGTTTCGACCCGGCGAGATCGGTACGCGCTCGGATCTGCTTGCTCAACGGTTGAGCATCTCCCTCACGGCCGTGGAGACCGCTTTCATGTCTGCCCGACCCTGCACCTGGGGACGCAGCTTTGCCATGACCGCCCCCATGTCACGCATGCTGGTCGCCCCGGCGGACTCAACCGCCTCGCCGATGAGTGTGTTCAGCTCATCCGCGCCCAGTTGCTCGGGCAGATAGGTGGAAATAAGTTCGAGCTCCCAGCGCTCCTGCTCGGCCAGGTCGCTGCGGCCGGCGGACTCGTACTGCTCCAGCGATTCACGCCGTTGCTTGACCATTTTGTCCAGTACAGCCAGCACGGCGGCGTCATCGAGCTCAACACGCTCGTCGACCTCTTTTTGCTTGATGGCCGCGGTTATCAGGCGCAGACAGCCGAGCCGCTCCCGCTCACGGGCGCGCATGGCAGTTTTGATGTCGTCCTGAATTCTGGACTTGAGGGACATGGCCATCACACGGCTTTCACGGGCGTCGCGCCCGCGAAAACTTCAGCCATCAATACATGCGCTGACGGCGATTGACTTCCCGGGACAGCCGGCGCAGGTTGCGCTTGACTGCCGCGGCAGCCTTGCGTTTACGCTCCTGCGTTGGCTTCTCGTAATACTCGCGCCGACGGGTTTCGGCCAGGACACCGGCCTTCTCACACGAGCGCTTGAAACGGCGCAGTGCGTACTCGAACGGTTCATTTTCGCGAACTTTTACGCTTGGCATTACCAATCAACTCCATATTCTGCAGGTCTGCCCAATGCGGGCGTAGCTCACCATTTTAACCCGCCGAAAGCAATGAGTGCAAAGAAAAAATACCCGGTCATGGTCAGCTGTTCAGCAGACCCTCCCCGACCGAGGCCACCGCGCCGCCGCGCCGCGGGTCTCCCGCACCCTGAAAGCCACCGTCTGCCAGTCGTTCAACCGCGTGAACACCACCAAAAAACAGGTTGTAATCCGGCCACTCCCGGTGGTCCGGCCATTCGGCTTTCAGGGCCTCCAGGGCATCTGGCGCAAAACCGGACTCGATGCTGAGATGACTGCCTTCCAGGTGCAACCGGGGGGCCGCCACCGCCTGCGCCAGCGGCATACCAAATTCGAACAGGTTGACCAGCACCTGCAGCACAGCGCTGCGAATGCGATTGGAGCCGCCGGAACCCAGCGCCACCCACCCACCATCGGGCAGACTGGCCACGGACGGACACATCATCGACGCCATTCTGCTGCCTGGCTGCCAGCGATGAAAACCCTCGGGGCTGAGATCCTCCTCTCCCAGCATGTTATTGAGCATGATCCCGGTACCGGGCAGCACGTAGGCGCAGCCTTCCCCATTGGAAAGCGTCAGGCTGGCAAGATTACCCTCCGCATCGGCGACACTGATGTGCGTGGTTCCGCGACTGGCCATGGGATGGTCGCGCATCATCGACCTCCACTGGTCGATGTGTCCCGGTTCGAGGATGGCCCTCACCTTCTCTTCATCCAGGTCAGTGTCGGCCCGTGTCTCTCTTCTCAGGCGATTGGCGGCCTGAATGGCATGCGCTATCGACAGGCAGTGTCGCTTGTGGCCCCATGGCTGATGCGAGAGCTCCTGGTCATCCAGCAAACCCAGCGCGAACGCCACCAGGCAACCGCTGGGAGAGGGCAGGCTGTTGAAATAGAAATCTGCCCCATGACAGGCAAACCGCACGGGTTCGCGCTGGATGACCCGATAGTTTTCAAGGTCTGAGCGCTCCAGCAATCCGCCGCGCTCGGCACAGTCTCGCACCAACGCCGAGGCCAGTTCACCGCGGTAGAAGAGATCGGGCCCCTCGGAGGCCAGCACCTCCAGCGTATCGGCTTGCTCCGGGTGAAACACGGACGCACCGGCATCGGCCACCCGACCGGGCGCCTCCGGGGCCGCGACCAGCGCCATGGCCGCAGGGTCCGCCTGCAGGATGGGAAGCAGAATATGGCTGATCCCTTGCTGAAAGGCGTTCATGGGCACGCCGCGCCGAGCCAGGTCGGCGGCCGGCGCCAGAATCTCTTTCATGGGCAATCGACAACGATGGGCGTGAACCTCGAACAGCCCGGCCACCACGCCCGGCACCGCGATCGAGCCCATGCCGATATGGAACTCCTGCGTCGCCGTGCCGAAATCGGCCAGTATGGGATAGAAGTCCAGTGCCTGATTCCCCGGCCTTCGCCCGGGTGCCTGCACGAAGAAATCGTAGATGCAGGCCGGCTCCTCGGCCGGCTTGGCCGTGAGAAACCCCCCGCCCCCCAGGCTGGCGAGCATGGGCTCGGCCACGCAGGCAGTGGCCATGGCCGCCAGGGCGGCGTCGAATGCGTTGCCGCCACACTCGAGGATTTGCGTGGCGGCCAGCGATGTTTCAGCATGACCGGTGGCGGCGATGCCCGTCGATTTCTTCAAACCCGCTGCTCCTGATGACAGCGTTTATATTAACCCGCCGGCCAACCCGTGTGCGGCGCCCAGGCCGGGGCAAGCCGGTGTGCATTGCATTACAATCCGGGTTGCTGACCCAACGAAAGGATTGACAGAGTGCATGCTGGTACTGGGCATTGAAACCTCTTGCGACGAGACAGGCCTGGCGCTGTACGACAGCGCTCGGGGCCTGCGCTCACACCGCCTTTACAGCCAGGTGGACCTGCATGCTGATTACGGCGGCGTGGTGCCCGAAATCGCCTCGCGCGATCACGTCAGAAAATTGCTTCCTCTGGCCCAGGCCTGCCTCGGCGAGGCAGGCGTGGAACGCTCGGATATCGATGGCGTCGCTTTTACCGCGGGCCCGGGGCTGATTGGCGCCCTGCTCGTGGGTGCGGCCGTGGGCCGCGCGCTCGCGCTCGCCCTGGGGTGCCCCGCCGTGGCCGTGCATCACATGGAGGGTCATCTGCTGGCGCCGATGCTCGAAGCAGAGCCACCCGCCTTCCCCTTTGTCGCCCTGTTGGTTTCCGGGGGCCATTCCATGCTGGTTGAAGTCACGGATATCGGGCGCTACCGGGTGCTGGGTGAAACCCTGGATGACGCCGCGGGTGAGGCCTTTGACAAGACCGCCAAATTACTGGGCCTGGGCTACCCCGGTGGCCCCGCGATCTCCCGACTGGCCGATGAAGGAGATGCCGGGCGGTTCCGTTTTCCGCGCCCCATGACCGACCGGCCGGGGCTGGAATTCAGCTTCAGCGGCCTGAAAACCCATACCCGGAATCTCTGGCTGGAGCACGGTGGCGAGACTTCAAGCGATCCGTCGCTGCGCGCCGATATCGCCGCGGGGTTCCAACAGGCTGTCATCGACACCATGGTCATCAAGTGCCGGCGGGCCATGCAGCAAACCGGCAGCGGTCAACTGATCGTGGCGGGCGGTGTGGGCGCCAACCGCGGCCTGCGAGCCGCACTCAAGGCAGCTGGGGAGAAATATGGATTCCTCGTGTCCTACCCACGCCTCGAATTCTGCACCGATAACGGCGCGATGATTGCCTACGCGGGCTGTCAGCGTTTGCTGGCGGGCGCCAGCGAGGAACTCGCGATTCAGGCCCAGGCGCGCTGGTCACTGGAATCGCTGCGGCCACCGGATGAGCACAGGGAACAAAGAACATGAGTCAGGACATCGTATTTATCGAAGATCTCCGCATCCAGACGGTTATCGGCATTTTCGACTGGGAGCGAGAAATCACCCAGACGGTCAGCCTGGATCTCGAAATGAATTTCGACATTGCTCGCGCCGGTGCGAGCGACCGCATTGAAGACACGCTTGATTACAAGTCCGTGGCGAAGCGCCTGATTGCATTCGTCGAGGCCAGCGAGTTCCAGCTGGTCGAAGCGCTGGCCGAGCATTGCGCGCAGATTGTGCTGAACGAGTTTCCGGTCAGCCGGGTGCGCCTGAAACTCAGCAAGCCCGGCGCCGTGCGCGGCTCCAGCGCCGTGGGCGTCACGATTGTGAGGTCCAGTCAGCCCTCATGAACACGGCGTACCTGAGCCTGGGCAGCAACGTCGATGCCGAGGTGAAAATTGGTGCCGCCATGCGGGCCTTGCAGGAACGCTTTGGTACCTGCCGTTTTTCGCCCGTTTACCGCAGCCGCGCCGTCGGCTTCGAGGGCGAGGATTTCATCAACCTGGCGGCCATGATCGAAACCGGCATGACACCGATGGAACTGCGGGACTGGCTGCGCGAACTGGAAGACCGTCACGGGCGGGACCGCAGCCTGCCGAAGTACTCGGATCGGACGCTGGACGTCGATATCCTGCTGTTCGGCGACCTCGTCATCCACGATGAAGCGCTCGAGATTCCCCGGGGAGAAATACTGAAGTTTGCCCACGTCCTGAAACCGCTGGCCGACCTGGCGCCCGACCTGGACCACCCCACCGATGGCCGCTCCATGGCGAAGATCTGGTCCGAAAGCGGGCTGGACGCATCGGTGCTGGAGGAAATTGCGCTGGGTCCGGGCCGGACCAATGATGAGTGACAGGGCCTTATCCGGAGAACGGATCAAGACCTTCAGATATTTAAACTTCGCCCGCCGTCTACCGCAAGGACCTGCCCGGTAACATAAGGTGCATCCAGCGCGAGAAAGACGGCGGCGCCAGCAATGTCGGCAGGCTCTCCCAGCCGTTTCAGCGCGACCTTGACCAGGATACTGTCTTTCACTGACGCATCGGGTTCATGTTCAGGCCAGAGAATGGCGCCCGGCGAGACACCGTTAACCCGGATATCGGGCCCCAACTCAAGCGCCAGGGACTGAGTCATCATGGCCAGCCCCGCCTTGGCCATGCAATAAACCGGGTGGCTGGGCATGGGCCGCTCGGAATGGATATCCACGATATTGACGATAGACGCGCCCGCGGCACGCAGTTCCGGCAGCAGCGCCTGAACGAGGAAAAAGGGTCCGCGCAGATTGCTGCCGATCAGGTCATCCCAGTCCTGGCCCGACACCTGCCCCATCGCGGTGGGGTAGAAGCGGGAGGCATTGTTGACCAGAACGTCGAGTCGATCTGTTTTTGCCCTCACGGCATTAGCGATCTGCTCAGGCGCCGCCGGGTCAGTCAGGTCAGCCTGCAAGCTGAACGCGCTGTCTGGCCGATCCTGGTTCAGCGCACCGACCAACTCGTCCGCCGCTTCCTGGCTGCCGTGATAGTGCAACCAGACGCGGCAGCCTCGGGCATGAAACGCCCTGATCATTTCCGCGCCGATGCGCTTTGCCGCCCCCGTGATCAATACATTCCGGGATCTGGACATTACCGAATCGCTCATTGACACTACGCCTCCATGACTGCTGACGCCTCACGCGACATCCTGCCCGAACCCCCGGACGACCTCAAGACATTGAGCCGGGCGCTTTCGGGTCTGCTGCGCGAGCGCATTCGGCAAAATGGCCCCATGCCGTTTTCAGAATACATGGAGGCAGCGCTGTATGAGCCGGGTCTGGGTTATTACAGCGCCGGCCTGCAGAAGCTGGGGCCGGGCGGCGATTTCACCACCGCACCCGAATTGGGCGAACTGTTCGGCGCCTGCGTGGCCCGACAGATCGAGCAGGTCACCTCCGAACTGGGGCAGGTTTCCATACTTGAAGTCGGGGCCGGCAGCGGCCGGCTGGCAGCCGTGCTGCTCCGCCGGCTCGCAAATGGTAAGGCCGGCGCGAACATCCAATATCGCATTCTGGAACGAAGCGCTCACCTGAGACAGGTGCAGGCGGAGACCCTGGCCTCAGAAGCGCCCCAACTGGCCGGGCAAGTGAGCTGGCTGGAACAGCCCCCGGAGGAAGCATGGAATGGGGTCATCGTGGCCAACGAGGTGGTCGACGCGCTTCCCGTGGAACGGTTTTGCAAGCACGAAGGGCAGCTGCTGCAGATGAACGTAATGGCCGACGGAGAAGCTTTCGACTGGTTGCCCGGCCCACCCCGCAGCATGCTCTCCGAAACGCTGAAACAGCGCCTGGGACAGGCTTTCGAGGATCTGCCCGAAGGTTACTGCTCCGAAATCAACCTCACGCTTGCGCCCTGGCTGGAAGGATTGACCAGCAGCCTGGAAAAAGGCTGCGTGCTGCTGATCGACTACGGATACCCCAGACAGGATTACTACCACCCTCAACGCTGCGAGGGCAGCCTGATCTGCCATTACCGGCACCGCGCCGTGGACGCCCCCTTTCGCTGGCCCGGCCTCCAGGACATCACAGCCTTCGTGGATTTCACCGCACTGGCCGAGGCGGGTCATGCCTGCGGACTGGACTGCGCCGGTTTCACCAGCCAGGCCATGTTCTTACTGGGCGCCGGACTGGATGATGAGCTGGCCGGCCTGGCCGGTCTGCCCGTGGACGACCAGATGCGCCTGGCAGCCGAGGCCAGGCAACTCACCATGCCCGGAGAAATGGGAGAGAAATTCAAAGCCATGGCCCTGACCCGCGGGCTGGACATGCCTTTGCGCGGATTCGAGGCGCTGGACCAGCGCCACCGGCTCTGACCGATGCCAAAGCCCAGGCACCACCGGCCACGCCCGATGAACCACCACAGCTGGTGGGTCATGGTAGGCAGCCTGTTGATCGCCGCGGTCGTCACCCTGTCATTGGTGAGCCTCACCTCCCCCATCGAGGTTGAAGGCGGTGACAAGTACCAACACGCGCTGGCCTATGGGGTCCTGATGTACTGGTGGGGCATGGTACAGCCCAGTCGGCGCTGGGTTTGGGCCGTGGCGCTGCCCTTGTTGGGCGTGGGCCTGGAGGGCGTTCAGAACCTGATGCCGGAACGGCATATGGACTGGCGCGACGCCCTGGCCAACACCCTGGGTGTCGCCGCGGCGCTGGTCATCCTGCTGACCCCGCTAGGGCGCCTGCTCAGCTGGGTGGACGGAAAGATCTCGAATGGCGTCGATCCTGGCAGCCCTTAGCCGCCTGCCAATCTCCGGCCCACTGGCCGAACCCAGACTGAGATCACGCGCGTTCACCGACCGTGCCGCCGAGAGCGCTGATCGCAGGAACTCGGCCTGGGGGTAGCCCCGCCCCTCCAATCCCGCCCGGCCCCTGTAATCCGCCTCACAGGCCTGCAGAAACGCGTCGATATCACCGCTGCGCAGGCCGTCCAGATCCTCCAGCAGTTTCATCACTTTCTCAGGACGCATCTGCAAGGCGCGATGGGCCCTGAGATGGCCGGCGCAGACCTGCCTGGCCAGGCGATGAACGGCCGTGGGAACGCGATAACGGTTGCAGACGTCGTCGACCAGCGGCAAGCCGGCGTGCTCATGTCCGATATGAGCGGGCAGCTGATCTTTCGGCGTAACGCCCTTTCCCAGGTCATGCAGCAGCACCGCAAAATTGGTCTCGCCGCTGCAGCTCATACTGGCGGCCACGTCCACGCACAACAGGAGATGCGCTCCGGTATCGACCTCGGGGTGATGGCGCTCAGGCTGAGGCACGCCGAACAGACGATCCACTTCGGGCAGCAGAGTGGCCAAAGCACCGCATTCGCGCAGGGTCGAGACGAAACGACTGGGGCGGCTCGTGCCCAGGGCGTCGCGTATCTCGGCCCAGGCACGCTCCGCTACCAGGTGGTCCAACTCGCCGGATTGGGCGATGTGACGCATCAGCTCGATCGTGTCGGGATGCACCCTGAAACCCAGGCCGGCAAACCGCGCCGCGAAACGGGCCACGCGCAACACGCGCAACGGGTCTTCCACAAAGGCTGCAGAAACGTGCCGCAACCATTTTTCCTCCAGGTCGCGACGGCCGCCGTACGGGTCAATCAGCTTGCCATTGGCATCACGCGCCATGGCATTAATGGTAAGGTCGCGGCGCTCGAGGTCCTGCTCAATGCCGACATCAGGGCCGAAATCAACGCTGAAGCCATGATAACCGTGGCCGGATTTCCGTTCGGTCCGCGCCAGGGCATATTCCTCACCATTGCGCGGATGCAAAAACACAGGAAACGAGGCGCCCACCTGGCGGAAGCCGCTTTTCTTCATTTCCTTTGGTGTCGCCCCGGTGACCACCCAATCGCGCTCGCGCGGGTCGATGCCGAGCATTTCGTCGCGAACCGCGCCTCCGACCAGGTATTGCTCGCCCGGTATCAACGCCCGGCCTGTTGCCGCTGAATCGCCAGCCGCTGCTGCCGGGCGGACTGCCCAAGGTATTCCGGCACGATATTTTCTATCGTGCCGGGCGCGAAGCCGAAATCGAAAATGGCATTCTCCGGCGCTACGTTATCCAGTTGCAGTGACAGGTAATTGTCGGTGGAAAAAGGCTTGCCGGGCACAAAATCCATCGCCGCGGCCTGCGCGCGGGCTGCCGCGTCGGGCAGCGGAACGACCATGCGGCTCAAACCCAGTGTTGCGGCGGTCCAGCGGACCAGCTCAATTAGCGCATAGTCCCTGGGGCCGCCAAGCTGCAGCGTGCGTCCCACCAGCGCGGAATCCCCCACCGCCATGGCCATGACGCGCGCCACGTCCGCCGCGTATACCGGCTGCAGCCGGGATGCCGGGCAGGCCAGGGGCAGGACCGGCGCCAGACGCAGCAAACCGGCAAACCGATTGAAGAATCCGTCGCCCGGGCCAAAGATCACCGACGGCTGAAAAATGGTGACCTGCACATCTTCAGCGGCATGGAGTAATTCCTCCGCCTCACCCTTGGATCGGAGGTAATGGCTCTCGCCCCGGCCCGCGTTCAGGGCACTGACATGCAAAAGCCGCTGAACGCGCGCGTTTCGGCAGGCCTGCAGAATACCCTCCAGGAGCTCAACGTGAACCCGTCGAAAGCCTTTTCCGCCGAAGCCCTTCTCATTCAGGATGCCTGCCATTGAAATGACCGCGTCAGCCCCTGAAAACCTCTCGCTGAGCTGCTGAACCGAGTAAACATCGGCACTGACAAGGCGGGTGTTCCTTGCCAGCGCAAACTGCCGCGCCCGAACAGGCGAGCGGGTCAGCACCAGGCATTCGTGCCCCATGTCGGCAAACGCCCGGACCACGAACTGCCCGAGAAATCCGCTGCCGCCAACCAGTACAATCTTCATGGAGCCTCCATACCTGATGCCGGGCAGACAATACCCACCGTCTCCTGCCCTGCCATACTACCGGAACCGAAATCCGGCATCCGGCTGCTGACGCGTTTGACCGGGTTCCCCAGACGCCAGTCATAGATCACCGTGAACGCCAGCACGCGGGGGATGTAATCCCGCGTTTCGTAGTAGGGGATGGTTTCCACCCAGGTGAATATGTCGTTGTTGGGCCGCTCGCGCAGCCAGCGCTCGACCGCGTCCGGGCCGGCGTTGTAGGCGCCGGAGACCAGCACGGGGTTTTGATCGAAGCGCTCCAGCAGTTCCCGCATGAATGTCGTGCCGAAACGGATATTGGGCTCCGCGTGGCGCAATTGCGCGCTGCTCGAGTAAGCCAGGCCATGACGACCCGCCAGCCGCCTCGCGGTGTCTGGCGTCACCTGCATCAGCCCCAGTGCTCCGGCAGAGGAGCGTGCCCGTTCCGCCAGGGCGCTTTCAGAGCGCATCACGCCGAATACCCAGGACTTGTCCAACTGCTGCCTCGCGGCTTCGCGTTCCACCACGCGCTCCCAGGGCACGGGAAAACGCCATTCATACCATCGCTGATCACCGCTGTCCCCCAGCGCGAAGATGACGCGGTCATACCAGCCCTCTTCCCAGGCGATGGCCGCGGCAATTCGCAGATCCACCACCCCAAGCGTCCGCATGGCCAGGCCCCACTCGGACTCGGCCCACTGCTCCAGGCCCACGGCCCTCAGCTCCAGCGAGCGCAAAACCGGCCCATGGGACCGAAGCCTCGCCATGTCATCCGCGTCCCGCGAGGGCTCCACCGGGCAGATGGTATAGGGAAGGCCCAACTTGTCTGCTGCCAGGAACCCGTAGTACGAGGTACGGGTGGAGAGCTCTTCCAACAGGGAGCGCGAAGCCTGCGTGTCCCCTGTCTTCTCGAGAGCGACAGACCGCCAGTAGCGCCACTGCGCGTCTTGCGAGATGTCCTGGGGCATGCGACGGATCACGTCACTCAACAGCATCCAGTCCTGGCGCGCCATGGCGGCCCTGGCCCACCATTCAAACAGCTGCCCGTCCAGGCTGGAACCCGGCAAGGCCGCCAGCGTGTCGAGCGCATCGTCACTTAAATCGACCGCCGACTGCAGCCCGATCTCCCGGAGCAGTTCGGCGCGCTGCATATCGGTCCAGTTGAAATGATGTTCAAAGTCACGATAAAGGCTCATGGCCTGGTCAGGCTCGAACCTGGCCAGCCGTTTCAGCGATGTTGCGGTGATGGTCCGGGGAATGGCTTCATCGGGCCAGGTGGCGGCCTTGTCCAGGCGCCGATAGCGATGCCTGACCTGATCTCTCCAGGCCTCCAGCCAGGGTCTCTCATGTTCGGGAACATATTTCTCCAGGTACTTCGTCAGGCGCCAGTTTCCTGCCTCCATGGCGCGACGGATTCGTTCCCAGGCCAGGGCATGGCTGATGCCCTGCTGGCCACGCAGCCAGTCAAAGACGGGGTCGCATTCGCTGGGCTGGGACTGCCCGACCGTCCACAGCTGCTGTGCTTCAGACAGCACCGACGCGGTTGCCCCCGTCTCGATGCGGGCCCTTGCGACCTGGCAGCGCAACCGGGTGTCCCTGACATCACCCGCATATGCGCTCAGCGACGGCCAGTCGCGCTTCCTGGCCAGGGACTTCAGCCAGGCGCTGCGCAAGCCCTGCGCGAAAGCCCAGTCGCTGTGACGTTCGAGAAAGGCGTTCATTTCCGCTGGAGCCACCTGGTGACGACGGAACCGATAGTCTTCGTAAAGCAGGTAGGGGTATAGCGTGTAGTGTTCCAACCCCTGACTGAGACGCTCGAATGCCTGCCGATCGCCCCGCGCAGCCGCATCCCATGCCTGCTTGAAGCGGGTCCTGTCGTCCGCTTGCACCGTCGCTGCCTGGGCGGGGAACCCGCAAAAGCACGCGCTCAGGACCAAGGGAAGCCACCAGCGATGTCGCGGCTGTTTTCTCTGCGTTATGCTTGAACCCGTGTGTTTCGACATGACGCCAACTAATTTATGCAATACACCACCTCCCGGCAACACCCGGATCAGATAAGGCCGGCGGACGGCCTCCAGACATGATTTGGATCGAGTTCGCTTTGACGGGGATCGTGGCCGGTTTTCTGGCCGGGTACCTGGGCATCGGCGGCGGCCTGATACTGGTGCCGGTGCTTGTCTACATCCTCAGCCGCGAACCGGCCACGGCAGCCTACGCGACGCACATGGCGGTGGCCACCTCACTCTCGACCATGCTGCTCACGTCATTGAGCTCCATCGCGGCGCACCACCGGCGCGGGGCCGTTCGGTGGTCCCTGACCGCCCAACTGGCGCCAGGCCTGCTGGCGGGCGCGATAGGAGGCGCCCTGATCGCCCACCGGTTGACCAGCGATGTCCTGGCCGCCGTTTTTGGCGCCTTTGCCACGGTGGTGGGTGTGCATATGCTCTCAGGGAAAAAGCAGGATGTTCACGGCAGGCCCGCCGGTCCTGTCAAAAACAGCCTGGCCGGCGTGGTCTTTGGGGCCGTATCCAGCCTCGTGGGTATTGGCGGCGGCAACATGACCGCGCCCTGGTTCATGTGGCACGGCTACCGCCCCCAGGCAGCCGTTGCCACGGCCGCGGCCTGCGGATACCCAATCGCGGTGACAGGGACATGGCTGTACGTGTGGCTGGGCCGTGATGTGGTCACCAGCCCGGGGACGCTTGGGTATGTCTATCTGCCGGCTTTTTTAGGCATTTCGGTGTTCGCCGCTCTGGCCGCCCCGCTGGGCGCGGCGGCCGTCCACCGGACACCACCCGAACGGGTCAGGCGTGTGTTCGGCGCGTTCCTGTTGCTCATGGCCCTGCGTATGCTGAGCACCGCCTGGGCATAAAAAAAGCCGGCGCGGTGTTGCCCGCGCCGGCTCGTCATAAAGTGGTTCAGTTGGCGGCCTGTTCCGCGCCGCTTTCCATTCCCTGTTGGTCGCTCAGTGCGGCCAGTTCCCTGCCGACCAGGTAGTCCACCACTGTCAGCATGGCTTCGAATCCCGGTACCGCCTGGTTACTGGAAACCCGGTAGCGACCGTTGACCACCATGCTGGGCGTACCGCTGACGCCGTAGACCTGGATCAGTTTCTGTTCACGACGCATCTGGGTGTCAACATTGAACGACTGCGCGGTCGCCTTGAACGCATCCGCTTCGACGCCGAACTGGGCGTAAAACTCGGCCATCTCATCGAGGCTGCGCATCTGCCTGCGCTCTTTCCAGATGGCGTCCATCATGGCGAGATGGGATTCTTCCTCGATGCCCATCAGGCTGGCCGTGATGTAGGCGCGAGAGTAAAGCTCCCAGGCCCGGCGGCCAAAACCCACCGAGATGCGTTTCAATACGACATGCTCCGGCATGTTCGCCTTCCAGTTCTGCATGTAGGGCTCGAAGGTGGCGCAGTGATTGCACAGATAGCTGAACGCTTCGACAACCTCGACGTGGTCACGGTCCGGGGTGGCCTGATCAATCTCGAAATAGTGCACGCCCTCCTGGTAAGGCTCACCCTGGGCCTGGGCCGTGTTGGCAGCCAGTAAGATGGCTACGGCCATCCAAAGGGTCAACTTCCCGAACTTGTTCATATGATTTCTCCGTTAATAGGCACTCACGCCGACATCTGACCGTCAAAAAACCGGACGGTTCCTTATCGTAACGCCACGCTGCTCAAGGCTTGCGATGCAGGCCCTCGATATAGCTGGCCAGGGCCTCGATCTCGGCCGCCAGCAGCGAATCCGCCACCTCGGTCATCACCCGGCTCAATTCATCATCGCCCCAGGTCTGTCCATCTTCATAGCGGGCCAAGGCCTTGGCTGTGTAGGTCGCATGCTGACCAGCCAGCGCCGGGTAGTCAGTCAGCGGGTTACCCTCGCCGGCAGGCCCGTGACAACTCATGCACGCGGGCACCTCCCGTTTGGGAATACCGGCGCGGTAAATGCGCTCTCCCATTTCAACCAGGGCCGGGTCCGCCACGCCGGGGCT
>Ga0181579_10001034_pt1 | contig 22990 bp, 24 predicted proteins | sample 071ome_24_FD_132996 | JGI IMG/M metagenome (GOLD analysis project Ga0181579, IMG submission 132996) | Coastal salt marsh microbial communities from the Groves Creek Marsh, Skidaway Island, Georgia - 071402CT metaG (megahit assembly) | ecosystem: Environmental > Aquatic > Marine > Intertidal... | reverse complement strand
GCTCGGCTATATCGGGCTTGGATCGATCCTGACGCTGTGGGTCACCGGCATCGGGCTGGCGCATCTGCTTTATGGCGGGCTCGGCATCAATGGCGCGTTTCACGCCAAGCTCCTTGGCGCGGCGATTGTCCTTGGCGTGTCACTGTTCGGCAACATCCATGTGCACGGCGCGATGAAGGCGAAGCGCCCCCCCAACGCCGTATTGATGAAGCGGCTTGTGCAGCTGGGGCGGGGCGGCATCGCGCTGGCCATCATTGCCGCCGCAATTGCCTTTTCCATCTAGCATCGCGGCAAACCGGTGCCGCGGCGACACGCCACTGGACTTATCCGCGGCTTCGGATGACACTTGGATTGTGAGTGGTGGCAGGATGTTGTGATGTCTCTTCGACGTGCCATAAAGGCCGAGGGCCTGGGTAATTTTCTCAAGCTCGGATACGCGATGGCGACCTCGCAGAAGATCCCGCCCGCGCCGAAACCGCAGAACGAGACCCTGCGCGCCGCCCGCGTCAGTGAAACCGGCCTGATTGGCCGTGATGTATCGCGTCAGTTCGAGATTTTCGCCGAGATCGCCAAAACAATCCTTGGCTGCGAGACGGGGATGGTCAACCTGCTTGACGGGGCCTGCCAATACACCATTGGCGGCGCCGGCAAGGGATATGACCCGTTGCTTGGCGTGCCGCAGGATCTGACGTTCTGCCAGTATGCGTTGCTGTCGCCGGAACCGTTCATCGTCCCGGATACAAGCCGTGACGAGCGCTTTGCCGGATCGGCTCTCACCAAGCCACCTCTGAATTGCGGCTTTTATGCCGGATTTCCGCTGAACACACCCGATGGCGTTGTACTTGGCACATTGTGCGGCACGCATCCAACGCCATTGTCCCCGAATGAAGAGCAGCTGAGACTCATGACCAAACTGGCGACAACAGCGGCGGCGCAGATCCAGCTGATGATCGAGCAGAGTTCACTGACAGCCTCGCGGATCGTCGGCATGTTGGCAAAATTCAGGCAATTCGCGCCCGATGGCACGCTTGATGAGCTGATGGGGTTTCTTGATTTCTGCGCCCGTGGCACAGCTCCTGCGGCGACAATGGACATGCTGGCCGCCGACGCCATCATTGCCAGCGAGGCTGGTGACTGGCGACTGACACGCGACGGCACCGATTTGCGGGCCGCTCTTGGGCTGGCGCCGGAGACCTATCGCGGCAGCGAGCAGACGATCGCACCCGAGGGCCGGGGTGTCGACGACCTGTTGGGAAAGTTGGGGTAACGCCGTGTTCTCGACCCAGCTTCAGCTCAAATTCGCATCCGTCGCCGAGGCCAAGATCGCGGCACAGACCTTATGTGAGCTCCTGAAGAGCCGGATCAGCATTTTCGATTTCCATGGCCTTCATGTGACGATCGGAAAGGAAGGCGAACTTGCCATCAATGTCCGCTTTGAAGACGTCACACCAATGGCGAATTTCGAACGGGAAATTCCGATGCTTCTTGAAGATATAAAGCAGGCCTTTGTCTTCAAGCAGAGCCGTTTTTCCGGTGTATGTGTCCTTGCATTCGAACGCGAGGCGATGTCCACCTCGGTCGCGATCGACGCCGCCTCCTGAACCGGGCTCGCAAGCAGGCCGGATCAGTCCGGTCTGTCAGGCCCCGCGACGCCAGCGGGGAAAGGCGCAACGGAAGGCGGAGGCGCGAAAAGGCACAGGATTGTTCGCAGCCTCCTCATCCGCAACCGGCTGGTCGGCGGTATTCTCATCGCAGAGGAGCGGCAGTTGTCGCATCTGCCGAAGCAATGATTTCGGCGCGTCGCCAAGCGGCAGGCCGCTCATGCCGGCAAGATCGGTGAAAATACGCTTGCGTTCGGACTTTTCCGGCCATTTCATCTTCACATCGGTGATTTTCACGAGGAAATAGAACACCGGATCACGTTGCCGCGACTTTGCCGCAAAGCAGAGCGGACGCTTGCTCTGCCTGACCTTGCCACGCAGGCCGGCCTCCTCGAACAGCTCGCGCTTCACAGCCGTGACAAGGGTCTCGCCCGGTTTCACCTCACCTTTCGGCAGGGTCAGCTTGCCCTTGTGACGGCGACTGCTGACAAGGCAGATTTCAACACCCGCGGGTGTCTTTCTATAGGCGATGGCACCAACCTTCATGATCATACCTTGAGAAATATGCATAAAATGCACAGAATATGCGCAATTATTGCGGGACTGATCGATGAATGCAAAGGAATTCAAACGGTGGCGGAAAGCGCAAGGTCTGAGTCAGACCGGGGCGGCGCGCAAGCTAGGCCTGAAGATTCGCACCATTCAGTATTACGAGAAGGGCAAGCGCAAGGACAAGCCGGTCGACATTCCGAAAGCCGTGGCGCTTGCCTGTTTCGCCATATCCTGCGGCGTTGATGATGTCGATTACAGCCAGCCGGAAGGTCGCGCCATCAGGCCGGACCGCCGTGATCTGCTGACACCGAAGGAATGACCGGACTTACCGTCAAGGACAAGCTGCGATCAGTAGATCTTGGGGATATACAGATCGTCAGGAAGGGTTCGCCGTTCGTAATCCGGATTGAACACACGCTCAGGCAACACAACCTTGTCATGCGGGATTTCGCGATAGGGGATCCGCGACAGGATATGCTCCATGCAGTTCAGCCTCTCGCGCTTCTTGTCATTGCCCTCGACAATGTACCATGGCGCCTGATCGATCGAGGTGCGCTCGAACATCTCTTCCTTGGCCTTGGTGTATTGCTCCCAGCGGATCCGGCTTTCAAGATCCATTGGCGACAGCTTCCACTGTTTCATCGGGTCGTGAATCCGCATCATGAAGCGAAGCTGCTGTTCCTCGTCGGTGATCGAGAACCAGTACTTCAAAAGGATGATTCCCGAGCGGACCAGCATCCTTTCGAATTCGGTGACATCCTGGAAGAACTGCTCGACCTCGTCCTCGGTCGCAAAGCCCATGACCCGCTCGACACCGGCGCGGTTATACCATGACCGGTCAAACAGGACGATCTCGCCACCGGCGGGAAGATGCGGCACATAACGCTGGAAATACCATTGCGACATTTCACGCTCGGACGGTTTCGGCAGCGCCACGATGCGCGCCACGCGCGGGTTCAGACGTTGCGTGATGCGTTTGATGACTCCGCCCTTGCCGGCGCTGTCACGGCCCTCGCAGATGATCAGAACCTTGGCGTTTTCCTCGACGACCCAGTCCTGCAACTTGATCATTTCCGCCTGCAGGCGAAGCAGATTGGGATAATAGATTCGACCGTCCAGACTGTCGGGGTGCTGTTTCTGATAGAGCTTGCGAACCTCTTCCGACAGCATCGGTTCGTTGAACTCGACCTCGAGAAGATCATCCAGCGTCTCCTCGAATTCGAGTTCCATCCATTCCCGCAATCTGTCGAACCTGTCTTCGGTCATCACCCGTCTTTCCCTGGCGACAAAGGCGCCTGTAGCGTGGGTTTCATTATAGCATGAATGTGGCCCGTCGGACCATGGAGCCGCCCTGTCAGGCAGCCGCCGTCACCGGCGGTCAGCCGGCGAACCGCGCCTGTGGCACGCCGCCCGTGCCAAGCCCGGTGATGGCGAACAGGCCACCAGCCTGCGTCTGCGCCGGGTCGTCGGCCAGACCGTCCCCCATCGAGGTGACATAAAGCGTGTCGAGGCTGGCACCGCCAAACATCACCTTGGTCGGGCGTTCCACCGGCATTTCGATGATCCGGTCGATTTGCCCGTCCGGCGTAATCCGCACCACCTGCCAGCCGCCAAACCCGGCCATCCAGTAGCACCCGTCGGCATCGACGGTGGCACCGTCGGGCCGGCCGGCAATCCGGCATGTGTCAAAAAACAGCCGCTTGGGAGACGGCGTGCCGGTTTCCAGATCATAGTCGCAGGCCCAGATGGTCCGCACATCGCGGTTCGTGTCGGCAAGATACATCACCCGTCCGTCAGGCGAGAAGGCAAGCCCGTTGGTGGTGAACACCGGGTCGAACCAGCCTGTCACATCATGGTCGGCATCAATCCGATAGAACCGGCCACGCCGTTCCGGCGGCGATCCGTCATCGCGCATCGTACCGGCCCAGAACCGGCCTCGCGGGTCGGTCGTGCCATCATTGAACCTGTTGCCTGTCAGGCCGGGCTCCGGATCGGCCAGCAGATCACGTGCGCCGGTGTCCGGATCAAACAGATGGATCCCGCTTGCCGTGCCGACAACCAGACCGCCAGCATCACGCCGCGCCAGGCAGGCCACCGGTTCACCCCATTCAAAGCTCGCATTCTGGCCACTTGACGGGTCGTACCGGTGCACAAGACCCGCCTTGATGTCGACCCACCATAATGCCCTGTCATCAACATCCCACCAGGCGCCCTCACCAAGCCGCGCCCGGCAATCAACGACACATTCAACGGCGATGGTCATGATGTCTGCCTCCCTTGGGTCTCAGCTCTGGTTTCAAGCATGTCACCGGCAATCTGGCAACCATGATCACGCTGTCGCCATTCCGGTCATGCCCCGATCATGTCGCACTTTTACGACAGGGCGAGACGCGCCTCCTCGGAGGCCAGCTCGGCGGCGATGACATCGATGAAGCTTCGCACCTTGAGCGGCACGAAGCGCTTGTCGGGATAGACAACATAGATGCCAAGATCGGGTATCGTTTCAAATGCGGGCAGAAGCCTGACCAGGCGCCCCGAGGCCAACGCGTCGGCACAGCTGAAATGCGGCAGGATGGCGACCCCAACCCCCTCGATACAGGCATCGAGCATCATGCCGGCGCTGTTGGCGTAGAGCGTCGGTCGCAGCGCTACCGTCGTCTGCACACCCGCCGCATCACGGCATGACCAGCTCGACGCGGCGGAGGCCAGTGAATAGATCACCGCCGGCAGCGCCGAAACATCTGCCGGACCGGTCGGCAGACCGTGATCTTCCAAAAGCCGGGGCGCGGCGCACATATATAGCGGGCAATCCCCGACCCGTCTCGCGATCAGTTCGGAATCCTCCAATACGCCGATCCGCACGACCAGATCATAGCCGTCCTCCACCAGATGAACGCGGCGGTCATCGAAATCGACATCGACGATGACATCGGGATATTGCCTGGCATAGACCGCGATGGGACGGCGCAGGAACAGCTCGCCAAACGACATCGGCACATTGACCCGAAGTCGGCCTGACGGGCGGCTCTGCGCGTCACCAAGCTCATCCAGCAAACTGCCGAGTTCATCGTGACCGCGCGCCAGCAGATCGGCAAGACGTTCAGCCGCCTCGGTCGGCACGACGCTGCGTGTCGTACGGTAGAACAGCACAAGATTCAGACGCTGTTCAAGAGACTTGATCTGCTTGCTGACGGCCGCGCCGGAAATGCCAAGCTCATCGGCCGCGCCGACAAAACTGCCACGTTTCATGACCGCGCGGAAGATATCGACTGCCGAGGAATACAACAATTTTGATAACCTGAAGTTACTTGTTTAGTGAATTTCAGGTTATTTACTTACCATATATGACGGCTCATGTTGAGATATTAGCAGATCGCCGACACAGGAGCATGGCAGATGATCACCCACCACAAATATGACACGCTTGGCGGTGCCGACTATGGGTGGCTGAACGCCAGGCATCATTTCAGCTTTGCCGGTTATCGGGATCCCGCGAAAATGAGCTTTGGCGAATTGCTGGTGATCAATGATGACGTAATCCAGCCAAATACCGGTTTTGACACGCACCCGCATGCGGATATGGAGATCATCACCTATGTGCGCCGCGGCGCCATCAGCCATCAGGACAGCCAGGGCAACCGCGGGCGCACAACCGCGGGCAATATCCAGGTGATGAGTGCCGGCACCGGAATCTCACATTCCGAATACAACCACGAAGACGAGGAAACCAACATCTTCCAGATCTGGATCATGCCGCGAAGCCGCGGCATCGAACCACGCTGGGACGCGGCCGAATTTCCGAAGACACCGTCACATGACAGGCTTCCGCTCCTTGTCTCGGGGGACGGGACGGCGCCGCTGTCGATCCATCAGGATGCCCGGATTTATGCTGGCACGCTGGCCGCCGGCACCGCCCTGACCCATCATATCGAGGGCCAGGCCTACCTTCTGGTCTCCGAAGGCGAAGTCAGCATTGACGGCCTTGTCGCGACACGGGGCGACGGGCTTGCCATTTCCGGACAGGACAGCATCGATCTCGGCGCGGCAGCCGACAGCGAGGTTATGGTGATCGAGGTGCCGGGGCTGATCGAGGCGCGCTAGCCACCGGCTGACGGCAGATATCCGTATCGCTCAAGCGTCTGTGCGAATTGCATCACAAGCTTTGTCTCAACAGGGTTGAGTTCATTGACGAGCCTGTCATTCAACTCCGCCGTCGGCGAGAACATCACGCCAAGTTTCCGGTCAGCCGTCACCCAGCCGCGGTCAGCGAGCGCCTTGACATTGCGACGCACCGTTTCCTTGTCGAGACCGGTCAGCTCGGCGATCAGCGCGTAGGTCAGCTTCTTGCCCTTTGCGCCGGGTTGCTTCGCAAGGGCGATCCAATTCTCTCGCGTGGCATCATAGGAGGTGTCGTCAAGTTCCTCGCTGACAAGCAGGAAATGGTGCCAGCAAACCACCTGCAGGACCAGATAGGCGTTGGCACTGCCGGCCATTTTCAGGCAATGCTGGCTGCGGATGATCTCCATTTCGAGAAATCGCCGCCAGATAAGCTGAAAGTTTTCGTCAAACGACATGACCACCAAACATCACAAACAGATCATCACTGCTCACATTGAGCGCAGTGCCTGAACTTTTCAAGAGGAATCCGGCAAGGCCAGTCTGACCGGCCGGATTCTGTAACCTCGTTCAGGATGTCGGCGCCGACAAAATTGCCCCGCATGCGATCGGCGGGACGATCACGCTCACCCATATGCCATATGTTCGCCTCCATTTTCAGCCGCCGGGGACAGTCCTGCCAGAACCATCGCCTCTGGCTTCCTCTGGACGGATTTCCGGATATCGAAAGAGTATGCGACCGGCCATTGATTGATCGCGTCCCCGATGACATTCTGCGCCTGCAAAAGCTTGCCGGCGGCGCCTGAGTTCGTGGACATGGACAGGGTGCAGGCGCACCACAGCTTGATGGTCACGAGGGAAGGATAGTCAGGGTTGGCACGCACACCAAAAGTGGCAGTGATCAGGGGTGACGGCATCGGCGGCGATGTCACCGACGCGACTCTGACGATTGCAGCGGCGGCGCTTGATGCTGTCGGCGCGACGGGCTTAACATGTGACGACATCGAGGCCGGCGCGGCCTGTTTCCAACGCACCGGCAAGGACATCGAACCCGGCGGCGAGGAACGCGCCGGCAGCGCCGACGCCATCTTTCTCGGTGCCATCGGCCTGCCATCCATTCGCCACCCTGACGGCACCGAAATCTCGCCGCATCTGCGACTGCGCGACCGGTTCCAGCTTTATGCCGGTGTCCGTCCGGTGCAGGCCTATCCGAACGCGCCGCAGCGGCTTGCCGACCCGCGCGCGGCGAACCTCGACCTTGTCATCATCCGCGAATCCACCGAGGGGCTGTTCTATAGCGCGGCGGTGCATGACCGCTCGCCGGTGGAGGGGGACCCGGCCGCCCCCAGCGCGGTATCCGACATCATGAGAATTTCCGCCGACACAACGCGCAAGCTTCATGAATTCGCCTTCCGTCTGACGGCGCGGCGCAGAACCCACGGAAAGCGCGGGCGTCTGACCTGCGTTGACAAGGCGAATGTCTTCAAGTCACAAGCCTTCTTCCGCTCGATTTTCGACGAGGTCTCGACTTTCCACCCCGATATCGAAACCGGCTACAGCTATGTCGATGCGATGGCGCTCGACATGGTCCGCCAGCCCTGGGAATTCGATGTGATGGTGATGGAGAACATGTTCGGTGACATCCTGTCCGACCTTGCCGGCGGGTTGGTCGGCGGCATGGGCATGGCCGCCTGCGCTGAGATTGGCGATGACAACGCACTGTTCCAGCCGGCACACGGGTCGGCCCCCGATATTGCCGGCCGGGACCGGGCCAACCCGCTTGCCGCCAGCCTCAGCGGGGCGATGATGCGGGATTACCTTGCCGCGCGATGCGGCCTGCCGGCCTATGAAGCGGCGGCGGCGCGGATTGAGGATGCCATCACGGCGGGTTTTGCGGCAAACGAACTCCGGCCGATGGAATTTGGTGGTGATATGGGAACCATCGCCATGACAGACGCCGTCCTTACGCGCCTTCACCGAACGGAATGATTCCAGAGACAGGACCATGTATGTGATCATCGTCGATTTCGAGATCAAACCCGATCATCTGGCCGCATTCCTGCCACTGATGGCGGAAAACGCTGCCGCGTCGGTGCGAGAGGAACCCGGATGCCGGCAGTTCGATGTCTGCCAGGATCCCGACACCCCGCACCGTCTTTTTCTCTATGAGATCTATGATGACCGCGCCGCGTTCGAAGCGCATCTGGCATCAGCGCATTTCAGGCGTTTCGACGCAGCAACGATAGAGATGGTGAATGCCAAGACCATGCGGGCGCTCACTCGGCTCTGACGTGCCGGGCCGGAGCGCGGTCCGGGTGTTTCAGACAGCGCTGCCGAGGGAATAAATGCCAATCACCGCCAGGCTGCCGACAAGCTGCAGCAGGAAAATGCCGACCGACACAAGATGCAGCATCCCGAACATACGTTTCGCTGTGGCGTCACCGTCAAGGTCACGGTCACGATAGGCGTTAATCCGCGGTGTCAGGATGAAGACATTCAACGCGAACCCGCCGGCGATCAGGATGGAGACGGCAAGCTGCCAGTCCGCGCCGACCATCAGCGCTGCCACACATGCGGCCAGCGAAAGCATAAGGCCAAACAGGAACAGACGCGGGAACAACACCCGCAAAAACGCTCCGACAGCCTTCGCCGACAGGGTCTTGAAGGCGGCCTGCGGCACGACAGCCATAAAGAACAGCATGAAGCCGGCGATCGCCGCGTGAATGAAGGCCAGAATGGCCATGCGCCACTCCCTGATAAGCTGCTTTTGGGGTTGCGCCAAAGGTAAGAGCCCGACGAGCGCACGACAAGAGGCGTTGATGCCGCATGCCGGTGTCAGCGAAGCGTCTCCATCCATCCAAGGCTGTTGTCAGTATCGCCGTCTTCAGGCTTGTATTCGGCACCAAGCGGCGCGTCATAGCCCATCTCGGCGATATGCGCGAAGACATGACGATAGTCGATTTCGCCGCGGTCAGGGCGGCCGCGCGACGGCACGCCGGCAAACTGGATATGGCCGGTTATATCGAGATTGGCGTTCAGCCGCCGGGTCAGATCGCCTTCCAGAATTTGGATGTGATAGCAGTCGAACATCAGTTTCAGGTTCGCCGCGCCGACGGACTCGATGACCCGCCGTGCCTGATCGGTATGGTTCAGGAAATAGCCCGGCGCGTCATATTGGTTCAGCGGTTCGATCAGGAAGGTGATGTCTGGCGCGGTTTTGGTGGCGTAGCGCAGATTGTCGATGAAACAGGCCTCGGCCTGCATGCCCTCGGCAAACCCCGCCATGACGTGAATCTTCGGCGTGTTAATAAAGCCGGCATAGGCAATGGCCTGGTCGATCGCCATGCGCGCCTCGTCGCGACGCCCGGGAAGCGCCGTCAGTCCGTTATCGCCAGAGGCAACATCCCCGCGCAGCGTGTTCAGCCCCAGCATGGCAAGGCCGGTGGCATCAAGCGCCGCCTTCACCTCCGCCGGGTCATGATCATAGGGCCAGTGGCATTCAACAGCCTCGAACCCGGCATCATGCGCCGCATGGATGGCATCGACAAGCGGCCGATCGGACCACAGAAACCCCAGATTGGCCGAAAATCGCGTCATTCATCCCACTCTATGTCAAAGCCTGTCACCAGATCGCGCACCTGCGCGGCGGTCAGCAGGCGCGGAGCCATCCCGCGGGTCAGCAACGCCAGCCGCGCCGTATCCTCCAGCTCCTCGATGGCGTTGCAGGCCGTCTCGACATCCTTGCCGGCGACCACCGGGCCGTGATTGGCCAGCATCACCGCCGAGCGCTTGCCGGCCAGACCGCGCACCGCCTCGCCCATCGCCGGATCACCCGGCAGAAAAAACGGCAGCAGCTTCACCTTGCCAAGCTTCATGATGGCGTAGGGCGTCATCGGCGGCAGGAAATTGTCCGGGTCGATATCGGGAAGCATCGACAATGCCACCGAATGGCAGGAATGCAGATGCACGACCGCGCCGGCACTGGACCGCGTATCATAAAAGGCGGCATGAAGCGGCATTTCTTTTGTCGGCCTGTCACCGTCGATCAGCGATCCGGCCGCATCAAGCCGGCTCAGCCGTGCCGGATCCAGCCGCCCGAAACTGGTCCCCGTCGGTGATACCAGCAACCCCCCATCCTCGGTCCGTGCCGAGATGTTGCCGGTGCTGCCACCGGTCAACCCGCGGTCGAAGATCGATTTCGCCAGCAGGCAGATCTGCTCGCGGAGTTTTGTCTCAGCCGTCATGATGCCTCCAGCCGTGCCAGCGCAGTGGCAAAGAAATCGCGGTCCCCGAAATTGCCGGATTTGAGGGTGATGGCCACCGGTGCGTCTTTGACCATTGAGAAGGTCCAGGGAACGCCGGGCGCGATCTCGGTCCCGATATCGAGTCGCGAGAGACCAAGCGCCTGCGCCACCGCGCCCGATGTCTCGCCGCCAGCGACGACAAAACGCCGCCTGCCGGCATCAAACGCCGCCTGCGCCAGCGCGGCAAGCGCCTGCTCCACGACCTCGCCGGCGCGGGCGACACCAAGCTTGTCCTGTGCCGCGCGCACCTCATCCGGCGCCGCGGTGGCATAAATCATCGGTGTGCTGTCCAGTGGCTGCGCCGCCAGCCAGTCCAGCGCCGCCGCCGACCCATCCTCGGCAAGGCCAAGCGGGTTCAGCCGCAGCGACGGGCCATTGCCTTCAAAGGCGGCAACCTGCTCATTCGTCATCGCCGAACAGCTTCCCGAAAGTACCACCGCCCCGGCGGGAAGGTCGGGTGCCTTCAGCGAGGGCGCGTCGGCAGGCAACAACCCGTGCCGGCGGTAGAGGTCCGGCAGCGGCATCGCCACCGCCGACCCGCCGGTCATCAGCACCATCTCCCGGCAGGCGGCGGCGATGATGCCGAGATCCTCATTCGCCACCGCATCGACGATGACATGCGCCACGCCTTCTGCCTTCAGCGCCGCCAGCCTGTCAGCAAGCGCCGCCGCACCCCGCGCCACAATCAGGCGGTCGGCAAGCCCGACCGGACGTGTGACCTGCTGCTGCAACAGACGCATCAGATTGCTGTCACGCATCGGCGTCAGCGGGTGATCCTTCATCGGGCTTTCGGCAAGCGGTTGCTGTCCGACAAACAGGTTCCCCATGAAGATCGAACGGCCATTTTCCGGAAAGGCCGGGCAGTAGATGGTCTGACCGGCACCGAGATCATCCATCAGCGCCTCAGCCACCGGGCCGATATTACCCTCGGCAGTGCTGTCGAAGGTCGAGCAGTATTTCCAGAGGAAGCGGCTGGCACCAGCCTGTTTCAGCCAGGCAAGCGCGGCCCGGCATTCGGCCACCGCCTCATCCACCGGCGCGGTCCGGCATTTCAGGGCGATCACCTCGAACGGCGCGGTGTCCTCAGGCGGGGTCTCCGGCACGCCAAGGCGAAGCGAGACATGCACCCCGGCGCGCGCCAGCAGTCCGGCAAGATCGGTCGCACCGGTGAAATCATCGGCGATGCATCCCAGAATAGTCGCCATCTATACCTCCCCCGGCAGGTCCAGCCCGCTGTTGCGGGCATAGAGTTTGGCGATGGCGGCATCATCCTCGCGCCCCAGCCCCATGCCCGAGGCGGCCACATATTGCTGCAACGCGGTGGCGGTGATCGGCGCGCTGAACTTGTTCGCCTTCGCGATGTCGAGGACAATCCCCAGATCCTTCAGCCAGATATCGATCTGCGAATGCGGCGTGTAATCGCCCTCGATGATGTGCGGCGCGCGGTTCTCCAGCATCCAGCTTGTGCCGGCACATTTCGAGATCACCTCGAGGAACCTGTCCGGTTCCAGCCCCTGTTTCATGCCAAAGGTGATCGCCTCGGCCATCGTCGCGATATGAACCCCGGCCAGAAGCTGGTTGACCACCTTCATCACCGAGCCGGCACCGGGCGCATCACCCATGGTGAAGACACTCTCGGCGGTGGCGTCCAGGATTGGCGCAGCAGCGTCGAAGCTGGCCCGGCTGCCGGACGCCATGATGCTGAGCTGTCCGGCGGCGGCCTTCACCGACCCGCCGGAGATCGGCGCGTCGAGATACAGGATCTGATGCGCCTCGCAGGCGGCGGCCATGTCACGGGCGAAATCCGGCGGCACCGTGGCGCAGGACACCACCACCGCACCCGAGCGGAGCATCGGCACGACGCCGCTATCGCCAAACAGCACACTTTCAGTCTGGTCGGCATTCAGCACGACAATGACGACCGCATCCAGATCAGGCGCGACGTCGGCAAGCTCACCAGACGAACCGCCTTCGGCCCCAAAGCTCGCCATTGCCTCAGGCACGAGGTCGAATCCATGCACCACATGACCGGCACGAAGAAGCGAGCGCGCCATGCCATACCCCATTGAACCAAGGCCGAAAACGGCGACCTTTCTGACACTGTCTGCGGGCACGCTACCTGTCTCCCTTGAGCCGTGTCAGTACAATAACAACGGCCAACAGGATCACAAGACGGATAATATCCCGCTGTCACAGTGCCCGGATCAGAGATTACAACTGGAAGGACCCAGTCCTGCCTGATATCCATATGCGGGTGATGATCGAAGATGAGCGCGCTGCCCGCAAGTGGCGTTGGCGCGACCGGCAGGCTGACATGACAAGAGACGATAAACCCGACCAACCCGATTTTGAATCCCCGGCATTCCTGCGCTCGCATGTCCAGAGCATCCTGGCCTTCTATGAGGCTTCGGCGTTCGATCCGGCGGGCGGATTCTTTCAGCATTTTCTTGATGACGGCACGGTCTATGACCGCGACACACGCCATCTTGTGAGCTCGACCCGCTTTGTCTTCAACCATGCCAACGCCTTTCTGCAAACCGGCAAGCCGCATTACCGCGACTGGGCTGCGCATGGGCTGCGCTATCTGGAGGCCCATCACCGCGCGCCGCAAGGCCACTATCTGTGGCAGCGCAAGGCGGATGTGATCGAGGATGGGCGCGCCATGGCCTATGGCCACGCCTTTGTCATTCTCGCGGCGGCATGGGCGGCGCGGATCGGCATTGACGGCGCCGGCGCGATGCTGCGGTCATGCTGGGATTTCATGGAGGCGCAGTTCTTCGAGGCGGACCATGGCGCCTATGCGGATGAACGTTCGGCCGACCTGTCGCAGCTCGACAGCTATCGCGGGCAGAACGCCAACATGCATATGGTCGAGGCGCTACTCGCCGCCTTCGAGACCACTGGCGAGGCGCGCTATCTGGACCGCGCCGAAATGGTGGCGCACAAATTCACCGTCGAGCTGGCCGCCGCCGCGGACGGACAGGTCTGGGAGCATTATGATTCCGGCTGGCACCATGACTGGCAGTACAATATCGACAGGCCGGACGATCTGTTCAAGCCGTGGGGATTCCAGCCCGGACATCAGGTGGAATGGGCAAAGCTGCTGCTGCAGCTTGACTCGCACCGGCCCGCCGACTGGCATCTGGCCACGGCGGCCCCACTCTATGACAAGGCGATGGACCGCGGATGGGATGCGGCGCATGGCGGGCTTGTCTATGGCTATGCGCCGGATGGCGGCTTCGCCGATTCGACGAAATATTTCTGGGTTCAGGCCGAGGCCATCGCCACCGCCTGGCGGCTCTACAGACGCACCGGCGAGACCCGCTATCGTGACGATTATCGGCGGCTGTGGGCCTGGTCATGGGATCATCTTGTCGATCATGAACATGGCGCCTGGTACCGTATCGTGAGCCGCGAGGGGGCATGGCTCGAGCCGTTCAAATCGCCGGCTGGCAAGGTCGATTATCACACCATGGGTGCCTGCTGGGATATATTGTCGGTGATGGACGCCAAGTGACAAACATGGCGGGGGGCGGGACATGAACATTGCAGCCATGCCAAACAAGGCACCGCACGCGGCCTATGACGTGGTGATCGTCGGCGGGGCGATCATGGGATCGGCAACGGCCTTCTTTCTGTCGCAGAACGATGATTTCGACGGTTCGGTTCTGGTCATCGAGCGTGACCCGAGCTATCAGCTTTGCTCGACCGCGCATACCAATTCCTGCATGCGTCAGCAATTCTCGACCGAGCTGAACATCCGCATTTCACAGTTCGCCGCGGATTTCGTGAAGAATCTGCGCGCTCATATGGGCGGCGACGAACGGGTGCCGGATCTGGACATCCAGAATTACGGCTATCTGTATCTTGCCGACAATGACGGCTTTGCCGAGCTGTTGCGACGCAACCGCGACATCCAGCACGCCGCCGGCGCCGAGACCGAATTGCTGACAGCGCAGGAGATCACCGCCCGCTATCCGTTCTACAATGTCGATGATCTTGTGCTTGGCTCGATCAACCGCCGTGACGAGGGATATTTCGACGGTGGAACAGTGTTTGACTGGCTGCGCCGCGGCGCCCGGGAACGCGGCGTCGACTATCTTTGCGGCGAGGTGGCGGCGATGTCCCGCGACGGCGGGAAGGTCACACATGTGACGCTGGCCAGCGGCGAGACCATTGCCTGTGGCGCCGTCGTCAATGCCAGCGGTCCACGCGCCGCGCGCACGGCGGCCATAGCCGGGATCGATTTGCCGGTTGAGCCACGCAAGCGCTTCACCTGGATTTTCACCGCCAAAACACCGCTTGCCCAGGAACTGCCGCTGACCATCGACCCGTCAGGCGTGCATTTCCGCCAGGACGGGCCCGAAACCTATCTTGCCGGCTGCCCGGCCGACCCCGACCCGGCTGTCGCCTATGATGATTTCGTCATGGACCATGACCGGTGGCAGACCCATGTCTGGCCGATCATCGCCGCGCGCATTCCGCAATTCGAGGCCATCCGCGTGGTCACCGAATGGGCCGGGCACTACGCCTTCAACACGCTCGACCAGAACGCCATTCTGGGACCGCATGACGAGGTTCGCAATTTCATCTTCCAGAACGGCTTTTCCGGCCACGGGCTGCAGCAGAGCCCGGCCATGGGGCGCGGCATCGCCGAGCTGATCACCTATGGCGAGTACCGTTCACTCGATCTGTCACCATTCGCCTTTGACCGGATTCCCGCCAACCGCCCGATCGTCGAGACCGCCATCATCTGATCAGTCGGAATCCGGCAAGCGGGGCGGTCAGGACACCGGCATGGATGGTGCCGGGATTGCTCTCGACAACAACGGATGCGTGGCAGGCTAGATCCGCTTGCCGGCACGGTCGAAGCAATGCCGGGCCTGCGGGTCGAACCGCAGCCCCACCGTCGTGCCGGTGACAAGTTCCTCGGCCGGATCGACCCGCACGGTGATCATCTCGTCAAAGCCGCAATCAACATAGGCGAACTGCTCCGATCCGAGATATTCGCAAACGCTGAGTGTTCCGGTGATCATGCTGTCATCCGCGTCATCTGGCGCGCACAGAGTGATGTTTTCCGGCCGCACGCCGAGCCAGGCGATATCCGGCGGCATCGAATCACCACCGAAAGTCCGCTTCGTTCCGGCCAGAAGGCGAAGCTTGCCATCCGTCATTTCGGCCGGCATCAGATTCATCTTCGGGCTGCCGATGAATTCGGCAACGAATTTGTTCTGTGGCAGATTGTAGAGATCACGCGGGCTGCCGGCCTGCATGATTTCGCCCTCGTTCAACACCACGATCCTGTCAGCCAGCGTCATCGCCTCGATCTGGTCATGCGTCACATAGATGGTGGTGATGCCAAGCTGTTCGTGGAGGCGCGAGATTTCCAGCCGCATATTCACCCGCAGCGCGGCGTCCAGATTGGACAGCGGCTCGTCGAACAGGAAGCCTTTCGGTTCGCGGATGATGGCGCGGCCGATGGCGACACGCTGGCGCTGACCACCGGACAGCTGTTTCGGCAGCCGGTCAAGAAGCGGCTCCAGACGCAGGATTTTCGCCACCGCCCTGACCCGCTCGTCAATCTCGGCCTTGCCGACACCCGCCGTCTTCAGCGCGAACCCTATATTCGACGCCACATCCATATGCGGATAGAGGGCGTAGGACTGGAATACCATCGAAAGGCCACGTTCGGATGGCAGCCGGTCGGTCACATCATCGCCATCGATCAGGATCGAGCCGACGGTGGCGTCCTCGAGTCCGGCAAGGATTCGCAGCAGGGTCGACTTGCCGCATCCGGACGGACCGACAAGAACGATGAACTCGCCCTCGCCAATGTCAAAATCGACACCCTTGATGACCTGCAGGTCATCGAACCATTTTTCAATCGCCCGAAGCTCAATCGACGCCATGTGACAGATCCCCTCCCGCAATTGTCCCGTGCGGTTTGTCTAAGCTGTTTCTTTATGCAGCGCGGCGACCTCGTCGCGGCACAGATCGAGATAGATGGCGGCGGTCCAGGAAAAATCCATGCCGCCAAGCCCGGTGCCGTCGAGGGGGTCGAAATATTCCGCCATGCCCTGCGTTTCAACCAAGCCAAGGGTATCGTTACTGATCCGCGCCGACAGCTCTGCCTCGCCGGCATCGGCAAGACCGGTCCAGACCATATGGTTCATGATTGCCCAGACCGGCCCGCGCCAATACCGCTTTGATTCAAAATCGACATGTTCCGGATCCCAGCTCGGCATCCCGTAACGGCAGGCATTGAGGATCCGCCGGCAATGCGCCGCCATGCTGGCACGCTGTTCAGCCGATCCGGCACCGGCATAGAAGCTGAGCATCGACGCGTTGGTGATAGCGTTGCTGAAGGTGCCGCTGCGGATATCGCGCGCGCAATAGCCGCCAATGCTGTCATTCCACAGCCAGTCACAACCCGTGGTCAGCCGGTCGATCCATCCCCGTATCTCGTCAAGGGCCTGATCCATGTCGAGCAGGCGCGCCAGCTCCAGCAGATCGCGGCAGGCGCGAAGCAGAATGAACTGGACCCCCGGATCGGCCATCAGGAACGGCCCCCTTGCATGGATGGCGTGATGGTCCCAGCCCACCTCGCGTCCGAACTGGACGATGGTGATGAAGCGGTCATACTGCGACTGTGTCGGTCGCTGGTCGCTGTCGACATGCGAGGTGTCGCGGCGGTGGTAGCTCATCAGGTTCTCGGGAACGGTGATGCCCTCCATGCCGATATCCCAGTCGGGGCAGTTGTCGCGGCCGGACTCCCAAGGATGAATGATGCCGATCACGCCGGTTCCGTGCGGGTCACGGGCATTGCAGAACCAGCGATGATAGGCCATCAGGCGCGGGAAGACCTCGCGCGCCTTGCGGCTGTCATAGGCGGTTCCCATGCGAACCATCCGCAGAATCACGCTGGCCAGAACCGGCGGCTGCGAATGGCCGCTGGTCGAGGGTTCGGTATTGGTCTGCCAGACACCGGGGCCGGGGAAATAGTCCGGATCGTGCTGCCGGAAGACGATATGCGGCACCATGCCATCATCCCATTGCGCATCGAGAAGCGCCATGATTTCAAGCCAGGCCCGCCATTTGTTGAAATGCCAGATACCGAGCGCGGTGAACCCGGAATCCCAGTTCCACTGATAGGGATAAAGCCGGTTCGTGGGCACCGTGTACCCGCCGCGGTCATTCACCCTGATGGTCCTGATGGCTTCTTCGATTCGGCTTGTCATCCTCTATCCTCTGTTTGCGGACATCTGTCCTCTATCCCTTGACACTTCCTGCCGTCAGCCCCGTGACAAGGAACCTCTCGAACCACAGGAAGAGTATCAGAACCGGCGTTGTGGCGATCACGGCGCCGGCCATCAGATGCTGGCGCGGCACCTCCGAAGAATTCAGCGATACAATACCACGCGACAGCGTGAACAGCTTCACATCATCAAGGAACATGAAGGCGAAAAGGAACTCGTTCCAGGCGATCATGAAGACATAGAGCGCGACCGAGGCGATCGCCGGCATCGACAACGGCATCGCGATCCGCGTGATGATCTGCAGGCGTGACAGGCCATCCATCAGCCCGGCGTCATCAAGTTCCGATGGCAGGCCGGCGAAATAGCCGCGAAGCATGTAGAGCGCGACCGGAATCGTCGTCGCCGGATACACGATGCACAGCCCCAGAAGCGAGTTGCGAAGCCCGAGCTGGCTGAACACCGCATAAAGCGGGATTACCAGGATGATCGCCGGAATGAGATAGATCAGCAGCACCGACCCGGACAGCCATTTGCGGCCGGGAAAGCGAAGCTTGGCCACGGCATAGGCCCCCGGCACCGAGAACAGCAGCGTGATCACTACCGTCGCCACCGAGACAATCGCCGAATTGAGCAACAATGTGCCGAAATCATATTCGGTGAAGAGCTCGATATAGGAGCGGAACAGAACCGTGCCCCCGACAGCCGGGTCAATCGAGAAATCTAGCGGGTTGGCAAGCAGGCTCTGCTGGCTTTTCAGGCTTGTCATCACCATCACATAGAACGGGATGGCGACAATCAGCACGAACATCATCAGGCCAAGGCCCCATAACAGCCGCAGATAGAATTTTTCGGCGGCATAGCGGGCCTGCATCGCCGGCGGCATCGCGCCAATGGAGGCGCTGAGGCTGAGCCAGCCTGCCGCGGCGGCGATGATCATGGCCACCACGCTTTGCCAGCGCGGCAGCAATCCGTTCGGGTCAAATGGCGCGCCAAGGGTGAAACCCCAGAGAAGCGCCGCCATCACCACGATGCCGATGCCATGCCGCAGCAGACGACCCGGCGGGCGAAACAGGATAGCCACCGGGCCGGCGACCATACCGGCAAGCAGGGCCGGGCCGGCCTGCAGCGTCAGTCCGGCACCTGTGGTGACAATCAGCGCCATCGTCACGATGATCTGCCAGATGGCGACCCAGATCCCGCCTGCCAGGACAGCGCCGAACATGCCATGCATCCAGAACTTCATCAGCTGGCATCCTTTGGTGAAAAGCGGATGAAAATCACCGAGAAGACAAGAAGCAGCGCGAAAATCACCACCGCCACCGCCGCGCCGGCACCAAGGTTCGAGATTGCGAAAGCCTGCTCATAGACATTGACTGTCAGCGTCCGCGTGCCGGCATTGCCACCGGTCAGCAGGAAGATGTCATCGAACTTGTTGAAGGTCCAGATGAAGCGGAGAAGGAACAGCACCGCCAGAATGCCGGCGATATAGGGAAGTGACAGGAACCAGAATTGCTGGATCGGCGTCGCGCCATCGATTTCCGCCGCCTCGTAGATATCCGAGGGGATCGACTGCATGCGGGCCAGAATGAACAGGAAGGACAGAGGGAAATACCGCCAGACCTCGAACAGGATGACCATCGTCAGCGCCATCGGCAGGGTCAGACCGAACCCGAAGACATCGATGGTGACCGATCGCTGGCCAAAGAAATTGATCGGTCCCTCGGCGACATCCATCTGCAGCAGCATGGCATTCACCGCGCCGGAGAACGGATCGAACAGAACCACCCAGGAAAAGGCGACGGCAATCACCGGCGCGACATAGGGAAACAGCATCAGCCCGCGGATCACCGGCCGGCCAAAGAACGTCTTCTGCAGGATCTGCGCTGCGAACAGGCCAAGCAGCAGCGCCCCCGCCGTCCCGAAGACGGTGTAGTAGACCGACACCTTCAACACGTCCCAGAACTCCGCCGCCGAGAACACCCGTTCAAAATTCGCCAGCGTGAAATCGAACGACGTCATGACGTTGTAAGCGGTGAAGCTCGCTGTTGGCAGGCTGGTCTTGAAGCTGGACTTGTCGCCGGTGAAACCGTCGCCGGCCCTGATGCCGATGCGGATCTTGCCGCGCGCCTTGCCCTCCAGCATGCCAAGCTCGCATCGCAGGGCGGCCCCGCCGGACCCAAGGCGGCAGGCCGGATCAAGCGACATGACCTCGACCCCGGCCGGAAGGCTGTCGGTGAAGACAACATCCTCCAGCGGATATTTGATCGACGAGTTGCGATAGCGATATTCAAGGCGGGCTTCGTCACCGGTGGCGGCGAAATCGCCCCGTACCTGTTCTTTCAGGATCAGGGAAGGCGGGCGTAGCTCGGCAAGGGTGACCGGCTTTACCGAAATCCAGAAATTCGCGACAAGCGGCAACAGCACGACCGCCAGGACCAGGAGAAATGTCGGCAAGAGCAAGGCATAGGCAAGCCGCCTTTCGCGGCGTGCTAGCGCGCCCTCGCGTCGGCGATCTGGCTGGTTCATGCGATTCATCTGCTGTCTTTGTATCTGAAATGAAATGCACCGGCAGCCGCCACATGACGGCTACCGGGCGGATTATGACGGATTACTGGACGGCACCAAGCTCGGCATTGAGCTTGGCAACAGCGTCAGCAGCGCCGATTTCGTCATCGATATACTGACGAACGACGCGGTTGATGGCCTGCGTGTTGATCATCTTCGACGCAAGCGAAAGCTGGCCTTCCTTGACACCCCAGCGATTGGCGGTCTCGAGACCGCTGACAATCCGGCGGATGGTGGCCTGATCATACAGCTCCGACAGCGGGGCCTTACGGTCAACACCGACAGGCAACTTCGACCATGCCTTTACATAGCGGGCCGTGTCGGTGACTTCGCCGCGACGGACCGGGAACTTGCCCTCAGGCGCGATCGACAGGGTGGCGGTATAGCCATCCGTCATCGAATAGGTCACGAATTCGGCCGCGACATCGATGTTAGCATCGCTGGTGACACCGAAATAGCGGATGTCGGCCCAGGCGGCGCCGCTCGGGTTCGACGGACCGCCAAAGGTCGTCACGATGCCGGTCTTCGAAGCCAGCTCGGGCGAGGTCGGATCGTCATTGATGGTCGGCGGGGCCGAGTCACGAAGGCCTGCCAGCTCGTCGAGGATGAAGGGCGACCAGATGATCATCGCCGCCTTGCCGGCGAAATACATCTCGCGCGACTGCTTCCAATACAGTTCACCCGGAGGCGATGCCTTGGCGATCTTCTTGTAGAAGTCCAGAACCTCGGTGGTCGCGGTGGCGTCAAGCGGCGCGAAACCGCCCGCGCTGACCGGCGAGACACCATTGGCGAGGAACACATGCTCCAGAACCTGGCTCATAAAGTTCTCGTCGACCTTGTTCGGCGCCACGAAACCATACATCGACGGCGGGTTGTGAAGCGCGTCAACAGCCGCCTCGATCGCCGCATAGCTTGTCGGTGCGTCAAGACCGGCGGCCTCGAACAGATCCTTGCGATAGACAACCATCTGCGTCCAGCCATCGACCGGAACGGCCGCCGTCATGCCGTCGAACTGCGCCATGGTGATGGCACCGGGCGCAAAAGTGTTCTTCTGCAGGTCGTCAACGATGTCGGCATTGGACTCGACATCGAGAATGCCGGCTTCGGCCCAGGGCAGCACATATTGCAGCGGGTGGTAGATGACATCGGGAAGCGCACCGGCGGCAAAGGCAGCCGTTGCACGCGTGCCGAGGTCTTTCTCCTCAACCGGGATCACCTCGACCGTGTGGCCCGTCTTCTGTTTGAAATCCTCAGCCATCGCCTGCTGCTTGGCAAGGCGCGCCGGCTGGTTTTCGGTCGTCCAGAAGCGAATCGTGTCCGCCTGTGCGACGCCCGCGACAAGGGTGGTGATCACCGCCGTCGCTGCCGTTAGGAAAAGTGGTCTCATGAGTCAACACCTCCAGAGTTTGCTCTTGTTGTTTGCCGGACTGCCTGCCGGCTTTCCGGCCAACCCGAAACGGGTGGATTGGCCGTTCCCCGACGCACAAGTGACGCGCGCACGAGTTCCTGATTGTCGGCGGGCCCGGTGATGCCCTCGACAAGACTGATCAACATTTCTGCCAGTTGGCGCCCGGCGGAGCGCTGCGGCTGGCGCATCGTGGTGAGTGGCGGCTCGATCCAGGCGCCGATCTCGAGCCCGTCATAGCCGACAAGCGAGATTTCGCGTCCCGGCACCAGCCCGGCGTCGCGGATCGCCTGCATCGCACCAATGGCGACAACATCCGACACGCAACAAATGGCGGTTGGTGGCGGGTCGAGCGCCAGAAGCCTGACCATCGCAGCCTTGCCACCTTCGAAACTGAGCTCGGTCTCCTCAAGCGGTGCGCTGTCCGGATCAAGCCCGGCCTCACTGATGCCGCGGCGCCAACCGGCACGGCGCTGACGGGCGAAATTATAGACCTCCGGTCCGGCGATATGCGCAATCCGGCGGTGTCCGAGGCCGGCGAGATGCGCCGTCATCTCGGCAAAGGCGCGTTCATTGTCAACATCAAGCCAGGCCGTCTCGTCACTGTCATTGGACCGGCCATGCGACACGAACGGGATCTGCAGATCCCGCAGAACACGGAACCGCGGATCGTCGCTATAGGTCCGGGAGATCACCAGCCCGCTGATATGGCGTGTGCGGGCGATTCTCTGGAACAGCTCCAGCTCTTCGGCAACACTGTGGGGGACAAGCACCGTCAAGTCCCAGCCATAGCCGGCCAGTGCCTTGGCCATGCCGGCCATGAGTTCGCTGAGGAAGGATTCCGTCACCTGGCGATCCTGCCAGGGCATCACATAGCCAAGCGTCTCGGACTTGCCGAGTGCAAGCCGTCTGGCATGCATGTTCGGCTGGTAGCCAAGCTCGTTGGCCGCCTCACGAACAAGCCGCTTGGTCCGGTCCGAGATGTCCTGATAGTCGTTCAGAGCCCGTGACACGGTGCTCTGCGACAGGTTCAGCCGCTCGGCAATGACCTTTAATCTTGCTGGTCCCCCCATGCCGATACCTTTTCCGAAAGCGATTTCGGTGTCAACCGAAAACGCTTTCGGGCATCATTTTATCGTCCTATCCTGCGACAGCATCATGCGGTTCGCATGGGAATCACGGCCAATCTGT
>Ga0181579_10001032_pt1 | contig 23026 bp, 18 predicted proteins | sample 071ome_24_FD_132996 | JGI IMG/M metagenome (GOLD analysis project Ga0181579, IMG submission 132996) | Coastal salt marsh microbial communities from the Groves Creek Marsh, Skidaway Island, Georgia - 071402CT metaG (megahit assembly) | ecosystem: Environmental > Aquatic > Marine > Intertidal... | reverse complement strand
TGGCATCTGAGTTAGAAGGCGGGGCCAAGGAACTGATGCTCAACGATATTGAGCACATGCGTCATGAAGTTGACAGCGGTGATGACCAAGCCAAGGAACGCGCCTCGATAGAGCTGATGGGGGTGGCGTTCTCGCGTATGTCAGATGAAGTGACATCGCTGATCAACGCTCGTACCGAGGAGTTGGTACGCACTCGTGACGAGATCGATAGTTCCATTCGCTACGCTGCCCGATTGCAAAATGCCTTATTGCCCAAGCAGTATCCCGGCGACATATCCTTTAAGGTGCACTGGCGCCCCCGAGATTTAGTGGGCGGGGACATTTACTTCGTTCACAGCCTGCCCGATCGCGTTTACATCGCGGTGGTTGACTGTACAGGGCATGGCGTCCCCGGCGCGTTCCTTTCCATTATTGCCAGGTCGGTGCTGGAAAGAGCGATTGATGAACGCGAAATCCAAAATGCGGGGGACTACCTGACCAAGGCTCATAGCCTAGTGATGGAGACGCTAAGCCAGCAAGACAGCGCCAATGAAAAAATCGATGAAGGCTTCGATGGTGGGGTTTGCATTTATCACAGGAAAGAGCGGCGCTTGGAGTTTGCCGGTGCTAAGTCGTCCTTATTCCGGGTCAACAACGACGGTGCTTCTGAAATTAAGGGTGATCGTAAGTCCGTAGGCTCGTCCCGATCCGGCGGCGCTTTTCAATTCAACACGCACTCAATCGACAGCCCGGAAGGGGCCTTCGTCATGCTGACCGATGGCATCACCGACGTCATGAGTGCAGAGGATCGGCCCATAGCATTCGGTCGTCGTCGAGTGCTTAGGACGCTACAAAATTCTACCCAAACCACACCGGATGGTTTGGTGAACAACATCATGACCAACGTTGATCTTTACCGAGGCGGGGCACCGTATCGTGACGATCTGACGTTGTTGGCATTTTCGATAAATGCGGATGATGAAATTGTCCTTAAAGAGGCAGAGGAAGGGTAATGATGGAACAAGCAGCCACCCAGCGGACCCCGCTGATTGAAATCAACGAAGCACTCTGCCGTATGGTCGGGGAGTGCTACCCCGAGAACATACAGGAGTTCTCAGCGCCGGTGATGTCATCGCTGCGATCCTTGGTGCCAGATACGGGCACGTTTACAGTCGAGCTGGAACTGTTTTATTTCAACAGTTCTTCAGCCAAGTTCTTTTTTGATTTTTTCGAATTCTTCGAAGAAAAGGCGGCGGCAGGCCTAAACGTTAAGATCAATTGGAACTACCGAGCGGACGACGACACCATGCTCGAAGCTGGCGAAGATTTTTCTGAGGATGCGGAGTCCTGTCAGTTTGAACTGGTCGAAGTCGAGGTGCCGAACGACGTCGAGTCCTAATGGCTAGCATCGGCAGCCATTCTGCATCGCCTCGGAATCCATTGGAGATAAATCCATGATCAATGACGAAACTCTCGAGCTTCATAAGTTCATGCAAACTCGGCGGACGCTCTTTTGCTACTCCGGACCGCTCTCAGAAGATTTGCTGACATCCATTTCCAACCCAGTGCGCCAACAGCTGTCGGAGTCCGATTCCGATGAAGGCGTGGCCAAGCGGGTGTTCGGCGTGTTTATTGAACAAGCGCAAAATATCATTCGCTATGCAACCTTGCGGGCCGATACGGGTGAGGGTGTAGGCACCATCGCAATCAGTGTTACCGAAGATGACGGGTTTTTGATCGAAGCGGTGAACGCCATCGACTCCACCAAGCGTACGGCGCTGGAGAGCACGCTGTTAGAATTGAGCATGAAAGACGCCAAAGAACTGCGAAAAATGTACAAAGAGCGACTGCGCAGCGGTCCTCCCGAAGGATCTAAAGGCGCGGGCCTAGGCTTTATCGAGATGGCTCGCCGGGTACAGCGCTTCGAGTTCGAGATCGCCGATACGGAAAATGGCCCTGTTTTCGTTTATCGGGGCTACGTCTCCTAAATCGACCGCTTGATGCTAGTCCGATAGCGAACCCAGACCCTCGACCGCCCGGCAGCGCAGGGATTTAGAGCAGGGATTCTTGGGCGGACTCTTCCTTAATTTTAAGCTGGAGCTTATCAATAGCCTCCTCGAGAGATGCCCGAGCGGCTTCCAGTTGATCCGGTGTTAGCTGTGAGATATCTGTGTTCACCATCGAGTCGCCGATTTCTAGCGATAGGCGCGATGACAAGTCCGCATCGTCGCTGATGGGGCGGAAGGTTCGCACCATACCAAGTCCCTTGGCATGGATGGTTTCCCCCTCCTGACAGGGAATGCGATCGCTTACCAAGGAATAGGTGTCGAAAGACATTAAAATGTCGCCGTTGTCGGCTGCGGTCTCAAGGCGAGAAGCCGTGTTTACGCCAGAACCAACCGCCGTGTACTCCAAGCGCAGGTCGCTGCCGAAATTACCCACGGTGGCGAAACCCGTGGCAATCCCGATGCGCATTTCAAGGGGCTCTTGCAGGCCGTGATGGTGCCAGTGATGCTGCATATCTTTGAGGGTGCGCTGCATTTCCATGGCCATGTTGACGCAGGCAATGGCGTCTTCTTTAACCCCCTTGGTATCTGGGTCGCCGAAGAACAGCATAATGGCGTCACCAATGTACTTGTCGACGGTGGCACCGTAACGCAGGGCGATCTCTGTCATGGTGCCCAGATACAGATTCAATATTTCCGTAACGTCCTCGGACTCCAGATTTTCTGCAATGGTGGTGAAACCGCAGAGGTCGGCGAAAAAAACGGTCAGTTTTTTACGTGAACTGACTCGGGCGACAGCCTTGTTGCCGCTGAAAATGGACTGATACAGCTGTGGTGATAGGTACTTCGATAGCTGGGTGGACAGTCCTTCTAGCTGTCGGTTGGTCTCTTGCGCTTCCTGGGATAACTCGGTCAGTCGCTTTTCGCTTTTATCGCTCAGCTTGATAATACGACGGGTGGTTTTCAGCAGCTTTTGATATTCCTTGGTTAGTCTCTGATGATCCGCCTGCGACGCATTTTCGGATTCAGACAGGGCTAGGGCCGTTTCTAATACGGAATTTTCGTGGTCAAAAATATCCCCAGAACTCATTCGCGCATCCTTATTATTTTGTGAAAAAAGGTACCAGAAGCGGCAAGCAAAATGTACCTTGCACTATGCAAGTATGTACCCGGAAGCTCTCATCGGGCAGGGGTTTATATTGGTTGTAGTCGGTTCGCCGGCTTCGCGCCTATTCATCGTGGCACAAGTTTTGGATCCACCAACAAGTGGTGTTGCAATCGGTTAGGGCGGGGCAAAGTTCGGGAGGGAATAGTGGACTTAGGTATTAACGGAACGGGGCTGGTGCAAAAGGCCTCGGTTGCAGCAGTTACAGAAAGTGCGCGACAGGCCAAGGCCGACGGCTTTCGTCACTATTGGTTGGCAGAACATCCCACCGGAGGATTTGATGCCATAACGGCATTGGCCATGGTTGGCGCTCAGGTGCCGGATATCGAGTTGGGCACCGCTATCGTACCTACGTTTCCACGCCATCCAATGACCTTGGCGGGTCAGGCCCTTACCGCAAGCAATGCCATGGGCGGCAATTTCACCCTAGGCGTGGGGCTGTCTCACGAGCCGATGATGGCTCAATTAGGCATAGGGTTTGAGAAACCTATCCGTCACTTGCGCGAATATCTGAGCATTTTGATGCCACTGCTGCACAGCGGCACGGTGACTTTTGAGGGGGATCTTTTGCGCTGCTCGGGGCAGTTTTTTAAGGCGCCAGAAAGCCCTGTACCGGTACTTGTGGCGGCCTTAGGCCCTCAAGCCCTTAGCGTGGCGGGACGGTTAGCCGACGGTACGACGCTTGCGTGGGTTGGGCCGAAGACAGTAGAAGAACACATCGTACCTCGAATCAGTGAAGCGGCGGCTGCCGGTGGGCGGCCGCGACCTCGTATTTTGGCGACGCTGCCGGTTTGTGTAACCGATCAGCCGGAAACTGTCCGTCAGTCCATTGGGCGAGGGCTCTCTATGTACGGCAAGCTGCCATCCTATCGGGCGATGTTCGACCGAGAAGGGGTGGACGGTCCGGCGGACTTGGCCCTCGTTGGCAGTGCTGAGCAGGTTAAAGAAGCAATCGCTGGTATGGCCGAGGCTGGTGTGACGAGCTTTGCGGCATCTGAATACTGTTTGACGCCGCAGGAGCGTAACGATACTCGACAGACATTGATCAATTTAATTGAGGAGGTGTGATATGGAACTACAAACGTTAGCGGCCACGGCGAGTCAGGATGACATCCTTCAGGCACTGGAAGTTGCCGGGGCGGTGATCGTAAAGGACCTGATCAGTGAAGAGGTGGTAGCGCGTTTCGAGTCCGAGGCGCGGCCATTTATAGACAGGACGCCAACGGGCCGAGACGAATTTTCAGGCAAAGGAACCAAGCGAACCGGGGCTTTGGCGGCTCGTTCGGCAACCTGTCGAGATCTGATCCTCAACGACCTGGTCTTGGGTACTGCCGAGCGGTATTTACAGCCCTTTACGCGCAAGATTTTGCTGCATTTGACCCAAACCATCGAGATTCACCCGGACAGCCCAGCTCAGCAAATTCATCGCGATCGATACGCGTGGGGGGCCTACATGCCCCGCGAGATCGAACCGCAGTTGAATACCATTTGGGCCATGACCGACTTTACGGAAGAAAACGGAGCGACACACTGCGTGCCGGGCAGCCATCTGTGGGACTGGAAACAAAAAGCGCAACCCGATCAAGTATGCCAAGCCGTTATGACCAAGGGCTCGGTGTTTTTTTACAGCGGCAGCGTCTTACACAATGGCGGCGCAAACCGGTCTGACAAGCCTCGACTGGGCTTGAATTTGACTTATTGCCTAGGCTGGTTGCGTCAAGAAGAAAATCAGTATTTGTCCTGTCCTCCAGAAGTGGCTAAGGACCTTGACCCCAAACTCCAAGACTTACTGGGCTATACCCAAGGGGAATACGCGCTCGGTTACTACTCAGACCCATTCGACGAAACGGGTAGCCGTGAAGTTGCTCCGCCAGAGCACGTGTTAAATGCATCGGCCAAGGGGATCGCTTTTGGCGATTTGCCAGACTAACTCGATTCTGAGCGTGGGCGCTGACTGTCGGTAATCAGCGCCCGCAGCATGGCCACAGTCATCAAGGCCATGACAACGGAAAATGGCAGGGCGCCTACAATCATAGCCGAGCGCAGTGCATCCATGCCCCCAGCGCCCAATAATGAGCTGATCAGAAAGGTGAAAATAACCCCCCAAACGATGATGTGGTGAGTACCTTTTTGGCTCTGACTTCCCCCCGAGGCGAGGGTATTTATAATCAAAATACCGGAGTCGGCAGAGGTCACCAGAAATGTCAGTAACAGAACGACCACGACGGCGGAAAGTGCCACGGCAAGACTCGGTGACAGCATCAAGTTGATGGTGGCGAACAGTTGAGAAGAAATGTCAGCATTCACGATGCTGCCTTTAGCCACGCCCTGTAATTCTAAGTCGATGGCAGTAGCACCTACGAACGTGAGCCACGTCAGGCAAATGATGGCTGGCATGATAATAGCCCCCAAGACGTATTCGCGGACGGTGCGCCCTTTTGATACCCGTGCCAGAAACATACCAACGAACGGAGCGAAGGCGATCCACCAAGCCCAATAAAAGATATTCCAGGCGCCCTGCCACTGCTGCAGAGCAGCGCCTATTTCCGTGCTGGCATCATTCCAAACGGTAACGGACATGGCCGGCAGGGCCAGCAGATAGTCCCAAATTGCGTAACCAAAGGTGATAACCGCGAAAACAGTAGAACCAAAGGCGATAAAGAACATCACCAGAAAAATAGACAGGCCCATATTTATATTGGAGAGCCACTTGATGCCTCGCTGGATACCAGACATAGCTGACACACAAGAGATGCTGACGATGACCACCAGACCTAGAATTTGCGCCGCCAGCGTGGGTTTGCCTGCGGCATCTACCAGCATCTCGAAAGCGCTGATGTTGAACAAGCCTGCAGCAAATTGAGAAACCCCGTAACCAATGGTTACGCCCAATCCGATCAGCGTTGCCAAGATAGCTGCGATATCGACCGCATGCCCCAGCCAGCCGGATAGTGAATTGCCAAACAGAGGCTGCAGGCCGGAGCGAATGGTGAGCGGCAAACCTTTGGCGTAGCTCAAATAACCCAGGGAGATCCCCACAACGCCGTAACAGGCCCACGGTGTAAGTCCATAGTGCAACAAGGCCCACTTATAGGCGTTGCGAACATTGTCTGGGTCTAACGGGGTACTGAGTCCTTGAATCGTTTCGGGATTGTTGGCGAAGTGAAAAATAGGTTCCGCCGTCGAGTAGGTCAGCATGCCGATACCGATGCCGGCTCCAAACATCATGGATAGCCAGGTAAACGTCGAAAACTCCGGTCTGTCGTCAGCGCTGCCAAGGACTAGCTTACCCGTCTTCGGCCAAATGGCGACGCCCAAGCATGCAACGCCGAAGAAAGCGGTGGCATAAATGTACCAACCGCCAAAAGACGCCGTTGACCAAGTTTGAAGACTCATCAGTTGAGTTCCGGCATGCTCGGGTGACATGGCAACCCACAAGATCAGCGATAAGATGATTACCTTGGGAACGGCAGCCACCCAGACGTTGAAGCCTTGGTAGAAACCACTGGACTGGGTGGCAATGGAAACGTCGGCCCGAGAAAGCTGGGTCATATCAAATGTCTTACTTTGGTTAATGGCTCTGTCTTGCATTCGCAGTCATAGATGCGCCGCCGATGGCGCGGGAGCTATGAGGGGTCAGCAATCTTCAGCAATTGTTTGCCCAGATTGGCGCCGGTAAATAGACGCTGCAGTGTGTCTGGAATGTTGTCGAAACCTTCCTGCAGGTCAATCTGGTATTTGAGCTCTCCAGCACCAATCCAGCCAAGCAGGTCGCCAATGGCTTCCGCGGCCCGTGGCATGTAGTCCAAAACGATAAAGCCTTCCATGCGCGCGCGATTAGTAACGACATTCATTAAATTCGAAGGGCCGGGCACCGGCTCGGTGGCGTTGTAACCGGATATGCCCCCGCACATGACGATCCGCGCCCTCAGATTGATATGATTCAACGCAGCTTCAAGGATCTCACCGCCGACATTGTCAAAGTACACGTCAACCTTGTTCGGGCAGGTTGCTTGAATTTGCGCGCTGACGTCACCTTGTTTGTAATCAATGACGTCATCAAAGCCCGCTTCGTCCTTGAGCCAGGCGCACTTTTCAGGTCCACCGGCAATTCCAACTACGCGGCAGCCTTTGATTTTCGCGATCTGACCCGCCACCGAGCCTGTTGCTCCGGCCGCCCCGGAGACCAGTACGGTTTCACCGGGCTGGGGGGCACCCAAATCTAACAGACCGAAGTAGGCGGTGAGACCTGTGATGCCCAAAACCGATAGCATCATTTCAGGCGTGACGTTAGCCGGTAGCTTTGTCAGGCCCATAGGCCCCTGGTTTGGCGCGGCGATAACGAAGTCCTGCCAGCCACCGGTAGTTTGCACTAGATCGCCAACGGCGAAATCGGCATGGCGCGAATCCGTTACCTGACCAATGGATCCCGCGCGCATGGGTTCGCCAATGCCCACTGGAGGCAGGTAGCTCTCGCGATCCTCCATCCAGCCTCGTTGGGTTGGATCGAAAGACAGGTAAAGGTTCCTTACCAAGACTTGTCCCTCTAGCGGTTCTGGGATCGGGGTTTCGGCGTATTCAAAGTTATCTTGGGTAACCAGCCCGGAAGGGCGTTTGGCCAGCAGCCATTGGCGGTTCGTGTTCATGGCGTATTTTCCTTGTTATGCAATAGAGCGGACAGTGTTAGTTGCTTACGGAAACCGGGCGAAACGCACGCATAGAATAAGGCGACTGGCCTGATCGTCGGAAACAAACCGTAAAGGGTTGTCTGCGATGTTTCGTCTGCGTTGACCCATAGTTTTCCTGTCCGGTGAAACGGCAAGGGCGGCTAAAGAAGTCGGGACCTGCACTGGTTTTATTAAGCGTCAGTATGGCTGACCGAGGCCTCAAAGCAATGTCTGGAGCAAGGCGCCACTGCCCGTGCTGGCTAGGCAAATACCACGGTCCTAGGCCCGTTTGGTAACACGCGATGACGTACGTGCAACTTAACAGCCCGGGCCAGCACGGATTTTTCCAGATCTCGACCAATCTCCATTATGCCTCTGGCGTCCATAGCATGGTTAACACGCGCAACGTCTTGTTCGATGATGGGTCCCTCGTCAAGATCGGCTGCGACGTAGTGGGCCGTTGCGCCAACGATCTTAACGCCTCGAGCAAAGGCCTGATGATAGGGGCGAGCGCCCTTAAAGCCCGGCAAAAACGAGTGATGGATGTTGATGATTGGATAGGGCGCGTGCTCGCACAAGTGTTCCGAGAGAATGTGCATGTAGCGGGCCAATACCGTCAGCTCAACTTGTCTGCTGCGCATAAATCCCAAAAGTTTTTCTTCGATGGCAGGTTTGTCGACGTTCGTTGTGTCCAGATACTCAAACGGTATGCCGTATTCCTTGGCGAGACGCTGGGCATCACCCAGATGGTTGGAAGCCACACCGACAATGTCCACCTCCAACTCACCGGTGCTGTGCCGGTGCAGCAGGTCGGCGAGGCAGTGGGTCCACTGCGAAGCAAGCAGAAGTATCCGCGTTTTGGTGGAATCGCTGTAAAAACTGGATTCCATGTGCAGACGCCTCGCTATGGGAGCAAAGTCTAATGAAAGGCTTTCGCTGGTTTCATCGGCGCTGTCTACGGTGAACGCAACGCGCATAAAGAATCGGTCGGACTCCTCGTCATCGTATTGGGCGCTTTCAGTAATGTTGGCCCCGCGCTCAAATAAAAATCGAGACACTTGGTAAACGATGCCGATGACGTTGGGACAGTGCAGGACGAGGGTAAAACGGTTCAGGGGAGCTTCCTTTTTCCGTGTCGAGTGTAGTGTTGCGTTTAGGCTCTAGGTATTGACGAAGACGATGCGTTAGCGGCGACGAGTGCCGGCGAGCATGATAGACGAAAGATTGCGAAGTGGAAGGCTATGCGAGCACGTGTTCCGTAGAGTCAGTGCCGCGTGTGCCCCGCATTTGCAGCGGGGCGGGAGATTTCAGGCTAGTCGCGGGTTTGTTCCACCATCCAAAGCTCTCTACCGTGACAGTCAACGATGGTCTCGTAGCGAGCGAACAGAGCGCCAGTTTCCGCGCCGCCAAAGAACTCCATCATGGATTGTCCCATCGACTCTAGGTTTGGAAACGCCGTCGCAACGACCACATCGGCGCCTTTTAAGTCACTCACAAAATAGGGCGTCCAGAGCCATGAGCGAAAATTGCCGTTGTTCATTTTGTCCGACAAAACATTAAAGTCTTTGTACCAGTCGCGCAGGTCTGTGATGGATTTGCCTTCTTGGTAGTTGCATACCCAGAGCTCGACAGCCGATTCCCCAGCCGTTGCTGGCTCGCTGTGATCGTCAGCAAAACCGGGCAGCGCTAACAAAGCCAAAATTAGAGCCGTTATTGGTTTCATCTCGTGTCCTTTTTATTGTTATTGAAGTTTGAGCTTGAGCTAAATCACGGGGCTGGACAAGGACAATCTTGGAGGCCCGGTGAACCGCGAGCCGTTGATCAAGCCGCCGGCGATTGCTTTGGCATGGCTATTTAGCCCCACTCTGATATGTTCATGGGCAGTTGCGTGACCACAAGTACTCTTGCCCACCATCGTTACGCTGGGGAATAAGCCATTGGGCTAAAAAACCGGTACTGCGATGATGCGATGGTGCGCAAGCTACTCAACAACAGGAGTAACTAGTGAAACACGACCTCCAAGTAGCCATTATCAAAGAATTGATGGCCCAGCTCGACGCAGGTAAGAATGTCGACGCTGGGGTTCAGTACAAAATGCCGACCGAAAGTTATGTGTGCCCGGATATTGCGGCGCGGGAGCGCCAAGCCTTCTTCCGAGATCATCCACAGCTTATCGGCTTGTCAGGTGACCTACCTGAGGCTGGAAGCTATCTAACGCTGGAAGACTTTGGTGTGCCGATATTGGCCACTCGGGACAAAGCCGGCCAATTCCGTGCTTTTTTAAATGCTTGTCGGCACCGTTCGGTAAAAGTGGCTCAGGAAGAACGAGGGACAAAGAGCGTTTTTACCTGTCCGTTTCATCACTGGAGCTACGCCAACAGCGGCGAACTGCTGACGATTCCAAATAACGATCATTTTGGTGACGTTGATAAATCCTGTACCGGGCTGATTGGGCTTCCTGCGGTTGAGTCCAATGGTCTTCTTTGGGTGCATCCGAACCCTGAGGCGACTTTAGATGTGGATGAACTTCTGGGACCACTGTCGGAAGAATTCGGCAGTTATGGCATGGGTACACAAGTCAGCGTCGGCCAGACTTCCATAGAAAAATCCCTGAACTGGAAGTTTGCCAACGACACCTTTGGTGAAACCTATCACTTCGGGAAACTGCACAAAGACACGCTGGGCCGGATCTATTACGGCAACAACCTGCACTTTGAGGAATTTGGCCGGCACCATCGATTTGTAACGGCAAATCATGGCATTGAGGCCATGCGAGATTTACCCCCGGAACAGTGGGATATCGGGCGCTGCACGTTCGTGCTGTACCACCTGTTTCCGAACATTCAGCTCGTTGTCAGCAAGGAGTCGACAACGTTAATTCGTATCTATCCTGCTCACGATCAGCCGGGGCAATCGCTGACGCGAGTGAGCTTCTATTTCGCACCGCAAATAGCTGAGCAAATCGCTGAAGCTGATGCGCAAAACCCCGAAGCGGTAAATGTCTATTCCTATGAGGACCGGCAGGGCGCCAATGCATACAGCTTGGCTGCAAGCCTAGAAGTGTTTAAGTCCACGATAGAAAATGAAGACTATGTTATGGGTGAAATGCAGCAAAAGGCGGCAGAAAGCGGACTGCTAAGAGAAATTCTCTTTGGTCGAAATGAGCCGGCCTTACATCACTTTCACAACAATTACCGGGAAGCGCTGGGCGAACCGCCCCTAGAGCGCCTGTCCTAGAAAGCTTTTGGCGCTTCCCAGACCCGAATACCCAAGGCCGATTCTCTGCCGGGAACAGTGGCTGAATCTAAATGGCACTTGGAACTTTCGAGAGGATCCAGATAATCGAGGGGTACACGATCAATGGTATCTGGCGGCTAACTGGCAGGCAGGAACCACTGCGCCAATCACAGTGCCCTTCGCCCCAGGCTCTCAGGCTAGCGGCATCGACCTGAGCCAAAGCAGCCGGGTGGTTTGGTACCACCGTCGCTTCGAATGCCCGAACTGGCTTGACGCAAGTCACCTGACGAGCGTTTTGTTGAACATCGGTGCTTGTGATTACCGAACGGATATTTATGTCAACGGACATCACGTGGGGTATCACCAGGGCGGTTATACCCCAATCCAATTGTCCATCGGCCCTTTTCTGAGGTCGGGCAGTAACGACATAGTGGTTCGTGCCGCTGATACTGACTCCTGGCAACAGCCTCGAGGCAAGCAAGCAGGGGATACCCGCTGGCCTATCGACTACGACCCGATTATCGGTATTTGGCAGTCTGTTTGGCTAGAGCCGGTGGCGAACAACTATGTCACCAGTATTTTCGCCCGCTATAACATGGGTGCCCAGCAACTGACTGTGACCTTGGGCTTAGCTAGTCAATCCAAAGGCGCGGTGCGAGTCGGATTAACGCTCGATGGCGGCTCAGGTCAGTGGCAGGAGGCGTCGGTGAATAACCGCAATGAAGTCAGTGTCATCATCGATGTGAAACAGCCGCAGTTATGGTCCCCGGAAAACCCGCGTTTGTATGATCTGGCCATAGAGCTGAACGACGAGAACGGGGCCTTACAGGACCGCGTCGATAGCTATACCGGGCTGCGCGAGGTGCAGTGTGCGAACGGCAGGGTCTTGATGAATGGAAAGCCTATTTTTTTACGTGGGATTCTTGATCAGGGCTATTTTCCTAAGGGTTGGTATACGGCGCTGGATGATGAGGCGTTGTGCCGGGATGTAGAGCTGACCAAGGCCATGGGCTTCAATTTCGTGCGCAAACATCAAAAGATCGAGGATCCACGTTATTTGTATTGGGCGGATAAACTGGGACTGATGATATGGGCTGAAATGCCCGCCGGCCGAATTTTTTCAGACCAATTGTCCAGCGCCTTGGCGGAGCAGTGGCCTGACGCATTGAGGCGGGATCGCAGTCACCCAAGCATCGTGGGCTGGGTAGTGTTCAACGAATCTTGGGGAATATGGCACCAAGGTGAGCGCCCTGAGCAGCGCCATCTGGCGGATGCCCTGTACCACTTGACCAAGTCTTTTGATCCAACCCGACCAGTCATTGGTAACGATGGCTGGGAGTTTTCAACCGGTGATATCTGGGCATTACATTCCTATGAACACGATGATGGCGCCTTGGCGAACCGTATTCAGGCGCTTCGTCAGGCTCCGCAGACGATAGTGACAGACATCGGACGACCCCGGCAGGGGGCATTGCCCGGCGCTAATCCTCAATCCTTACCAACGGTGTTGTCCGAGTGCGGTGGTGTTGGTTTTGTGGACCCTCAGCGCAGCGCTGAGAATGCTGAGCCAGATTTTGCCTACGGTGACTTACCTGAGTCTCCTGAAGCTTTTGCGGCAGCGTGTGCCGATTTGTTGACGGAGATTCATGAAATCGTTGACCTTAGCGGCTTTGTTTGGACCCAACTCACCGACGTTCAGCAGGAGATTAACGGCTTACTGTATTTTGATCGAACACCCAAGGTGCCATTAGAGGCGATTCGATCTTGGATTCTTGGGCCAGATTCATAGCGAAGAGGCTTTGGCCAAGTGGGTTAATCCCATGACGCTGCTGGAAGGACTGCCGGGTAGCTTGTGAACGCCATGGGGCTGATTACCCGATGAGTGGTGCCATCAGCGCCAGGCGTCATTTCGCCCAATTTAGTTCGGTAGTTTGCCTACCTTCGTCCTATTGCGCGGTCCTGCGTACAGTATCAATTGCCGAATCAAAAACTGCCGCGCGGCCGGCGTGCCGCCAAGGAGCGCTTTACTGTGCCTGCTGATATGCCTTGATTGCGGCCAAACGTTCTTCGGTTTGCGGATGCGTCGAAAGATAGCGCAGAAGATTAGGCGAATCTTGATTTTTAGAGGGATCAGATTCGGCTAGATCAGGCTCGTACCACGCCGCAAGTTTTGCCATCACGTTGGCAAAATGTATCGGGTCAATACCATTTTTCGTCATAGCGTCTAAGGCAAATTGATCCGCCTCGGTTTCAAATTGTCGGGAATAAGCGAGGTCAACGAGCGCCGTTGGAAGGGAAACCAGAATATCAAGGTCGTTGATGTCGCCCGTTAGCAAAAACAGCAGGACAGAAATCGCAGACCCCTGCAGGACCCGCCGCGCCAGATGCCGGTGCTCAACATGCCCAAGTTCGTGATAGGCAATGGCAATTAGTCCCTCATCATTTGCAGCCAAACGGATCAGTTCGTCAGTGAAAACAATACTGCCGTCGGCGAGAGCGAGCGCATTGGGGGGCCATTTGCGAAGGTGCAGCGACGTTTTGCCGTTGAGTACATGAGGGGCCAAAGCCGCATGTACCCGCTGCTGCTCCGCTAAGCTGAGTTCGCTGGGTTCAAAGTGTGTTGCGTCCAAAATGTCTAGGGTATGTGCGCTCATTTGGGTGATTAACGTATCCGGTAGGCTATGGGCGAGGGCAGCGGCGCCCTGTGGTAACCCGTAGACGACCAGCCAGAAACTAAAGGCTATTGTGAAAACGCTGGCCCCCGCGATCAGCCCCAGATTGGTTTCGAGTTTGTGCATCCAAGAAGAGGACAAGCTTTCAGCTTGGAATAACTGATCGATGCCGTCGTTGTCGTCGGTTTCAAAGCTGTGACGACCCAGATCTGGATCCAAGCTAATTAGGCGCGGGGTGTTGCCCAGTCGTGACGAAACTGAAATTTTGTTTCTTTGACATTGGTACAGTAGGGTGCCGTCGTCGTGGCGCAGCAAAATTAAAGTGCCAGCGACCTCCAAGCGAGCGTCAACGAGCGCGGAGGTTTCACCATCTAAAAATTGCCCTCGGATCATAAATAGCTAGCGGCTGCTTGTGGATCGTGACGTCAATTGATGTTGTTCAGAAAGCGCCAACGTCGAAGCCAAACACCTCACCCAACTGGTCACCCAAGGCGCTGACCTGCTGTTGTTCGGCTGCGGCAAAGTCGCTAAGCGAACCTTCGGCTAGGAATGTGGTATGACTGGCACGGTAGTTTGACATCCGAACTTGTGCAAACGGCAGGTAAAGCCCCAAGGTCAGTATCGTCAAAATCGCGTTGGAAACAAAAATCTTCAAATAGCCCACTGTTTCAAGGTGAGCGGACAAACGATGAGGCCCCAACGACGTTGCGTTGTAGTAGATGTTGATCAAACTCACCGTGATGTAGCCTAGCGCAAGGATGTAACCGAGGGCGGCAACGATTCCGCTTGCTAGTTCGGAGACAGTGGATGCGACGGCAAAGGTAATCGCCGCCGTTGCCGCCAACATGCCGACGAAGAGCAAGAAAACCTTACCGTAATCCCAAGTCTTTGCCTCGAAGCTGAACGGCGTCGCGCCGTAAGCACAATTGCTGACCACAAACTGGTTGGCCTTTAACAAGGCTAAAGGATAAAGAATGCCTAAGGTCAGCACACCGAGCATCGGCCAAACCAGCAAAGCCATAAAGGCTCCGCCATAGGTACCTTTGAAGCGGAATTGGACATTCCGGTAGGCTGTCATGCGATTACTAAAGGCGATGGATCGAATGACGAAAAACGGTAACGCAAACAGTAGCGCGATGGCCAAAAGCACCCCCACAACCGGAAATAGGTTGGAAGCCACAAAATAAAAGATAAAGCCCGCCACGGCGATTAGCCTGCCTTTCAGAATGGTTATCGGATCAGCCAAATAACGAAAGCTCTCGCTATCAAGATACGTGTTGGCGTAAAAGTAGCGATTGGTTCTGACCGTTGCCCAAGCAGAATAAATGCCCAGCGTGATGATGGTCAGCATGATGTTCACGATCCAAATCTTGAAAAACTCAGACCCAACACCCCGGAATTCGAAAGGTACTTCTCGGGCGCTTTGCGCGACTTCGGTCGCTGTCGGTGTTGTCACGGTCTCTCCCTAGTTCGTAAATAATGGTGCTGTGCTTGTTGGCGTTTAACAACGGGTTGCCGGTGTCTTATTTTGCCCCAAGCGAATTGCTGAGCTATCAGGCTAGCCGTGATTTTTTATGCGGGTCAATGTTTGCAGATATCGAATGTTTTACTTTGTGGCAGGCTTAACACACAGATGTGCTGCGCTCCAAAGTATCGTATTTTGCAGCATGGAAAACGGGCGAGACGGTGATCACAGGGCAAAGCATGAGCAAAGAAAGCATCAATTACACTTATTCTCATGGCCTTACAAACGGTCGCCTCGAGGCTGAACATATTAGCGCCTGGCGAAATAACGGATTTACCCTCGTTCACGATCTTCTGCCGAAATCGTTGCTTCAGGCACTAAAGCAGGATGCGGTAGATTTCTACCCGGAGTCAGGGACAGCGGCCGCTGAACATTTCAACAATTTTGGTAGCGGACAGAAGTTTGTGTTTCCTGCAGATTCCGCGGCTTGCAACGCAGTGACCATGCACCCGCTGCTGCTGCAAGCGGTAGCTGATTTGTTGGGGGTGGCCATTGCCGAGCTTAGACTGACGCAGTCGGATTTGTGGCCAAAGTATGGCGGGCAACATTCCGATGATGACCACAACAACACAGATCAACGCATACACTGCGATTACCCCAATCATTCTCTGGTGCATCCGCCGGCATGGGAAAGCCCGGAAGCGGTGGAGATCATTCTCTACCTCGACAACTACGAGGCGTGTGAGGGCGCGACCGCCGTCGTGCCCAGGGAAGGCCCCGAAGACCCCGCGTATTCTTGGCCCATAGTCCAAACGCCCGGTGTGGCGGGCCTAGATTACGTGAACGATCGCAGCAAAGCCGAAGCCTACATGGCAGAGCACAACCCCGAAGCCGCCGTCTTTCGGCAGGAACAGCTGTACGCGCGCGAGGTTGTCGCGGGCTTTCAATTTGGTTCGGTCCTTTTCTATCGCCATGACACCTGGCATCGAGGGCGGCCAGTGAAGCCCGGCACACGGCGACTGGTGCAAAATCTCACGTTCACCAAGGCTGGTTGTGATTGGCTAAACGTGCTGCATCCCGGGTGGAGCTGGTCCATGTACCGGCGCGATAAGCTCATGGAAAAACTGATCGCGGAAGCCTCGGTGGAGCAACGGGCGATTTTGGGTTTTCCGCCGCCGGGGCACGCCTACTGGACACCGCAAACCTTTGCTGCGGTGCAAGCCCGTTACCACGCCTATGGCATAGATATGTCGCCATACCGAGCGGGCTTAGCGAGGGACTCTAACTGATCAATAAAGCCGCAGCTATTGCTGAGCTGTCGGTATCAACCGCAGTAAACTGCCTCCATCTTGATGTTCGATAAGCAGGTAAACAGACCCCTTGGGACCCATTTCAACGTCGCGGATGCGCCCCAGATGTTCGAGCAGTTTCTCTCTCTCGACTGGTTGATCGTCCTTTATTCGAACACGAAACAAGGTTCGCGCCCGGAGGCTGCCGACCAACAAGTCGTTATCCCAATCGGGAAAAAGCTGACCGCGGTGAAACGTGAAGCTCGATAGGGATGGGGCCGGGGTAAAATCCACGGCCGGCGGAATCGTTGCCGCGAGGGAAAAATCTAAACCCAATTCCTCACCAATTGTGACCGGTCTGCCATCGTAGTCGAGCCCTTCGGTATAAAGAGGCCATCCGTAGTTACCGCCGGGAACAATGCGGTTGATCTCGTCACCGCCGCGCGGCCCCATTTCAGATGCCCAGATCGCGCCGTGAACCGGATGAGCCGACAGGCCCTGGGCGGTGCGGTGTCCGAAACTCCACACGGTGTGTCGAGTAGACGGCCGGGCTCTTTCTCCGGGGGGCTGCCAAAAGGGGTTGTCCTCGGGAACGCTGCCGTCGTCGTTGACGCGATGGATCTTTCCGTAGGGCGTGTCCAGTTCATGGAGTTGGCTGTACGAGGCCTTGCCGCCAATCGTGATAAACAAGTGTCCTTCGTCATCAAACGCCAGCCTCCCGGCCGCCACGTTATCTGGAATCACCGTGTAGAAATCTCTGTCCACTGACCAGATGATTTCTTGGCTGTGCCAAGAGCCATCGTTAATCTTTCCCCTAACGACGCGAACCATGGTTTGGGGCACAAGCGAACGGCAATCAAGCTGACAGCGGTCAGTGTGTGACAGATAGATCCAGCCGTTATTGTCGTAATCCGGGTGCAGCTCGACGTCCAATAGCATTCCCAAACCAACGTAGCTGCCTCTGAGCTTGAGCATCTCTTCCCAAACCGGCGGCGTGTTTTTTATTAACGGCGATTGCCTGCCACCCTGATCGATTAACGATAATCCCCGTACTTTTTCGGTGACGAGGATATCGCCGGCAGGCAAGGGCGCCATGGAATACGGTGCACTGGTTAAATCAGTTACGTGCTCAACACGAAATTCATGATGTTGTGAGGAAATGGGCTCATCGGGCAGTCTGTATACCTGCGATTCAGGAATGGTCGGTAAATGCTGTCGGCGTTCGCTTACATACAGAGCCAGTGCCTTGATTGCGTGAGAAGGCAGGATTAACTGGTTATCCATTGCCCCCGACGTCAGCTGCGCGTGCCTGGTAATGCTCGAAATCAACTGGGTGGTGGTGTCGCCGTGGACCAACTCGACGTTGATCAGGGGTGGACCGCTATCGGTGCCCTTGAGTTCTTTGCCATGGCAGCCGGCGCAATGTTCTGCAAAGGCCAGCCGGGACGGTTCCCGGGCGTCATAAGTCCGCGGATACCAAGTCAGCGAAGCAGCGACTACGGCAGCCAAAGAAGTCATCAAAACAAAGGCTTTGCGCCAAGAGTTCATGGAATTATCTCAAGAGGTTTCGTTACACCAAATTACGGCTACTGTGTTCCTCGGTCGGGTGCCCGGATATCAAATACCGCGTAGGCAGAGGCGAAACTGCGTATCCGATGCGTTCAATTTATCTCGCAGATTTCGCCAGCGCGAAAGTCGGCTTGCTGGGGCAACGGGCACCAGCGGAGGATTTCTGCTAGCTTGCAAGGGACAGTAACCAAAAATGTAACCTAGCAGGATTAATCTCATGTACAACCTACGCCATGTCTTACTCTTTTTGTTGCTTTGCCTAACCGGCGCTGCCCAAGCAAAGGACCAATGCGAGCCTTCAAAGTGGGGAGCTGGCGATGAGCTTGGGGCGGCCAACTACGTGACCCCAGCACAAGTCAGCGCAGCCGCATCGCTGGTCAAAGCCGGGCAGAGTCACGGCCTCGGCATTGTTATTGAATCCGGTATGCCCGCATTCCCGCCCCGAGACACCCAGCTTCAAATTGTTCAGCCAGGTCAGGAGTTTGGCCGTGACACGACACCGGCTTACGGTTGGCATATGAGCTATAACGACGACGTTGTGCAGATGTGGCTAGGAACCGGCCCCCAACTGGATGGTTTATCCCATCTGGGCGAGGCGGGCGAGTTTTATAACTGCAACCGCGGTGAGGACTTTACCCAGATAACCGGCGTTACTAAGTTGAGCCTGCACAATGTGCCGCCCCTCATTGGTCGTGGCGTTTTGGTGGACATGGCCGAGCACTTTGGCGTCGCCGCCTTGGCGGGTGGTCAACCCATTACTGCGGCAGATATTAAGGCCGCTGCGAACAGCCAGAACATCGTTTTTGGTCAAGGAGACGTCATCTTATTCCACACCGGTTGGACCGACGCGAAACTCGAAGCGGACCCGCAAACTTGGGGTAGTACCATTCCAGGGTTAACCAATGAAGCGGCAGCCTACGTAGCTTCGCTCAATCCTATGGCGGTTGGTGCTGACACTTGGGGGCTGGAAGCGGTGCCGGCCATCGCCGGCGATAAGCTCTTCTACGGACATGTCACGCTGTTAAAAGACAACGGCATCTACATCCTAGAAACCATGGACACCGGCCGGCTGGCTCGTGAAGACGTCAAAGAATTCATGTTCGTATTGGGCCACGCTAAACTCAAAGGCACTGTCCAGATGATCGTCAATCCGGTGGCGATGTGGTAGCTATTGCATAGGTGTGAACCCGCGGTGGCGCCCTAGGTCTCAAGGGTGCGCGGTGTTCTGCAGTGCAACGACATGGGCCTGCAGAACTTGAGAACGGGCTGGCGGCAGAAGTGGTCGTTTGACTTTGTAGTTCAGCGTGCCGGCCACCGAGGTCAATCCAGACAGAACAGAAATTTGCGGCTGAGGCCGTTCGTTTTTCTTCGTCTTCGTCTTCGTCTTCGTCCAAGGGCAAGGCGGCAAAATTATGGTAGGTTATGAAAATATTGGATTGGGGGAGAGAACATTCCATGGCTAGACCAAAGCGTCCGCAGCAGTACTACGATGACATCAAAAACAAATTTCGAGAGCAACGCGATTTGCGATTGGGGTATCGCCCTCCGGGAACAAATCAATACACCTCTGAGCTCAGTGGTGACCTTGCGAAATACGCAATAGACCCATACGCCAAAGAGGTACCCAATCGCGACCCCATCAGTGATGAAGTAGAAGTCCTGTTTATCGGTGGCGGCTTCTCGGCGTTACTAACGTCAGCCCGGCTACGCGAGCGTGGGCTTGAGAGTATTCGCATTGTCGAGCGTGGATCCGATGTAGGAGGCACTTGGTACTGGAACCGATATCCCGGTGCTGCCTGCGACGTTGTGAGCTACGATTATTTGCCGTTGCTTGACGAGCTCGATTACGTGCCCGTCAATCACTACTCGCGCGGCCCTGAAATTTTTGGCCACTGTCAGGCGATCGCCCATAAATACAATCTATACGATCTGGCGTTGTTCAATACCACGGTTACTGAAACAAGATGGGACGAAAAGGCACAGCTTTGGCGCGTGAAAACCGATCGCGGCGATGTCATGAGCGCTCAATTTGTCATTTGCGCAAATGGCACGCTGGCAAAACCAAAGCTCTCGGCAATTACCGGGATGGAGAGTTTTGCGGGCCATTCTTTCCATACTTCACGGTGGGATTACGACTATACCGGGGAGAACCTTGAGCACTTGAGAGATAAAGTGGTCGGGATTATCGGCACTGGTGCGAGTGCGGTACAGATAGTGCCGGAGCTTGCCAAAGTGGCGAAAGAAGTTTTTGTCTTTCAGCGAACCCCTTCATCAATTGATGTGCGGGACGACTGGCCTACTGATCCGAACTGGGCGCGCAAACTTCAACCGGGGTGGCAACATAAAAGACGCGAGAAAGTGCTTGCGGCAGTTGAAAACTCCCTTGAAAAACGGGCTGCGAAGGGCACAACGTCGCCTGAAGAAAAGCTCCGCAAACAGGAAAACGCCAATATCGACTACATGATGCGTATTCATAAACGTATCGATGAAATTGTTCATGACCCCGAGACTGCGGACGCGCTGAAGCCTTGGTACATGTTTATGTGCAAGCGGCCTTGTTTCCATAACGATTACCTTCCGTCGTTCAACCAGCCGAATGTCCACCTTGTAGACACACAGGGACAAGGCATCACAGAGATTAATCGCCAAGGCCCCGTGTTTGCGGGCAAAGAATACGAGTTGGACCTCTTGATCTACGCAACCGGTTTCGAGGTTCAGCAAACAGGTATTTACAACGACATCTTTGGCGCGGGCGGAGTCAATCTGCAAGATAAATACGCGAGTGGCATCCGCACCTTGCTGGGGATTCATACCGCAGGTTTTCCGAATTTGTTCATCATGGGCGGCTATCAAGCTTCGTTTCAATTTAACCTGACGGAAATGCTGCAAACCCAGGGCGATCATATTGCAGCGTGTATCGATTACGTTCGCGCCAAAGGTCAGCATGCGCTTGATGTGAAAGATGAAGCGGAAGAATGGTGGGTGCAAAACGTCATCGAGCATCGAGGAAAGACCAGCCGCTCCGAAGAATGCACGCCGGGGTATTACAACTTCGAGGGCAATGAGCAACGACGCCAAGATGGCAACTACAATGGAGGCTTTAGGCGGTATTTTCAGCACCAAGGGGAAGTACGCGACAAAATGGAAGAGAACTTTCATCTTATCGCCAAAGGCGTGGGGCCGACGCATCTTGGAAGTGAGGAATGAGTTTCCCTCTCGCTGGCATTAGAGTCCTGGATTTATCACGGGTTCTGGCAGGACCGTTTGCGGGTCGAATGCTAAGTGACTTGGGTGCTGATGTTGTGAAGCTGGAACCGCCAGAGGGTGATGTTACCCGACACTGGGGTGTCAAACGCAGCGGTATCTCCGGCTACTACCATCAGCAAAATGCTGGCAAACGCAATATTTCGGTGGATCTAAGGCATCCCACCGGGGTGATGATTGCCAAGTCGCTTGTGGCAAAAGCTGACGTGCTTATTGAAAATTTTCGACCCGACGTGATGCAAAGACTGGGGCTAGATTACGATACGCTGGCCGAGATCAATCCGCGCCTGATCATGTTGTCTATTTCCGGTTTTGGGGCAAACAATGCTGACAGTCGTCGGGCAGCTTACGCGCCCATTATTCACGCGGAGACTGGGTTGATTGCTCGGCAAGCCGAGTTGTCGGGGGCTTTTCCAACCGAGTTACCGCTCTCGGTTGCGGATACCAACGCAGCGATGCACGGTCTTGTTGGCCTTTTGGCGGCACTTTATGCAAGAGAGCAATCGGGCAAGGGGGATCACGTGGAGATCTCCATGGTTGACGCAACGGTCGTGACAAATGACGGTATGCATTACGCCCTTGATGGCATAAATGTGGGGGTCACTAACGAAGTGCATGAGACCGCTGGGGGTTTGCTCATGCTTGCGGGGGAGTTCAGATATATATGGAAAATGCTGTCGTCGATTTATAACGTCAGCGACGGCCTCGAAGAGGCGCAGAATGTGACGCTCGAGAAAAAAGTTGAAGCCCGCCGGGCCGCCGCTAAACATTTTTTTACTGAAACCTGCAGCACCAGAGACGAGGTGATTCAAGCGCTTGATTGCATGAACATTGCTTGGGGCGACGTCAGACCAGCTTCTGATGTGCAAAAGCTAAAGTCCGTGGAAGCTCGCGGCTCGATTACAGAGGTCGATGATCGAGCTGGAGGCACACGCTTGACCCCGTCTTCGCCCTATAAATACAGGCACCTGCAGTCGCAGATTAAAGCCGGTGCGCCACATCTGGGCGAGCATAACGAAGAGGTCCTGTCGCAGTGGCTTGATTGGTCGCCAGAACAGATAAATGAGGCCCAGACGGCGCTTTTGACTTCATCAGGGCAAAAATAGAGGGAGGAGAACATGCAAGAATTTGCCGGGCGAACCGCGGTTATTACCGGTGGCGCTAGTGGGATCGGACTTGGCATGGCTCGTGCGTTTGCAAAGCGCGGTATGCAGTTGGTGCTTGCCGATTTGGATGAAGAGCTCTTGCATGCCGCAGCAAACGAACTTTCAGATGCCGGCGTCTTGGTCGAGACGCAGATATGTGATGCATCAAAACTCGATGACGTAGAGCGCTTGGCTGAAACGACGATAGAGCGCTTTGGAGCCGTCCATGTGGTTTGTAGCAACGCCGGCGTCGGTATTCCAACATCGGCCCGCAAGATGAAGCTGTCTGACTGGGAATGGATTATCAACGTCGACTTATGGGGTCCCATATATGCGGTTAAAACATTTTTGCCGCTGATCGAATCGCAAGGCGAGGGGCACATCAACGCGACGTCATCGATGGCGGGTTTGATTTCATCGCAAATGATGGGTGCCTACAATGTCGCCAAGCACGGCGTTGTTGCGTTAATGGCAGCCACGGAGCGGGAGTTACGTGCAAAGAAAAGCAATGTGCGTGCGTCGGTCCTGTGTCCCGGACCCATTAACACGAACATCAGCCGCAATTCGG
>Ga0181579_10001029_pt1 | contig 23077 bp, 18 predicted proteins | sample 071ome_24_FD_132996 | JGI IMG/M metagenome (GOLD analysis project Ga0181579, IMG submission 132996) | Coastal salt marsh microbial communities from the Groves Creek Marsh, Skidaway Island, Georgia - 071402CT metaG (megahit assembly) | ecosystem: Environmental > Aquatic > Marine > Intertidal... | reverse complement strand
TGTTCAAAAGTTCGAACATTTTCCGCGACATTAACCAGTCCTAGGCTGCTCGAATTTTCGTCAACTGATTTTTCGACGTGAGAACACTAATCAGCGTCGGCGCGACTTGCAAGTATTGGCTTGCCCACACTGCACTCGTTCAACTTTTTGCAATTACAGGAATTCGCCCGAAATCGATGAACAATCAGCATTACATACTGGGATTTGCGCTTATTATTGACTCTCTAACCAGAGTTTTCACTTTATTTTCACCGTCGAATTTCGATGTTGAACCGGAATAACGCAACATTTCTGGTTGAAGTGTGTTTATTCTTATCGGCGTGTTTCCTGAATTGGGACTATCGTTGCCCACTGGGCTTGGTAGGTTTTGCCTAATCTCGGAGACCAAAAATGGAATCACAGGACGATGACCGCGTGGCGCGGAACTGACTGGCTCGAAGATCTTTTGAGCGGGCATTTGGATTCCTGTGAACGAGGCTTGAACATTGGGTAAAAAGTTATTTGTTGGCAGCCTGGCATGGGCAACAGACTCAGCGGGTCTGCGTGCCGCCTTCGAAAAATTCGGTGAAATTGAAGAGGCACAGGTAGTCAACGACCGAGAGACCGGACGGTCTCGAGGATTTGGTTTCGTCACCTTCGTAGACGAAGGTTCTTCACAGCAGGCAGTCGCCGAAATGAACGGCAAAGACCTGGACGGTCGACCGATCGTAGTGAACGAGGCACGTGACCAATCCCCACGAGGTGGTGGTGGTGGTGGCGGTGGATACCGCGGCGGCGGTGGCGGTGGACGCCGAGAGCGCTGGTAAGCGACTCTCAGGCGAGTATCTATTGACTCACTGAAATATCAAAGGCGAGATGAAATTCATCTCGCCTTTGTTGTTAACGAAAAAACGGTCGCTCCAGGGGGTAGGTCAGGAGCGACCGTTTCAATTAGATTCAGAAACCGGGGCTTCGGTCAAAAGAGGGGCATCTGTGACCGTGGCTCTAAATCCGCAATATCAATTACTTGAGGTCCATTACGGCATCAAGTCGAGGTGGCAGTGTCTTCTCGAGGATCATCACAGCACCATCTGGCGGGTTGAGCGTGATCGAGAACTTGTCGTTCTTGTCGAGAATCGTGCCAGTCGAAAGCATTCCGTTTCGACCATCTGCGTCGGTGGTCCAGTAAGCGGTTGCTGAGCTTGAAGTAATTGCTTCGTCGGTGTCTCGAACGAGCAACCACACTGAAATTTCAGCTTTTTCACCCTCTTCAAGAAGGTTGTCACCATTGTTGTTACCGACCCAGCTGAGCGTCCAAGGAACGTCATTCAAGAACTGGTTGGTGTCGGAGTATTGGACCACAGTCTTTGACTCTGCACCGCTGGAAATGTCAGGGTCGTTTCCTGAATCGTCAGCTGTGTAAGGAGGAGTCAGATCGACTGGCTCGCCACCAACAGCATTCGAAACTACGAACGTGACCTTGTAGATCGTGTCGGTACCACCACGGTCAGCCTTATAGGCAATGATTGAACCCCGAGGCTCGACTGATGACTTGGTTTCCTGGATACCGGCAAAGATGGTTTCTTTCGATCGCTCAGATGCAAATACACCTGTCGAAAGAACTGTGAATGCGAATACGGATGCAACGACCACAAAGGCAATAAGAATGATCGCCGTTTCCAGTCCCGTTATCCCACGCTGCTTCATTACTGCTTTTCCTGCGAACATGGATTTGTGGTCTCCTCAGACCCTGATTGGCGTTTGCATGCCGGGTGCATCGGCCTTTTTGAAATGTCTGACAACCGCTTGTTGCGCTGCCGTTACTCCATGAATATCACTGCCGATTTAGCGTGACTGAGCCGTGGGTATTCGGTGGCTCGCACCGAAGGGTTCATGCTGTTTGTGGGGCTACACGCGGCCAATGAGTGACGCAATCCGACACTCGATACGCGCACTGAGAAGGGTCTTCACCGACTCCACACCAAGTGGTCATTTTTCAGTCAGCGTGCGTGAGCCACTGATGTCAGGTGGACGGTAAAAGAATTTGTGAACCAGTCAGACCCCGCTACCAGCCTGGCTGGATTTCGCACCCCAGTTGAAGAACCCTGAACCGGTCTCGATACTCTTCAGCCTGTTTCCGACCGCACACAGTTGCAACGCCTTTGCCGGTATTGTGAGTCTCCATTGTTATTAGCACTGCATCGGCGTCAGTCATTCCAGGAATGATTTTCTTCAACGCCCATATAACGAAGTCGACCGAGTGGTAGTTATCGTTGATTAGTACTACTGCCCACCTGTCGGATCTTCCGCTCCTGGTTTCTTCTACTTCAGCAGGCGTTGATCGAACAGGATTGTCGATCTCGGCTGAACTATCTGAGTCACCGGTAATCGAACACGATGTTCTATTGACACCTAGTGCTATCGAAGACAGTCTGGTGCGCAGATTTGGAAACTCAGGTTGTTGAAGGGTTATTAAGGACACCATTAGATGCGAATCACCGATGTGAAACCGTACCCGGTATGGGTAGGCACACGAAACCAAATGTTGGTCAAAGTTGAGACCGACGAAGGCATATACGGCTGGGGAGAGTCTGGTCTTTCAAGCAGAGAAATTGGTGTCAAAGGAATTGTCGAGCACTATCGCGAGTTCCTGGTTGGCAGAGACCCGATGCAGCGTGGAGCACTCTGGCAGGAAATGTATCGTAGCCAGTACTTCGAAGGTGGTCGAACCCTAACTGCGGCAATTTCCGCCATAGACATTGCTCTATACGACATCGTTGGTAAGAAACTTGGAGTTCCAGTTTACGAACTCCTGGGTGGGCGCCAACGCGATTGGGTACCTACATTTGCAACAGGTGGTGGAAGCACTCCTGAAGAAATGATCGACGTCGCTGAGCGAATGATCGCCCAGGGATTCGACTGTTTCCGACTCCACCGATCCTACGAGCCTGAGAAAGATGGGATTTACGAGCCGCGAGAGGCGATCGCCAACTCAGCTGAAGGTCTGATCAAAGCCCGAGAAAAACTGGGCATGCGACCGGTTATAGGCTACGACTTTCATCACAGGTTATCGGTTGCTGAAACAGCCTCGTTCTGCCAGATGATGCCAGCTCATACTCTTGACTTCCTCGAAGAGCCGATCCGAGATGAAACCCCGGAGGCTTACGAAACTCTACGCACAATGACGAACATGCCATTCGCTATTGGTGAGGAGTTCGCTTCGAAGTGGCAGTTCCTTCCGTACATTGAGCGTGGACTTGCACAGTACGCCCGAGTTGATATTTGTAACGTCGGTGGAATCACCGAGGCAATGAAAGTTGTCGGATGGGCTGAAGCGCATTACATCGACATGATGCCGCACAACCCGCTTGGACCGATTTGTGTGGCAGCAACTTCTCACATGGCTATGGCGACTGCGAACTTCTCATGGCTGGAAATTCGTGAGTCAGCCGGCGAAGATAACGGCTTCTATAGCAAAGAAGTGTTCCCGGTCCAGCCTGAGGTAACACCTGGTCGAGTGACAGTTCTGGATAAGCCAGGACTTGGCGTGGAAGTAGACGAAGCTGCCTTGACCGAGCCGTTCAGGTATTCAGAAATGCCTCACCTGAAGCGAAACGACGGATCACACACCAATTGGTAGACAACCGACTTCATCGAAACGGAACAAAACTATGAAAATCACTGATGTAAAACCTTTTGCAGTCTGGGTCGGACGTCGAAACCAGATGCTCGTCAAAATCGAAACTGATGAAGGGATTTACGGCTGGGGAGAATCCGGATTCTCCGGTCGAGAACTCGGAGTCAAAGGAATCATCGAACACTACCGAGAATTCCTGATCGGTCGAGACCCGATGAGGCGTGGTGGACTCTGGCAAGAGATGTACCGCAGCCAGTACTTTGAAGGTGGCCGAACGCTCACCGCTGCAATATCTGCAATCGACTTGGCTCTCCACGACATTGTCGGAAAGAAGCTTGGTGTCCCCGTATACGAGCTTCTCGGCGGCAAGCACCGACACACTGTCCCGGTATTTGCAACCACTTCCGGGCCTTATGGACCAGACATGATCGAGCAGGCCAAAGAATTCATGGCTCGCGGAATCAATGCGTTCCGGTTGTCCTACGACAACATGGACATTCAGTCAGGTGGTCTTTTTGAGCCTCGCGAGTCGATCGCCAACTCGGCTGAATGGTTGATCAAGGCACGTGAAGCACTCGGGAATCAGGCGATCATGGGTGTCGACTATCACCATCGCTTGTCGCCTGCTGAAACGGCTTCGTTCTGCCAAATGATGCCTTCGCACACTCTGGACTTCCTCGAAGAACCGATCCGTGATGAATCTCCAGAGGCTTACGAGGCACTTAGGAAACTGACAGATGTCCCATTCGCCATCGGTGAAGAGTTTGCTTCCAAGTGGCAGTTCCTCCCGTACATCGAACGGGGAATAACGCAGTACGCTCGAGTCGACATTTGCAACGTTGGTGGATTTACTGAATCGATGAAGGTAGCTGGGTGGGCGGAAGCTCACTACATCGACCTTATGCCGCACAACCCACTTGGTCCGATCTGCACTGCAGCTTCGGTTCATCTTGGCGCAGCTGTTCCAAACTTTGCGTGGCTTGAAGTCAACATGGAACGGGCGGAAAATCCTGACTTCGACATCTTCCCTGAGCAGGTTCTACTGGAAGGAAACGGATACAAGGTTCCCGACAAGCCCGGACTTGGGGTCGAGGTTGACGAGAGCAAACTCACTGAGCCATTTGCGTTCTGGGAAGCTCCACACCCACACCGCGCCGACGGATCACACACCAACTGGTAAACCAGACATTGGCAGATTCATTGAGGCGATCAACAGCTTGTTGGTCGCCTCATTTATTTTTGTGGACTGGTAAATTGTCGTGCAGCATTTATCTACACGTTGATGTTGTTGAATAGGAAGACCGCAGGAAATGGCCGTATCAATAGATCTCTCAGGTAAGCGTGGTGTTGTGTTCGGTGTTGCTAACCAAAGAAGCATCGCCTGGGCTATTTCAGAAAAACTTGCCGAGGCTGGTGCGGAACTTGCTTTCACCTATTTGAACGAGCGTCTGAAGGGCGGCGTTGAAAAAGTAACGTCGAAACTCGGCAATCCACTGCTGCTTGAGTGCGACGCTACTGACGACGACCAGGTTCAGGCTGTTTACGACAAGATCAAGTCGGAGTGGGGCGAGATTGACTTCGTAGTTCACTGCATTGCGTACGCCGAGCGAGATGACCTTGGTGGAGATTTTTCCACAACCAACCGACAAGGGTTCCGCACAGCTCTCGAAACCAGTGCGTACACCTTGATGCCAGTAGTCGGCAGGGCCGCACCACTGTTTGGTGAGTCTGGCGGATCAGTGATCACCTTGACCTTTGACGCTTCGCAACGGGTCTACCCTGGCTACAACATCATGGGTACTGCGAAAGCTGCACTCGAGAACGAGGCACGACAGCTCGCCGTTGAGTTTGGTGGTCAAAACATCCGAGTCAATGCCATTTCGGCTGGCCCGTTGCCGACGCTAGCAGCTCGAAGTATTCCAGGATTCTCGGAGATGACGAGGGCTCACCGAGAACGAGCGCCTCTGGGTCGCAATATCAACCATAACGAAGTAGCGAACACCGCGTTGTTTCTATTGAGCGACATGTCCACCGGTATCACCGGAGCAATAATTCCGGTTGATGCCGGATACGGGATCATCGCGCTTTAGCAATGTCCCGGTTCGAACCAGGAATATCTGCTTCCCGAACACTCCTTGTCGAAGGCGATCATCTGTATTCGCCTAGCGGCAAAGATGAGCACGCGGTCCTCTCCAGTCCAGCCATGATCATGGAGATGGAACTGGCGTGCGTAGACGCCACTCGAAGCCTACTAGAAGTCCCCGAGTCGAGTGTCGGCTTCCATGTCGACGTCAAGCACCTCGCTCCTGCTCCGCATGGTTCTACAGTCACCACGACTGCGACACTGCTCGAAGAAGATGGTGTGAAACTCCGCTTCAAAGTCGAAACTATTCTTGGCGAGACCTTGATAGGGACGGGAATACACCGGAGAGCGATCGTTAGGCTGTAATTGTCCCGAACGTTAAGTTCGGAGCAATTCCGCTTAAAAACAACTGGCATTCGAAATACCGGTTCCGTGTACCGTGAGTTCAGCGCTTACGACACCACATCACACGCGAACTAGTCTTCGCTATCGAATTTCAGTTCAACATTGACGGACAGCTCGACACAAATAACTGGCTCCGACATGCAGTCACGAGTGAGCGAGGAATCGGCAATCTCCGGTTCAACTACTGTCACAGCAACCTCATTCGTTCATGAGCTAGCGGCAAAAGCAAGCTCGAATCTCGGTCACAACCAATTTGCAGAGATAGCGTTCGATACCTTCGTTGAACTAACCCAGGGAACCGTCTCTGTTCAGATCGAACTGGCCGACGCTTTCGGGAACGGTCGCATCAAGAACCTGTGTGGCGATTCGGTTCAGTCCAGAGGCTCTATAGTGTGGCTACCAAGTTGGATCAAAGATTCTCTTGGTGACTCAGCTTTTGTTGTTTCTGGATCAAAAGCAGATGAGCTTGCCTATGTACTGGGAGCTTCCCGATCAGCACACGCTTTAGTTGTACCCATCAAAGGATCATTAGGGACAACCGATCTCCTCATTTCAGTCGATCAGAATCCTGAGGTTTCAGAGGATCAGCTTTTACAAAATTCTGACGCGATCGCTGGACTAATCAGTCTGAGTGCATCGCGAGAGGCAGCTTTTTCTGGGATCGAAACACGCGAACTGCGCGAAATAGCCGCGAAGCGTATTTCACAGGTTGGTACAACAGCGAACCTACCCATCTCCGATCGGCTCAGCCGAGTTGCTCGTGAACTCTCAAGATTTATCGATTTTGACTCTGTTGGATTATTCATCAACAAAAACGGCAAATACGATCCTATAGCGACGTATGGTGATGACTCCCTGACTGGTGGAATCGGAGAAACAGCACTTCAAGAGCTTGAACCAGGGCGAGCATCGTCGGCTGAACTAGCGTTGAGCAATACTTGCCTGATCATACCGTTCGCCTCTCTTGATTCAGAGTTCATGGTCCTGAGTAGTCCAGCCGGGAGTAATTTCAACGAAGCAGATGAATCTCTTGCCGATTTCTTCTCCACAACTCTAGCTACTGTCTTCAATCAGGGCTCCTTGGCTGTTCACCCACCTATACAGGACACCCCAGTCAAAACCGAAGAGCCATATCGCCTGGAAGTCAGCAACTCGATAACCGGGCCCACAGACCTGACGACCGCGTGCGGAGCTCTGGCAACCCAGATCACCAAAAGAACAACTGCAATACGTGTCCGGATCGGATTCATTGATGAAGACGTTTGGCGAGGTCGCATTTACTTCGATACGTCTCCAGAACGTTCACCAGAGGATGCCGATTGGATTACGCCTGATGAAACCGAACATCGTGAAGAGTCTGGAGACGCAGACAGTTTCACGAGCATCAGAATTCCTCTGAAGAGTAAAGAGAAACTGGTCGGATACGTTGAGGCACTTGCTGACGACTCATCGCCGATTTCCGAAGTCCAATTAAGTACCATCGAGCAGGTCGTGTCGACGTGCTCCACGACAATCTGGAACCTCAGACAATTGGAGGAATCTCGCTGGAACCTCAATAAACTTGAACAGGCGAACCGGATATGTGAGCAAATTCGAAATGGGCGATCAGCAAACCCGATTCGTGATGCCCACATAGCGACACTGCTCCGGAATCTGTTTGAAGCTGACTGGATCTATTTCGGTCAGATAGATCACGACAATGACCGTTCCACAACCCTGATCACTGAAGGCATCGATGTCCCTGAACTCGCGATCGGGTCAGTTGTTTCACGAAGATCTCTACTCGTTCCTTCAACCCTGTCTGTATCGAGTCCTATAACAGTCGATATTGAATCTGCTGCGCCCGGGCAAAGAGCCGCCGCCAGATGGATGTATAGAGCAGGGCTCAGATCGGCTGTGTGTGCACCACTGAGAAGCAATGGCGTCGTCACGACCATGCTCATGTGCGCCTCCGCTCTACCGTCAAAATTCGGGGCATTTGAGAAGAAGATGGCTACCAGGGTCGTTTCGGAACTCGAAGCGAAACTGCAACGCAGCACGCTTTCAAAACCTGGGAACTCAAAAACTGCCCCTTTTACGTTGGTCGATCAACTGGGAGCCGAAATTCATTCGGTACTGGGAACCGTACCTTCGCTGATCATCAACGTTGATAAAGACGGTGTCGTGACTGAAGCAGCAGGACGCGGGATCGAGGGACTCAATCTGACACCAGAACGATTGCGTGGCAGGGATTTCATAGCTTATGCAAGGCGCATATCTGGTCTCGGAGAATCGATCCAACGCGCGCTCGAAGGTCAATCAAACCGACTTGAAGTAGGGATATTCGGTACTGTTCTGGACGCTTGGATGGAGCCAAATCCAGCAACAAGCAACGGCAATTCAGCAACGATTGTCGTGTCTGATATCACCGACCGAGTCGTTGCATCACGGTACGAAAACGAACTGAAAATCCTTCGCGATGAGAAGGACCGGACTGCAAAATTTATCGCCTCGCTGTCGCACGAAATGAAGTCGCCGCTCACGAGCGTAGTTGCACTCACCGACGTTCTCGCTGCTGACACTCGCGGCAATCTGCACCCTGACCAAATGGAGCGAATTTCCGTCGTTCAACAGAACGCCGAAAGACTGACCTCGCTAGTAAACGATTTCCTCAAAGTCTCAAAAATGCAAGCAGGAAGTTACGAAGTTCATAAGTCGAAGTTTGCGATCGCAGAGCTGGCGAATGATCTCCGAAACTCATTCGCACCCATCACCGAGAGTCGCACACAACAATTGACTGTTACTGCGCCAGATGATCAACAGTTCGTTTTTGCCGACAGAGAACTGTTACGACAATCGATGGCCAACTTACTGTCAAACGCGAGTAAGTACTCACCTGAAAACACGAACGTGACCCTCGACATTTGGCTCGATTCAGACGATCTCCGAATCACGGTGTCGGACGAAGGTTCAGGAATTCCAACCGATCAGCGAGACGCAGTCTTCGAGCCATACAGCCAGCTTGACCACCCTGACATTCCTGGAACGGGCATGGGACTTGCCATTGTTCGCCAAATCATCGAACTCCACGAAGGTAGGGTTTGGGTTGAAGACGGACTAGGAGGGGGCAGCTCATTTGCAATTTGGCTGCCACGGATCCTGATTAGAGATTAGTCGATATCGTCGGCTGGATTAGACCGTGTATAGGTCTCGCGAGCAGACTGCATTTCCAACATCTTCTTCAAAATCGACTGGCGGTTAGTGAATCCGAGCACTATCCCGCTGCCCATCACTACAAGTTGACTCACGCGATGCAAGTCGAGCAGTCGGAGTGCTTCAGCCGCTGACTCTGCAGAGTCGATCACACGAAGGCTCCTTGTATCCACCACTTGGCTGATCTTTGAAATCGACCTCAATTCTGGATCGACTAGGGAAAGTTCAGCCGGCGTCACAAACCCGACAAGCTCCCCGGCTCTCGTAACCGGCAAAGATATCTGATCGGATTCAGTGCCGAGTTCGTCAATAACTGACTGGACCGTTCTCGCTTCATCAATTGCAGGTGGCATGGGTTCCGTTGCAACTTCAACCGGAAAACCAAGAGCGCCAACAGCGGCACTTGCTTCAGTAGACTGAGCGTCCCTTTCGCTACGTGCGGAAGACATCAGGAAAAATCCGATCACCGCCAACCAGATTCCGCTCAACGTATCTCCGTTGATGATTTGCCATGCTCCAAGTCCGATGAATATGAAGAATACGACCCGCCCAACGTGATAAGCCACGCTTGACGCAAGTGCACTGCTACCAGTTACTGCCCAAACCAATGAACGCAAAACACGACCGCCATCCAACGGATACCCAGGAAGCAGATTAAACGCACCCAACATGAGGTTCGATACGCTTACAGCGATAAGCACGACGCGGAGAATTCCAACCTCACGCGGAACCTCAAGTACGAAAACTGACACCCACAGCACCAGCCCAATGACGATCGACACCGCTGGCCCTGCGAATGCGATTAGGAATTCATTTCGAGCGCGTGTCGCTCCACCTTCGATTCGGGACACTCCTCCGAACAAAAGCAAAGTGATCCCTCGAACTCTCAAGCCTTGCGAAAGTGCCACGAGAGAGTGTCCAAGTTCGTGCGCTAATACTGAAGTAAATAGTGCAAGAGTTCCGAGAACGCCCGCGATCCAATAGTGGGCGGTGGAAGGCAATTCAGCGAGTGCTGGGAACCAACTGGTTGAGAAAGACCAGGTGATCAACGCGAACGCCAGGAGCCACGTCGCATTAATGTCGACGGGTATGCCGACGATGGTGAATAACTTTACGGATCCGGAATTCAAGTTAGATGCTTATCCTCGAACTACAAGGGTACTCGCCGAAATTGAATTAAATGTGCGATCAAGTAACCCGTATCTGTGGGACAAGCATATGATTGGCGCTGATCGACCTATCCAACGGAAAAGAGTTCTTCACGCCTTCTACTACTAATACTCAGAAACGGGTGTTTCGGATTTGAAATCTCTCGGTAATCCTTTCTATGGCTGGTGGATCGTTGGCGCCGGTGGTCTGGTGCAGTGGTACACCTCCGCCGTTTTCTGGCGAGGGTTCCAGGCTTTTGTGCCCCATATCTTGAGTACCTTCGGCTGGAGTTCCGGAGCAACTGGAGCCGCTATCTCGCTACAGCGTAGTGAGAGCGGGATGATTTCACCGTTTGTCGGGGCACTTCTTGACCGGTACGGACCTCGAAAAGCAATGGCATTCGGAGTGTTCGTCACGGGCGGTGGCTTCATATTCATGAGCCAAATGCAGACGCTATGGCATTTTTACGTGGCGATCGTACTGCTCACTCTTGGAATGTCGTTCGGAACATTCATCGTTTTCGTGGTCACGGTTGCCAACTGGTTCATTACTAAGCGTGCACGGGCACTTGCCACACTGATGTCGTTCTCTGCAGTCGGTGGACTGACCTTGCCGATCCTTGTTGGTGCTATTGATTCGTTCGGCTGGCGAGATGTGTTATTCGCGATTGGAATCGGCTTCTGGATAATAGGATTCCCAGCCACACTAGTGATGCGTCGTCGCCCCGAAGATCACGGCATGCTGCCTGATGGCGAGATTCCCAACGCTGCTGATGCACAAGGGTCAGGTACTGCTCGTCCCGCGAAACGAGTTCGCGAACAGGCTGTAACGATGAGGCAAGCCGTGAAGCTTCGATTCTTCTGGCAGCTAGCGATCGTCACGAGTCTCGGTCAACTGGTAAGCGCAACGAACTTATTTCACTTCGCCGCATTGCTCGAATATGGTCTCGTCACGGCCCTCGCAGCAAGCGCAGCAGGTGCTGTAGCAATTGGTGACCTCGCCGGTAGAGCTGGTGTAGCGGTTCTAGGCGACAGATTCGACAAGAGAACGTTGTTGACCCTATCGATGATTTCGCAAACTGTAGGGGTAGCAGGGTTAGCGGCAGTGAACGCTGAAGTCCTAGGAGTGAATCTCGGATTGTGGCCGCTGCCATTTTTCGTAATTTTCTTCGGACTAGGTTTCGGCGCATCGATCCCTCTTAGGCTCTCGATCCTGGGTGATTACTTCGGACGGGCTAGCTACGGATCAATCGTTGGGCTAACGAGTTCAGTCAATGCACTGTTTGGAGCAGCCGGTCCAGCCCTGGTTGGAATAATCCATGACATCGAAGGAACATACCGGCTCGGATTTACGACACTTGCATTTGCTCTCGCAATCTCTATTCCGATGGCATTCACTCTGGAACCATCTGGAAGAGTCGCCGCGAAAGTGAGGACGTTGACTCGCAAAGCGTTCCGGCAACGCAACCGCTTTGAGGCGCCGACGCAGTCGAGTTAATAACTGCTAATTAGGTGATGCAGTCACCGAAACCAGGTCAGCTTCAAACTGTCCGTTCGGTTTACTTTTCAGCAGTGCCTTAGTAACAAGACCAACCACTGGATCGGCACCGAGGAACTGCGTTTCATCGTGCACAGTAAACACTTGTCCACCAATGACCCAGGTGCTGCCTCGTATCGCTTCGATGACTCCCGTCACCGTGATCTCGACTGACTGGAAGAGATTGGCTTCTTCCGATTCGTCCTGTGAAATGATCTCGATCTGTATTGAACCGATCACACCGCGTGTGGACTCAATCGAGTCCTTGATGAACAGAACATCTGAAACCGAAGCCTCGGCAAGGTTTTCGGAATCCCAGAGGTTGTTGAACTTCTCCGATATTGCTCCGAGATCTTCAACCTGCCGACCATTGAGCTGCAGACTCGAATCCCGTTCACTCCAGAGTTCAACCACTTCTCCATTCGCCAGTTCGACAATGACGTACCTCAGATCGCTCGAAACAGCTAACAGCTGACCTCGAGATTGGACGAACTCTTCGGATACTACTGACAGTCTTTCGATGATTCCGGTTTCGATCTGGTAGATCGCAATATCAACGCGATCATCTCGTTCAATCGACAACAACGAGCGAATCTGCCTTCCGTTTTTGGTCAGATTCTCTCCCAGAGGTGTCGAAGGTATTTTCAGAACCAATATTCGTGTGCTGGTCGACTGGCCAGTTACGAGCGTGACTGTTCCTTCCACAGGATGGACATCAGTGATCACACCGGAGACTCGTTCCACTTTCGGAGATTCGACGGAAATGATTGTCGCTACGTTATAGAACGCCCCGTCTTGACCAGTCACAGAATATGTTCCGCTGGCCACCCTCAGACCAGAACGAAGGGCAGAGAACTGAACGCGTCGCCCATCGAGTATCAGCCAGGACTCTTCACTGACGAGAATGTTTATGATCGACCCAGTCGAACTTGTCACCTGAAGGCGATCAGGTTCTCGCCCTATTCCAGTGATCGTTCCAGAGAATTTAAGGTTTGTTCTAGGCACCGTAACCAAGCGTGTCAGCACCGTAGACGCGACACCCGATCGAGATGCATTCACGATAAGATCTCCGGCTCGAACTTCACCGAATGAAGCGGCTTCACCATCCCTCACGACAACAGTCATTTCATCGATACTGAAGGTGATCGTCGCACCATCAGGAGGCGTAATGGTGATGGTCGAGGTGTCCCGTTCGACTGATTCGACAACACCAGACAAAACAATTTCATCATCTGGTACAGACGTTCTGGCACGAACAGCCAGCGTTCTCAGCGGGGCTGTAACGGAGGTGATGTCAGGAATCTCGCCTGTCTCTCCAGTTTCCAGCTGCAGATCAACGGACTGACCGACTGCGAGATCAGAAATAAATGAAGCCTCATCATCCAGAGTGATTTCGGTGGCTGACCCGATCTTCACTGTGATCTCAGAACCTGTCGACTCGTTGGTGACTATCAAGATTCCCAGCGCATCCTCAAGAGATGGATCAATCTCTACTAGCGTGATCACTCCATGGAATGCCCGATTAATTTCTGCTTCCAACACTGCTTCAAGTGCAGAGTCGAGTTCTGGCGGTTCGATCCGTATTGATACGACTTCTCTGACGTCTCCGACCAGCGTGTACTCAACCACGAATCGACTGCCGAGTCGGATGTGTGGTGCAGCGTCGGTCAGCAATATCGGTAATCTGCCAACCCCGGGAATTTGGTCAGATATTTCGACAGGAAGATTAACCAGCGTAGTTTCAGATTCGAAGTTAAACCTAACTGTTACCTGTTCGAGGTCTTCCTCACCTGTCGGTGCCACGGTGAAACTCTCTGAACCCACGACGGCAACAAGCGCACCGGATATTCGAAGCGTCGGAAGTGCTTCGTTTCTCGAGCGAGCGGTGATCGTATAAATCTGTACGAGGTCGTCAAATGTGTGCCTGAGATCACGTAACTTCGTCTGTGCGCTTGATCTCTCGGCTTCGTCGGTACGTTCCGAGTCAATAACCCTTTGAAGCGCACGCATCGTGTCGTCTAGACCACTTAAGTGTTTCGACCTGGCTTCAACAGTAATTTGCGAGAGTCGATCAAGTTCCGCTTGAGTCTTTGCTTGATCCCGAGCAGCTTCGATGCGGGCGATAGTTTTGGCTGTCAGTTCAAAGCCAATCGCTGTCAAGATTCCACTCGAACGATCCAAACGTGCAACAAGGGTTAAACCGTCACCGATTGTTAACTCATCCAGACCGGCAGGATTTGCCACCTGGACTACGTCACCAAATCGAGTTTGAATCGAAATAGTGTCCTCGGAGACATCCGAAATAACTCCAACTATGTGACGAATCGCTGGCTTTGAATTCGCGAGCTTCACAATCGTTTTCAGCGCGATCAATTCGCCTTCCACGTCACGAGCAGTCGAGATAACTCGATCACCTTCGGCGACATCTGCAACGGTCGCCAATTCCGAATCTATCCGCAGCTCTGAATGTTGGTCGAAGTGAAGATCGACAAGCCCCGACGAAGACGCGATCACGATCGAGTCAGGAGCTCGCACTTCCACGGCGGTTCCGAAGATCGCTTCAATGTTCGAGTTCGCTTTGGACGATTCAGCCGAAGCCAAAGTTCCAGTCGAAGCGTGCGCCAACGCTGCAAACAGAACCAGCAGGATAAACAATCCTTTGCCGTTCACCATCGCCGAAATATTTCTCTCGTAAGACATGCTGGTCAGCGCACTAGCCATACCACTCAACGCAGTCTTAAATAATGACCGCACTGTGCTTACGCTTGAGTTACTTTTCGAACTCAAAGCGACTGCCATGTATGCCAAAAGGGTGATCAGATCGCACCCTCCGGAATCGAAATCACCGTCAACGACGAGCTTGCCGAATTTCCGAGCAAATCGCTTGCCACCACGTCTATCAGGTTCGGACCATCGTCCAAGGCAAGTGTTATCTGAAATGATCCGTCTGAACGCACATCAACAAGAACGCCGTTCACGCTCACGATCGCGTCTGGAGCCGTACTGCCACGAAGAACGACCGTGTCGCTCCTGATAACGTTTTCTTCACTCAGGCCCTCAAAATCAACCGTGAGGTTGAAAGTTCCAGAATTTGTGGTCGCTTCTGGTTGAGGTACAGGAGTAGGGGTCGAAGCAGGGACTGAAGTGGGTGTTACCACCGGTATAGGAGTAGCGGTTGCTTCCGGAGCAGAAGTCGGAGTGACCGTGGGGGTAGGTGGTACCGGCGTGTAGCGCAACCGAGACTCAACACACGCGCTGGCCACAAGCCCAATCAAAGCGAGACTCATCACCAATAACGCGGCGGAACGTCTGCTTGCCCCATTGCCCGGCGCAGCCATTACGCGTTCGCTCTGTTGTCCAGTGGTAACGACAACAAGAAAGCAGTGTGCGAATCTTCGGTACCTGTGCCATTCCCGTGGCTGGTTGAATCAACACTTAATTCACCGCCGCACCTTCTCGCGAGCGTCGCCGCTATGAATAGTCCTAAACCTGAACTCTGTTTCTCGGACCTAGCTGAAAGTTCAGGTGTCCATCCTCGGTCGAACAGGTGAGGTAAGTGAGATTCAGAGATTCCTGTACCGTCATCCCAAACGCTAACGGTGAACTGTGATCCATTACGCTCCAAACGAATTTCGACGTGCTCCTCGGCGTATTTGGTCGCGTTGTCGACCAGGTTTGTGATCACATGGTCTAGAGCAGAACCATCTCCGTACACAAGTCCAAACTCAGCCGGCTCGCACCACCAGACCAGTTCGATACCTCTTTCTCGGGCTATAGGGACATACCTATCGGCGACGTTGCGAACAATTGCCGCCACATCGACTGGTTCTATTGCTGGTCTCGCATCTGCGTCTTCGAGGTCAACCAACACCCGAACGTTTTCGATCATCAATCGAAAATTTGGTGCTTGTTGTTCAATCTCGTTGAGCAGTTCTGTGACTACTTTTACAGGTGCGCCACCTGTTTCACTAACGAGAGCACGAACTTCCCGTTCTTTACCGAGGATTCGGCGCAATGGACGCCCCATGTCGTGCGCAAAAGTATCGAAATAATCCTGGGTTACCTGGCTCCAGGTACGGTTGTCGCTTGTCACCCAGCGACGCTTGTTCTCGAATCGCATGATCAAGATCGTTACTGCTGAGAAGCCAATAGCTATTGCGGCGCCAATGTATGCGATCGGCTCGATCCACCACAGCCGGTTACCAAAAATCGGCTCTCCGATTAGCGGAGAAAGAGCAATGAGAAGTACGCCGACAACCGCGATAGTTGCCGTTGAGAACTTAATGATTCTGAGCGTACGAAGATTCAAATCTATGAAGTATGACGACGCTCGAAACGTCGTGTCTGATTAGCCAGGATCGACCAAACGGTAGCCACGGTTTCTCACGTTGATGATCAACTCGTTAGCACTAAATTCTCTACCAACAGCCTTGCCAAGGGAAATCTTCAACTCGCGAATTCTCACTCGCAGTGAAGCCCGGGAGTCTTCACCCTCGGAAAATCGTTCCAAACGCGAGAACGGAACCAACTCACCTTCGGACCGGTACATTGCAGCAGCCAGCTCAACGAGAATCTCGAACTTCATGCCCTGGATTTCACGGATTATCTCTCGTCTACCGTCGGCGATCACGTAAACAGCTGCATTGTCAGGATCTAGTTCGAAAAGAGAGCCAATGCGAATTGTCTCAGGCGCGTTCCCGATAAGCCGACGCAATCTCAGCACAACCTCTTCCGGGCTAGCTAGTTTGTCGATGAAGTCAACGTTTGCGCTTGTATTCAGACTCGCTGTGACTGCCGTATCTCGGTAAGGACCTTGGGCGTACTGGGTGAACATCAGTACTGGCATGCTTGAATCTTTTTCAACGATCTTATTCAGGATCGACAAGCCCTTGAACCGGTCGGTGTCATATTCGCCAAAACGAACATCCAGGAGAACAGCTGATGGCCTCTCATTTTCGAGAGCGAAAAGCGTTTGGGTTTCATAGTCATCGCCTGTGACCAGTTCACCTTCTGGGGCAACAACGAGAGGCTTAAACCCGTCAACATGTAGCCGACGCAGTACAGAGCGCATGAGGTCTGACATGTGTTCGTCGTCAACAACAAGGATCTTTTGTCCCGCTCCGACGCTTCTACTTGCCATTAGGACCTCCACGAGACTCCAGTAAGGATTACGTCCGTGATCTGTTGGTGTGCTGCGATCTGTTACCGAAACCATATCAACCTTCTGGTAATTTCCGATTGCTGATATGACGAAAACTGTGGGAGATTTGTTCCCGTCATATCTGTCATTCTCGATGTGGTTTCTAGGAGATTTCGGTTAATCTGCTGAGAGAAATCTCAGAAAAACGTTTAGTACTCCTCGACTGATACGCGGGGTCACGCTATGCTTCGCACACCCTCCGTCTACACCACCATTAGCTGCTGAATCGACCGCCAGTGACAGAACCTTTTGTCCATCTTCATAACCACTCCGAGTACTCGCTACTCGACGGTTTCAGCAGATTGGGCGACATGGTTAACCGAGCGGCTGAGCTTGAACAACCCGGTATAGCGCTAACTGACCACGGCAACCTCCACGGTGCCATCGAGTTCTACCAGTCAGCCAAGAAAGCCGGCATCAAACCGATCATTGGCGTTGAAGGTTACGTTTCCGACGGACCACGCCAGGAACGAAACCCTCAGAAGCGGTTCCCATTCCATATGACGGTCCTGGCGCAAAACAACGTCGGGTATCGAAACCTGATGAAGCTGGTTACCGCTTCACACCTCGAAGGGTTTTACTACCGACCGAGAATGGATCGAGAGATTCTCGAACAGTACTCGGAAGGGTTGATCGTACTTTCTGGCTGCCCTTCTGGTGAGTTGGCTCGTTACATCAAAAACGGCGACATGGATTCAGCCCGAGAAACTCTTGAGTGGTACGGCAACGTATTCCAGGATCGTTACTACCTCGAGTTGATGATGCACGAACACGTGCCAGAACAAGCTGAGATAAACGAAGCTGTAATCCAACTCAGTTCAGAGACAGGGCTGCCTTTAGTCGTAACTAACGACTCCCACTATGTGCGACGGGAAGACTACGAAGCACAAGACATTCTGACCTGTATTCAGACAAACTCGAATATCAAGGATCCCAAGCGTCTCCACATGGAGGACACGTCCTACTACATTCGGTCTCTGGAGGACATGAAGACAGAGTGGGCGCATCTTCCCGAAGCGCTAGAGAACACGGTCAAAATCGCAGAAAGCTGTGAGATCGAACTTGAGTTCGGAAACACTCTCGTCCCTCGATACCAAACGCCGCAGAACAAGTCTTCGATGGACTACCTTCGGGAGCTTTGTTACGACGGTTTAAAGAAGCGGTTCGAGAATCCTTCTGAAGAAGTGTTAGAGCGACTCGAATACGAACTGGGGATCATCGAAGAAACGAAATTCTCAGACTATTTCCTCGTTTGCTGGGACATTTTCAACTTCGTGAACGAGCGAGGAATCCTTTCCGCTGTTCGTGGGTCGGCCGCTGCCAGTCTCGTTCTTTACTGCCTTGAAGTAACACAAATCGACCCAGTTGAGTCTGACCTGTTCTTTGAGCGATTCTTGAACATAGAACGCCGCGAGATGCCTGATATTGATATGGACTTCGCCGACAATCGTCGCGAAGAGGTCATCAAGTACTGCATCGATCACTACGGGCGTGATCACGTTGCCCAGATCATTACATTTGGAACACTCGGCGCGAAAGCAGCAATCCGCGATACGGCCCGAGCAATGGCACTCCCGCTAGATCTAAGCGACAAACTCGCTCGGATGGTTCCAAACACCCTCAATATCAAGTTGAAGGACGCCATCCAGGAGTCATCGGAACTCCAATCAGAGATCAGGCGTAACCGGGAAGCTCGAGATCTGATCGATATGGCGCAAAGAGTTGAAGGCTCTGTTCGACATGCAAGTACCCACGCAGCTGCCGTAGTTATCAGCGAGGACCCTCTAACCGACTACGTTCCGCTCCAGCGTTCAACGAGTGGAAAAGAAGATGCGAGTCCGACGACGCAGTACTCAATGCACCCAGTTGCTGACGTCGGTCTGCTCAAGATGGACTTCCTCGGTCTAGCCAACCTGTCGATTCTCGACCGTTGTGTGACGTTGATCGCTGAAACGACCGGAGAACATATGGGCGTATACGACGTGCCCATCGACGATCCGAAAGCGTTTGAAATTCTGGGTGAAGGCGACACATTTGGTGTGTTCCAGCTCGAATCCGAGGGGATGCGCAAGAACATCAAGCAGCTCAAGCCGACCAACATTGGTGACCTTGCTGCAATGATCGCTTTATACCGGCCAGGTCCGATGGATCACATTGGAACTTTTATTGATGCAAAGCACGGAAAAGCGGAAATCACCTACCCGCACGAGGACCTGAAAACTCTCCTGGAACCAACCTACGGCGTGATCGTATACCAGGACCAGGTGATGCTGATCGCCCAGGCGTTCGGCGGTTACACCCTCGGTGAAGCGGACATCCTGCGAAAAGCGATGGGTAAGAAAATCGCATCAGTGATGGAAGCTGAACACGAAAAGTTCACGACTGGTGCAATCGCTAAGGGCTACACGGCAGAGCAGGCCGACACAGTTTTCAAACTGATCGAGCCGTTTGCTGGTTACGGGTTCAACAAGGCGCACGCCGTTTCGTACGCCTACATCGCATACTGGACCGCCTATTTCAAAGCTAACTACCCGGTTCAGTACATAGCGGCAGTGTTGGATTCTGCCTCTGGAAACCCCGAGAAGGTCGGTGTCGCAGTTAGAGAGGCAGCGCGCCTTGGGATCACGGTCAAGCCTCCTAGCATCAACCACTCACACAGTGGTTTCACCATCGAACGGGACTCTGACGGGAATGATGCCATCCGATTCGGTATGGCTGCCGTAAAGAACGTCGGAGCAGCCGCAGTAGATCCGATAGTTGAGCTTCGAGAGACAGGTGGCCTGTTCAAAGACATAGAAGATATTTGTCGCAGGGTCGATTCAAAATCTCTGAATCGACGGACCCTCGAAAGTCTTATCCGCGTTGGTGCATTTGATGAATTCGGTGGTCGCGGCAGTCTTCTCGAGTCTGCTGACCGAATAATCGCTGCAATCCAACGACAAACCAAATTGCGCGAGTCCGGTCAAACATCAATGTTCGACATGCTCGGCGAATCGGTTCCAGTACCGATGGTCGAAATCGAGATTCCCGAGTTCGACGACACTTCACCTCAAGAGCAAATTATCTGGGAACGCGACCTTCTAGGTGTCGAATTGACGCAAAGCCCATTCACGGCAGAAATGCGGCGAATGCAGGACCAGTTCGTGGTGTACGCAGAAGAGATCACCGAAGAAATCGCTGGTCAAAAACGCGCTGCGCTTGGCCAAATAGAGGACGTCCGAGAACTCACCACACGTCGGGGCGAAAAATTCCTTTCACTGAAGCTTGCCTTGCTCAGTGGATCAGTTGAGCTCGTCGTCTGGCCAAATATTCTCGAAACCACGGAAGAACTGTGGCAGGCAGGACACTATGTCACAGTGACTGGAACTGTTCGAGAACGAATGGGTCGTGTTTCTCTATCTGTCGAAACGGCGAAGGAATACCAGCTCGGTTCCACAGAGAACAACTCGATTGAACCTGAAGCTGCGCCTACAGTCGTTGCAGGCTTCAACGAGGCAAGCGAACCTCGTCCGGTCATCAATGACCCGACTCCTGCCGCGTCAACCAATGCCCCGTCTGTTCGTGAGCCAAAACCTGACTACCCGAAACCACCAATCCCTGAATCAAAACCCGAGGAAACTACTCTGGCAACCGAGATCGAATCCAATACATCAGTCGAGGTCGATTCAAGCATCGACGATGAATACAAGCCTGGCACCGTTACGGTAAAGGTGCAGGAAACAGGGGATGCTGCTGAAGACAGATATCGTCTCGAAGACGTGATGACCCTGCTAATGGAGTACCCTGGAAGCGATCCCGCACAACTCGAAATCGACACTGGGGTGGCAATCGTACGACTGGATATGCCGTTCACCGTAAAGTCCGGTCCGGTGTTGAAACAGCGCATCAGTGAATTGCTTGGCGAAGAAGCAGTTAGTCTCGCGACTGTCTAAAGTCACTCAGTAGATCGAATGCATAACGCATGGGCTGGGAAGTTTTTACAACTGCGCCTGATCAGGTAATTGGAGAAGCCTGGTGCGAGTTGATTCGTAATGCAGGTATCGATTGCAAACTGCAACCAGGTGACTCAATAGGATTTCTTGGCGTTTCGGTGATGCCCGTGAGGCTAATGGTTCCTGAGATCGAAACTGAAAACGCCAAAAAGATTCTTGATGACTATCTCGGCGAGAACGCATCAGAACCGCACGAGGACGAGTAACTAGCTGCTAACCCTCAGACCTTCCATTTGGAGAAGGCGGGCTTTTAGAGGCAGTCCGGCTCCGCCGAAACCGTGGAGTTTTCCACTCGAACCGATTACACGGTGACAAGGAACCAGCAATGCGACTTTGTTTCTCGCCATTGCCTGACCAGCGCCACGAGCCGCTCGAACATTTCCGGCTTGCTCGGCAAGCCAACGGTAGGTTCGCGTTTCTCCCGCCGGAATCGACCGGCACGCTTCCCATGCCTGCTTGAAGAATGGTGAAACGAAACGGGTGTCGATCGCAATTTCGCCTAAATCGACCTCAGCTCCATCACAGTAAGCCGAAATCATTGCCTTTTCGTCTACGAATTCATCGGGTGAATGCTCTGCTTCTGAAATCTCAGGTTGAACGTGGTCCATTGCAGCTTCAGGCTGTTGTTCTGGCAGACTCGCTCTCAAAATTCCATGCTCACCACCGACCAGAGCTACCCAGCCCATCGAAGTTTGGAAAACGTCGTAGAAGAGCGGACCGTAGTTTTTCAACTCGTAATTCCTTTGCCAGAGGCAGCTTGTGGGAGTTTGAAAGGGCTTCGCAATCGCAATTTGATCAGATGCCAGGCTATTGTGCGCCAATAGCGGTTCAAAGTCTTCGCTATCTTATCGTCCTCTTCAGTGTCAAATCTGGCTGAGTAGACCTCTCGCTGATATTCGATTGCAACCGACAAGAGCTCGTCTTCAACACGTGGAACCCAGAGAGCAACCCGTGACGCAAATTCCGTTGGTGTTTCGTGCTGTCGACGACGCATACCAACCAGCAAAGTAAGTCGTTCAAGTTTTGCATAGGACTTTTGCCGCTGGCTAAGTCCTCTCACACTGAATAACCACGCGCCATAGAAGATGATTCCTAATCCAACCATACCGCCCACAATTGCGAATGGTTGCCATGGAATACTCAAGGTCGGTTCATCCACGCTCAGAATTTCATCGTCTGCCTCACCGTCGTTCCGGGCACGCGCTTCCCGCGCAAGGCGCTCAAGGTCCGAAAGATCTTGCAGGAAATCGAGATTTTCTTCTGCGGAGCCAACTGCACCGGCAGCAAAGACATCGGTATTCGCCTCAGGTGTAAGAAGTCCTCGCACGAGGTCGACCGAACCCGGCGTGCACTCGTAATAGATCCAGCCGTACTCAGGGAAGTAAACCTGTGCCCAACCGTGGCGGTCTTCGTCTCTGACGAGATACATACCTGCCTCGGACACATAGTCACCCGGTGCCCACCCGGCGACGAAGCGAGACGGAACCCCAACAGACCGCAGGAGAACTGATGCTGCCGAACCGAAATACTGGCTGTAGCCCTTGATTTTGGAAACATCGCATTCAGGATCTTTGCTACTGCACGGCTCATCCTGTGTTTGAAACAAGAAGTAGAAAACTCCGTCGACTCCAAACTCAGGATGAGCCGTGCAGTTGCAAAGATCACCGCTGCCCAACGCTGTGCTCTGGGAACGAAATTAACAACGCCATGCAAATAATTATGGTGTGATGAATTTCCGCGTTTCACGTGGGTATGGCGCATCAATTCTTGCGGGGCGATTAGGCAGAACGAGAGAGAAAAGCAAAATGTCGCCGATACCTGGCAAACAAGCGGTAAAACGGTTCAGCAAAAAAACTAGGAAGCCAGAATGACATTACCTTCGCTATGAGTCTGGTCTGGCTTTT
>Ga0181579_10001021_pt1 | contig 23159 bp, 23 predicted proteins | sample 071ome_24_FD_132996 | JGI IMG/M metagenome (GOLD analysis project Ga0181579, IMG submission 132996) | Coastal salt marsh microbial communities from the Groves Creek Marsh, Skidaway Island, Georgia - 071402CT metaG (megahit assembly) | ecosystem: Environmental > Aquatic > Marine > Intertidal... | reverse complement strand
CGTTCCTGCGCCTAGTCATGGCGCCGGGCCATGGCTTGCCGAGTTGGCTGCACCGGAACGCCGCCGCCGCTGCCGCCGCCGATGCCCTGGGCCTGGATCCCGAAGCTTTCCGGCCCCGCCTCGCGGAAGAGGTGGCGAGCCGGGCGCCCCTGTCGCGCGAGGAAGCGCTGTCCACCGGCAAGCTCGTGCTGGTCGCAGATGATCATCCCGTCAATCGCGAAGTTCTCAGACGGCATATCGAAAGCCTCGGCTATCCGGTCGATCTAGTCGAGGACGGCGAGAAGGCCTGGGCCGGCCTTGGGGACACCGCCTACGGCATCCTGCTGACCGATCTGCACATGCCGGAACTTGACGGACTGGCATTGACCCGACGCATCCGAGCCGACGAGGCGACGCGCGGAAGCGATCGACTTCCGGTAATCGCGGTTACCGCCTCGATCCTCACAGGAGAGTTCGAGCTGTGCAAACAGGCCGGCGTCGACGATGTCATGCTCAAGCCGTTATTGCGCAAGGACCTGGCGGTACTTCTCGACGCATGGATCGGCCCGCCAGGAAACAATTCGGCCTCGACAACCGGGGATGTCCCGGAAAAAACCGATAACGCGATCATGAAGTCCGACGCGCCGGTCGATCTTGACGCCGCCATTCCCGTGGATCTATCGGTTCTGGCGGAACTGGTGGGTGATGATCCCGACATGATGCAATTCGCGTTCAACGAGTTCTTGGAGACCACGCCGGCGGATCTTGCCGAACTGGCCGGGACGGCGGCGACCGGGGACTTCCCCGGAATGCGGGATTGCGCCCATCGTCTGAAGGGAGCCTGCAACATGATCGGCGGGCTGGAGGCCGGTGAGTTGGCGTATGAGCTTGAGAAGCGAAGCTTCGCCGGCGACCTGGGCGATCGCGACAACCTCCCCAACGACGTCGCCCACGCGGTCGGCGAAGTACTCGACTTCGCGCGGGAATGGCTCGATAACCGCGCGGGCGGGGCGGAAGCGTCATGAAGGATGATCAGACCCTACTCAAGGAAAAGGCGATCCTCGAGCGCAAGACCGTGCTGCTGGTCGATGATCAACGCTTCGTGCGCTCCATCGTTCGCGCCTCGCTCGCCGATATCGAACGACTGGTGGTCAAGGAAGCGGAGGACGGCGCAAAGGCACTGGAAATCCTAGTCAACGAGCAGATCGATATCGTGGTCCTGGACATCAACATGACGCCGATGAACGGTCTCAAGACCTTAAAGGCGATCCGCACCCGGACTCATGTGATCCGCGCCGCCACGCCGGTTGTCATGCTGACCAGCTTGAACGACATGTCCGTGGTGCGCAGCTGTGGCGAGTTGGATTGCCAGGGTTTCCTGCTGAAACCGGTCAGCAAGGGAGAGCTGATCACCAAGCTCGCCCGCGCGATCAGCCGGGAGTGGAAGCTTCGGGATGCCGGTCACTATTGGGGGATCGATGTTCCGACGATCATCCCGGTCGAGGATGGCGCCGCCGCCGCGCCCGCGGAACCCGCGAAACGCAAGGCGACCAGGCCCGGCCACGAGGTCAAGAACGTCACCTTGGACGAACTGAAGCCCAAGGACGTGCTGGTCGAGGATCTCCGAACCGAGAACGGCACCGCGATGGTAACGGCTGGAACCGAGCTTACCGGCTTGGTTATCGACCGACTTCAGGATCTCAGGAAAATGGCGGCGACCAACAATGTCGAGGTCGAACGCGAGATCGAATACATCTAAGGCAGGATCGCTTTGCTGGGCACGCCGGCGACGGATAAAGAAGTAGGGAACCCGCCCGCGTTTTTTGCGGTCCGTGCTTGCGCGACGCGGCCCGCATTGTGCAAAATGTGGATAACTTTCCTCAGGGGTGAGTAAGCCACCTTGGTCCTGACATTCTTCCCGCCGGCGCGCGCCGAGCCCAAGATCATGCTGCCGCGCCTCTATCTGCGCCCGCCGCATCGCTCCGATTGGGCCGATTGGGCGGAACTCAGGGGCGAAAGCCGGGAGTTCCTGGTGCCCTGGGAGCCGACCTGGCCGGATGACGCCTTGACCAAGGCGGCGTTCCGGCGGCGGCTGGCCCGCTATGCCGAGGATTGGAGCCGCGATCTCGGCTATTCCTTCTTCATCTTTCGCCGGGTCGATGACGCCATTGTCGGCGGCATTACCATCTCGAACGTGCGCCGGGGGGTCGCCCAGACCTGCTCTTTCGGCTATTGGATCGGCAAGCGTCATGCCCGCAACGGCTATATGACGGAGGCGGTGCACGGCGCCTGTTCCTTCGCCTTCGATCAGCTGTCCCTGCACCGTGTCGAGGCCGCCTGCCTGCCGATCAACGAGCCGAGCAAGGGCGTGCTTCGGCAATCCGGTTTCCGCTATGAAGGTCTCGCCAAACGGTATCTGAAGATCAACGGTAAATGGCGCGACCACATGCAATTCGCGCTGCTGCGCGAGGAGTTCTATCCGAATCTGGCGGACTGACCCGTTGACTGCGGTCGCCGTTGCGAGAGGCGGCGGCTACCGATACGCATTCGATCACGCGGCCGAGTTCGAGGCCCTGCCTTTCGCCAGGGCGACGATGGGTGAATAGGCCACGGATTTACCTGACGAAAACGCGACCCGTCGCCCTGGCGCACGGCAGGGCCTCTCACCGTGCCGGGTAGTCCCCAAGTTATCCGTTTCCCCGCCTCGCGTCGGCGAAACAGGATTCTCCCGCGAACGTCAGTCCATTGCCACTACGCGAAGCGAAACTCCGGATAGCCCTCGGCGGCTTGTTTGTCGATCATCCGGCGATAGCGCACGGCGCCGCCGTTATAGCCCAGGACCCGAGGCTCGCTTCGGCCCTCGACATTACGATTGACGCCGGTCTGCCAGGACGGGATTTTCGAGGACAGCAGATTGGCGGAGGCCTGGTTGACCTTCTCGATCCAGGGGTCCACCGCCTCCGGGCGGGGCTCGACGCGGCGCAGCCCGTTCTCGCGCATGTGCCGGATCAGGCCGGTCTGCCAGTCGACGACCTCCTCGATATTGCGGGGGATATTGCCCCGCGCCGTGTGCGGGCCGAGGATCGGGAACAGGTTCGGGTATCCCTCGATCTGCATGCCGTAGAGGGTGCGTGGCATGGATTTCCATTCCTCGACCAGACGCCGCCCACCGACACCACGAATATCGATGCGGTCATAGGGTCCGGTCACGCCGTCGAAGCCGGTGGCGTAGATCAGCACGTCGAACTCGTAATCGCGATCACTCGTTCGGATTCCCTCGGGCGTGATCCGGTCGATCGGCGTCGCGTTGATATCGACCAGCAGCACGTTGTCGCGGTTATAGGCCTCGTAATAGCCGCTCTCCAGCGGCAGGCGGCGGGTGCCGAAACCGTGGTTCTTCGGCGTCAGAAGGTCGGCGACCCTGGGGTCCTTGACCCGTTCCCGGATCTTGCGTGTCGCGAACTCGGTCATCAGCGCGTTGGCGCGTTCGTCGGTCAGGACATCCTTGAAGTTGCCGATCCAGATGCCGAAGCCTGGCTCGGAATAGAGTTTCTCCCAGAACGCCTCGCGCTCCTCGGGCGAAACGTCGAGCGTGTTCCGAGGGTCCGGGTTATGGATGAAACAGGCGACGGTCTGGCGGCAACGCTCGTAGATCTCCGGGAAGCTCGCCTTGATCTTCTTCTGCTCTTCCTCGGTGATCGGCGCGTTGTGTAGCGGCGCGGCCCAGTTCGGCGAGCGCTGGAAGACCGTTAGATGTCCGACCTCCTTGGCGATGGTCTGAATGGTCTGGATCGCCGTGGCGCCGGTGCCGATGATCCCGACCCGCTTGCCGGCGAGGTCGACGCCCTCCTTGGGCCAGCGCGCGGTGTGATGCGCCGGGCCGGCGAAATCACCGACCCCCGGAATGTTCGGCATGGTGAAGGCGGACAAGGGCCCGAGCGCGGTGATCAGCAGCGGCGCGGTGACCTGCTCGCCGCTTTCCAGGGTGATGGTCCAGGTGTCGTCGGCTTCATTGAAGTGGGTCGCGATCATCCGGCTGTTGAACTGGATGTCGCGGCGGAAATCGAATTTGTCGGCGACGAAATTGAGATAGCGCAGGGTGTCCGGTTGGGCCGAGAAATGCTCCGGCCAGCTCCATTCCCTGAGTACCTCCTCGGAAAACGAATAGCCGTAGGACCAGCTTTCGGAATCAAACCGCGCCCCCGGATAGCGGCACCAGTACCAAGTGCCGCCGACATCGCTTCCAGCCTCGAAGACCCGGACCCGCATCCCGAGTTCGCGTAGGCGGTGGAGCTGATACATCCCCGCCACGCCGGCGCCGATGATGATGGCGTCGAGCCCCGCATTGGGGTCTTGGTCGCGGATCGCGGTATCCATGGGCGTTGGTCCCGGCGGAAGAGGAGAACGACGATGATCGCTCCGTCTTTACAAATCCATCCCCGCCCGGATCAAGCCATTCGCGACCGCGGGGCGGCCCCACTCGTCAGATATCCCTCTTGTGAGGGCCCCGAACCAACCAGGTTTCCTTTTCCGGCTACCCGTGCTCGCCATGGCCGCGCCGACGCCTCCTTGTCTTCCCGTCGCTCTCGCGTGGGCGAGGGCTCTCGCCTCGAAAGCCGGTGAAACGGGAAACAGCGGGCGCCTGTCCAACCGCCGAGGGGTTCCCGCCCGCGAGGACGACGAGAAAGCCCGGTTCTCCGGGATCCACCGCATATCCGCCGCGATCCCGTATTCTCCGTCGCGCCAGGGACAAGCCGGGGCTTTTGGCAAGCGGATTTGCGCCCCAGCTTGTCCCTGGCGCGATGGGTTCGGGAAGTCACGCGCGGCGTTGAATTTTTCCCGGACGGCAGTGAGCTTGCGCTGGGATGACAAAGGTTTGTAGAGGGAGCTGACGCGGCGGCGCTTATCCCCTTTCCCTGGTCACGCCGCCGGCAGGTGGCCGGCTTTTACCCAGAGCAGGGCGCCTTCCTCCGACCAGGGGGCGTGGGTGCTTCCGGCGGGCATGCGCACCCAGGTTCCCTTGGGATAGACGCCATGCTCATCGGCCAGCGCGCCTTCCAGGACGAAGACCTCCTCGCCGCCGGGATGGCCGTGCATCGGCACCTGGCAGCCCGGGGTCGCGCGCACCATGGTGACCCGCTCGCCATATCCCTCGAACAGGACCAGACGCTTGATGCCGGGATTGTCGGTGTCCAGAAAGGCCGTGGTGGCGGTGTCGATCCGCACGGTTTCCTGGTCCTCGTCCTTCATCTGGCGCAGCTTCACCAGGATCGTGCAGCCGTCCTTGCTATAGGGGGTATGGCTGGAGCCCGGCGGGTTGCGCACATAGCTGCCGGGGCCATAGTCGCCATGCTCGTCCGAGAAGACCCCCTCGAGCACCAGAAACTCCTCGCCGGCGCCATGGGTATGGGCGGTGAAATGGCTGTTCGGGGCATAGCGCACGATCGACGTGGCGCGCGCGACTTCCTCGCCGTCGCGGTCCAGCATGCGGCGCTGGACGCCGGGCAGGGGCGAGTCCACCCAATCCATTTCCTCGGTCCTGGCGACCGCCCGCTGGTTAAGATCCGCGTTGATGCGCATGCCGAGCCTCCCGTGATTAACATCCAACAGATTGGTGGCATTTCGCGCGCGATCAAGTGGAATTGACGCCCGGGCCGGCAACTCTATAGTGCCGACCGCGAAAGGATCTCCGCTCCGTGACCGCTCCCATAACCGATGCAGCCAACCCGCGCGACCGGGCCTCGGGGCTGATTTGCGCCATTCTCTGCTCGATCGGGCTTGGTCTGGCGGTGGCGTTCGGGCGGGTCGCCTTCGACGGCGGCACCACGCCGCTCACGGTGGCGCTGTGCCGTTCGATCTTCTCGATCGGCCTGATCGTCGCGCTTTGCCGGGTGACCGGACAGTCCTTGCGCCCGCCCAAGGGGTCCTGGCCGCATCTGCTGTTCCTGGGCCTGTTGTTCGCGCATATGGCTTTCGGCAATATCGGCTCGACCAAGTACATTCCCGTCGGTCTGGCCGCGCTGTTGTTCTTCGTCTACCCGCCGGTGGTGGCCCTGATCAACGCGGTGGCGGACCGAAAGCCCCCGAGCCTCGTCAAGGTGGCGGCGATGCTCACCAGCTTCGCGGGCTTGGCGGTGATGCTCGGCGTCGGGTTCGCGGATCTCGATATCCGGGGCGTGGCCATCGGGCTTACGGCGGGGATCGCCTGCGCGGTCAACATGGTCTGGCTCAGCCGCCGCGCCACCGGCCTGCACCCCTTCGTGATCGTGTTCTATCAGTCCTGCGTCGCCTCGGTGGTCATGCTGGTGCTGGCGATCCAGCTGGATGAACTCAGGCTGCCCGACATGGCTGGCGGTTGGTGGGGCCTGTCGCTGGTGGTGCTGTTGCAATCCTGCTCGATCCCGCTCTTCTATTTCGCGATCCGGCGCATCGGCGCCGAGCCGACGGCGATGGTCAACAACCTGCAGCCCGTCGCCAGCATCGTCGGCGCGATGTTCCTGTTTCAGGAGTTTCTCACCGTCGACCGCGTGATCGGCGCGGCGATGGTTCTGGGCGGCATCCTGTTGATGCAATGGACCGACGCGTGGGCGCGGCGCCTAAAGGCGGGTTAAGCCGGTCGTTCCCAAACCCGGGGCCAGAGCTTGCTGTCCAGCGGCGCCCCCGGGGCGAGATCCGGGTCGAACAGCATGGGTTGGATATTCGGACGTGGATCATAGACCACGCCGTCGCCGGCCCAGCGCGTGACATAGGCCCGACGGCTTCGGTCCTGGCGTTTGTTGCCGCCGGCCATGTGAACCATCAGACCATGATGGATCGTGCAATCTCCGGGTTCGTAGTCAAACCGGATGAAGTCGAGCTCGTCGCGCATTGCGTCGATATCCGGAACCGGCGGCTCCTCGGTCTTGTATTTGCCGTGGTCCACGAAGGCGATGGGGTGAAAGCGCTTGCCCCATTTGTGAGAGCCCCGAACGAACTCCATCGAGCCGCTATCCTCCGTCACCTCGTCCAGCGCCAGCCAGAGCGTCGCCACCCGGTCGCCCCGGATTGGCCAATAGGTGAGGTCATGGTGCCAGACCGTCGGCTCGTCGGTGCCGGGTTCCTTGATCAAGAATTGATCGAAGACAATGTTCATCCGAGTTGACCGCATGACCTGGGCCGCCAGCGCGGCCGCCGGCGACTCGCGCACGAACCGCTCAAAAGCGTCGTCGCGATGCCACAGGAACGTCTCGGTGAAGAATCGCCCCGCGTCGTCGCTCTTCGCCAGTTCCTGGGCCATCTTGCCCGGATTGGCCATGGCGTCGTCGGCGCGGTCGCGCAGCATTTCAACCCAATCCATGTTGAAGAACTCCTTGAGATGGACAACCCCGTCCTCCTCGAAGGCGCGTCGTTCCTCGGCGGTGATATCGCGCATCGGCGCTTCGGTCATGTCGCCCCTCAAAACGCCGGCTTGGTCGGGTGCGGGGTCAGTTGCAGCTCATGGGTCCAGCAGGAGCGGTCCTGGGTGTGCAGATAGTAGAAGGCCTCGGCGATCTTGGTCGGGTCGATGACGATATCCGGGTTGTCCTGGGCCTTCTTCAGGGCCCGCGCGCCGGGGGCGTCGATCAGACCGTCGATGACCACATTGGCGACATGGATGCCGTGCTCCGAGTATTCCTCGGTCAGCACCTGGGCCAGGGTCCGCATCATCACCCGGGGATAGTAGAGCGACTCGCCGGTATAGCGCTTGGTGCCGCGCAGCGACTTGTTGTTGTTCGAGAAGAAGAACGAGCCGTGGCCCTTCTCGCGCATCGAGGGCAGCACCTGCTTGGCGACCAGGAAGGGGCCGCGGCTGGAGACATGCTGGGCGGTGTCGAACATCTCGATCGGGATATGCTCCAGCAACTCCTTCTCCGGCGGCAGCTCGCGCCCGTCATTGTAGCCGGCGTTGTAGATCAGCACCTCGGGGTCGCCCGCCTCGTCGCGAATCCTGTCGAAGGCGGCGGCGATCGAGGCCTCGGAGGACAGATCGAGCTCGACGATCATGCACTCATTGCCTTGGGCGCGGATCGCGTCGGCCAGCGGCTGGGCATTGGCCTCGGTCCGGCTGGTCAGCACGGTGAAGAAGCCCTCGGCGGCGAATTTCTGCGACAGCGCCCCGCCGACGCCCCAGCGCTTGCCGACCGGCATCTCGCTATCATCCACGGATTGGCCATGGATCAGCTTGGTCTGGCGGCCGTCGGCCTGCCATTTCGACGTGGCGCCGATCACCACGGCGACCTGTTTTCCGTTCTTGTTCAGCATCTCGCCGACCTCCCGTTTTTCCTTGTTCTCTTTTCTCTTCCGGGGGCGGTTCAGCCGCGGTCCCAGCCCCACCACTTGCAAATCGCCTCGCCCATGATCAGGCGCTTGTCATCCGCGTTCAACCAGTCCAACTCCTCGGTGAACATCTCGACGCATTGCCGCCAGGAACACGGCATCTTGGTGATGTCGGTGCCCCAGAACATCCGGCTCGGCCCGAAGGCGTCGAAGATCTGTTTCAGATAGGTTTGCATGATCGGAAACGGATAGGCCTCGCCGGAATAGCCCGGCGCGCCGGTGGCCTTGACCGCGACATTGGGCAGCGCGGCGAGTTTCAGCAATTCGGGCATGTGAACCATCGCCTCGTGATCCTTCAGGGTGGTGAGCCCGCCCCGGCCGCCGAGATGATCGATGGTCAAACGCAAACCCGGATGCCGCCGCGCCACCTCGCCCAGGACCGTTAGGGAGTCCGTGGCGAGGCACGAGACCGGTACCCCCGCCGCCTCGGCCGCGGTCCACATCCATTCCAACTCGCCGTCGTGCAGGCGTTGCTTCTCGGGGTCGTGCAGGAACACGTAACGCAGCCCCAGCATCCCCGGCTGGTCCCGCCAGGTCGCGATCAGCGGCGCCGATTGGCCCTCGTCCAGGGGCAGCGATCCGAGAATCGCGAAGCGTCCGGGATAGTCGCGGCAGGCCTGAAACGCCATCTCCGTCGAGTTCGGATCCCAGTGCGGCGGATGGATCACCGCCGCGTCGACACCGCCCTCGTCCATCAGCGCGATCGCCTCGGCGGGGGTGAAATGGGTGACCTGGCGATGCGACAGGTTGCTCGGCAGGCCGGTCCCCCAGGTATGGATTTGCGCGTCGACGATTTGCATCTTTTCACCTCCCCATCGCGGCGTTCCGCCTTGTTGCGACCATAGTGCGAGATGCCCGCGGCTTTGGCATCCCGCGATGGGGCCGCGAGCGTGCCCGCGGCAACGTTATCTCCAATGCGATGGTCGGCCTATCGTCGGACCCCGGAGGCGGTGATACGCTCGTTCCATGCATTTCGGAATTTTCATGGAATTCGGGGTCCGGCCCGACACCAGTCAGGCCGACGCGTTTCGCGAGGGGCTGGCGCTGGTGGACGCCGCCGAGGCATGGGGGCTCGACAGCGCCTGGCTGGCCGAGTTTCACTTCTCGGCGGACCGTTCGGTCCTGTCCTCGCCGATCGCGGTCGCCGCCGCCATCGCCGCGCGCACCCGGCGGATACGCATCGGACTGGCGGTCTATGTCCTGCCGCTGAACAACCCGTCGCGGATCGCCGAGGAAGCGGCCACCGTGGATCAGCTGAGCGGCGGCCGGCTGGATTTCGGCATCGGTCGCAGCGGCTTCGTGCGCTCCTACAACACGTTCAACATCGACTACGCCGAGAGCCAGGGGCGCTTCGAAGAGACCCTGGAGATTCTGCGCCGGGGCTGGTCGGGCGAGAAGTTCTCCCATGACGGCGCCTATTACAAGGTCTCCGACGCGTTGGTGGTGCCCCAGCCGATCCAAAAGCCAACCCCGCCGATGCGCATGGCCGCGTCCTCCGCGGCGACATTCAAGACGGTGGCGGAGCAGGGCCTGCCGCTATTCGTCGGGTTGCGCGGCGACGGCTTGGAGGCGCTGGTCGAGAACATCAATGTCTATCGCGAGACCTGGCGCGCCCGAGGGCATCCCGGCGCGGGCAGCGTGTTTCTCCGGGTGCCGGTCTTCGCCGCCGATACCGAGGCCGCGGCCTATGAGGAGCCGCGCGCCAACATCACCTACTATTTCGAGCGTCAGGCGGCCATCGTCCGGGCCGGCGCGCCGAAGGGTGGAAACGCCGAGCGCACCAACACCGCCGCCAAGCTCTCGGCGCTCTCCTACGAGGACATCCTGCGCGACCGGGTCGCCTTCGGGACGGCGGAACAGCTGATCGCCCGGATCACCGAGCGGCGCGACGTGCTCGGCATCGACGGCATCACGGCGGAACTGAACGCCGGCAACGGTTTGAGCGAGGCCCAGGTGATGAACAGCCTGCGCATCCTGACTCACCAGGTCATGCCGGCGTTTGAATGACGGCTTGCGGTGTCGTATCGCCGGCGGAAGTGGATGGCTGGAGTTTCCCTGCCGACCGATCTCTGGTCATCCCGCCCCGGCCCTCGTCATCCCGCCGAAGGACGGAACCCATTCCTCCGGCTGGTCCACGTGACCCGCGTTTCAATCGCGGCTGTGCCGAAGGCCTCAATTGAAAAACCTACATTGGCTGAACCATCTCGGAATGGGTCCCGCCCTTCGGCGGGATGACGAGAGATGGGGCGGGATGACAAGGCGTGAGGCGGTCGACGGTTTGACCAACCCGCGCGCTATCTCAAGCTACGCCTTCGACCGGCCCCTTGATCGAGAGCCGCCAGTGGATGCGGTCTTCCTCCGGGGGGTAATCGCCGGCGGCCTTGTGCACGAGACAGCGGTTGTCCCGGATCACCATGCTTCTGACGTGTTTCCAATTCTTAGGTTATCTTACTATCGAAAACAATTTGAAAAATAAAAACCAATGTATGGTTCTGATGATGTTGACTGGTGGATTATATTTTGCAAAATTACGCAGGAGTATTTCAATTTTTAATAAAAATTCTAATTGTGTTTGTAATTTTAGGATATCATTTGAGATCGCTCACTGCGGTGGAGTGAAGGTGAGGGGGCGATGCTAACGAAAGTGGTTTATCTTTCGGCGATCGTGGGGTGACAGATGCTGTAGTTTAGAAAAATTTTTGGAGCTCGAGTAGCATGGACTATCTATGGTTTCGCATTCGGAATTTCGTCGCTGATTGGTTTGTCCGAAGTGTTTTTCCTGCCAAATGACTCGGTCCAAAGCATCGTGACTCAGTGGAAAGGGGCGACCGAACACGCCAAATTGATCGCAAATGGAAATAGTTGCTTGAGAGTTAGAGAGGATTTTTTGAATAATAAAGAAAAATTTAAATAATAATCGAGTACATATCATATTTTATATCAAAATTGTGGACAATATCTCGAACTAGAAAAAGATAGGGTTAGATTTTACGAAAATCAATGCGAAAAAGGTTTCGGCTCAATCGCCTCATCTCTGGCTGAACTATCTGAAGCATTAACGCGAGGAAACCAAGTCAGCGAAACGCCTTCGATATGCGAGGAAAAGGTGGCGAACTTGGATGGGGTGATCGAGCGATTAAAGAGCGAGAAGGCCAGTTTGAATGAAAAACTGAACAATTCAGAAAATGCCAAAAATAGAATTGAAAAGGAAAATACCTTGCTAAGGTCGCGAGAAAACACAGACCCCTTCCAACATTTCTTAAAGGAAAAATATTCATCCTATCTATATTCAATCGGTCCGGGTGGAAAATCTGGCGGATATTACCGGAAGAATTTCGGCTCTGGCGGTCGAATCGAGGTTGATTTTCACTATGGTACGTTTGGAGATGGTTCGAAAACCGCGCTGGGCTGTGTGCTTAATATCACCGACCTTATTAGTGGAAGGGCAACACGACCAACACGTGTAAAAATTGGCGAATCAACCGACCTGCTTTTAGATAATGGAATCGAGGTGCGTACCAAGGTGGGTGGAGCGCAGAATAAACCGAATCAAAAAGAGAGTGAGTGTGAAATCTCGGTACAGTTTAGAAAATTATATTGATCGACGGTCTTAAAATGATGTTTTATTGGTCACCCGATGAACAAAAAATTCAAGAGCGCGACCAGTGAGGGCGAGACCGGAATAGTTGCCTCGAACTAGAAAATTTCCTCGTCTCGCCTTTATCAAAGGTAAACGCACTCAAACCACGCCTTCGACCGGCTCCTTGATCGAGAGCCGCCAGTGGATGCGGTCTTCCTCCGGGGGGTAATCACCGGCGGCCTTGTGCACGAGACAGCGGTTGTCCCAGATCACCACGTCGCCGACACGCCATTGATGCGTATAGCCGGCGTCGGGAACCAGCATCCGTTCGACCAACTCGTCGATCACGTCGTCGCTCTCGGCGGGCTCCAGCCCCTCGATGTAGTGGATCTTGCCGGGATCGAAATAGAGTGACTTGCGGCGGGTTTCCAAATGCACCCGGATCATCGGGTGAAAGGCCGGCGGCTCGTTCCGGTCCTCGGGGTTGAGCAAGGCCGTCTGCCCGGTGCGTCCACCATAGGTGAAGGCGCCTCGGCGACCGTCCAGGAGGGTTTTCAGGCGCTCCGGCAACTCCTCGTAGGCCCGGTACATGCTGTAGAAATGCGTGTCGCCGCCCCGGCTCGGCACCGCCAGCGCGTAGAGCTTGGTCGCCTTGAACGGGATCTCGTCATAGGCGCCGTCGGTGTGAAAGCCGGTGGCGCCGCGCTTGTAGACGTCTTCGTCGAGGCTTCCGTCGGCGCGGAACTTGTTGGTGCCGAGCATGGTGACCTCGGGATAGTCCGGGTGCCGGGTGGATTTCGAGGGATGTGGAATGATCACCCCGAAACGCCGGCCATAGGCGAGGAAATCCTCGATATCGAGCTCCTGGTCGCGGACCACGGTGACGCCGTAATCCAGCCAGGCCTGGTAGATCGGCGCGAATCCCGCGTCATCCAGGGTCTTGACGTCGACGCCGGTGATCTCGCCACCGGTATGCGCGCCCATGGGGCGGATCTTCAACATCCCGCGGTCCTCCAATTGCAACCTCGCGTCATGCAAGCGGTGCTAGACGCCCTCGACGATCCGAATGTCGCGTTCCGCGCCGTCGCCGAGCGCCGCCAGGGCGCGCTGGTAGTCCTCGCTGTCATACGCGGCGAGCGCGGCGGCGTAGCTTTCAAACTCGATCACCACGGTGCGCTGATCAAGCCCATGCTCGCGCGCCTGGCTTTGGCCGCCGGCGACCAGAAGCTTGCCACCCGCTTTCTCTATCGCGTCGAAGGCGAATTCGCGATAGGCCGCGTGCTTGTCCGGATCCGCCGGACGGCGATGGGCGCTGACCCAATATCCCTTTGGCATTGCCTTGCTCCCTCGAATGCGCGGTCGGTGGCGAGTCACGGCGCCAGGGAAGACGATACAAGCTGGGCGATTTTGGCGGAACACCCGATCGTGCGATAATCCCGAGCTTGATGGCGCGAGACGCGCCAAATCGATGGAGGTGGTGATGAGTGGTCCCGACGGTTTTTCCCTGAACCCGATTGTCGACGGTTTTGTCGGCGAGGTCACCGGCCTTGATCTGAACGATGATCCGGGCGCGGAGACCAAGGCGCGGTTACGCGCGGCGCATCAGGCCTATCCGGTGCTGGCAATCCGTGACCAATCCCTTGACCCCCGGGGAATGATCCGGTTCGGCGAGATCTTCGGCGGCTTCGATATCGATCATCATGTCCCGCAATATCAAGACAAGACGCATCCCGAGGTGGTTTATCTGACCAACCGAAAAGCCGACGGCGCGCCCGACAAGGCCTCGGCGGAACGCGGCGCCGCCTGGCATGCCGACAGCACCTTCAAGGAGCATCCCTGCGCCCATACCGCCTTGCATGCCCTGGAGATTCCCAGCAAGGGCGCGGGCACTTTTTTCGCCAATATGGTCAAGGCTTACGAGACCCTGCCCGACGATCTCAAAACCGCGATCGAGGGTCGCCACGCCAAGCACAAATTCGGCGCCGGCCCGGCCGAGGGCGGCATCATCCCGATGACGGACGAGCAGGAAGAGATCTATCCACCGGTGATCCATCCGATGGTCCGGACCGACCCCGAAACCGGGGCCAAGGCGCTCTATGTCAATCCGCTGCATGTCTACGGCATCGTCGACATGGACCAGGCCGAGGCGGCGCCGCTGCTCACCCGGTTGTTCGAGCACGCGCTCGACCCGGCGTTTCAGTATCTGCACGACTATCGGGTCGGGGATCTGGTGATCTGGGATCAACGGCGGACCTGGCACAAGGCCGAGGCGGCCTATTCCATGGACGAGACCCGCCGTCTGATGCGGATCAAGATCAGCGCCGCGGCATGAGCTTCGAGAACAAGGCGGCCTTCGTCGCGGGCGGCGGCGGCGGCATGGGGCTGGCCATCGCCAACCGCCTGATCGAGGCCGGCTGTCACGTGGCGCTGGCGGATCTGAAACCGGAGCCGGCGGGGATCGACGCCGGTCCGGGACGACATCTCTATCTCGAGGGAGATCTGTCGGATCAGGGTTTCGTCGAGAGCGCGGTGGCCAGTGCCGCGGAAGCATTTGGCGGCATCGATTATCTGGTGAATACCGCGGGCGTGCTCTGGCTGGACCAAGATCGCTCGGTCACCGATATCGACATGGCGGTCTGGGACCGGGTGCTGGCGATCAACCTGAAATCCTTCGCGCTCACCGCGCGGTGTTGCGTGCCGCTGATGAAGCAGCGCGGCGGCGGGGCGATGGTGCATTTCTCCTCCATCGATGCCACCGGTGGCGATGCGCCGGCCCAGGACGCCTATGGCGCGTCCAAGGCGGCGGTGATCCGGCTGGCCAAATCCTTGGCGATCCAGTTCGCCGTTGACGGTATCCGTTCCAACGTCATCCTGCCGGGACCGACGATGTCGCCGATGCAGGTGCGCTGGGAAGACGACGCCGAGGCCCAGGCAAGGGTCGCCGGCTTCGTTCCGCTCGGCCGTTTGGGCCGGCTCGACGACATGGCCGATGCCTGTTTGTTCCTGCTCTCCGACGCGGCGGCCTATATCACCGGCGTCGAATTGCCGGTCGATGGCGGGATAACCGCGCGGGTTTGAGGGTTTCCCGACCGTCCCCTCGTCAAAATGACGGCTGGGATCTTGTGCCGCCCCCCTTGCTTGGGGCATATCAAGGGGCCGTTACGGGAGGAATTCGATGGCCAAGCCAGTGGTCGGCGTGATCGCGTCCACGCATCAGGTTGAAGGTCGTTTCGCGTCCCAGATGGCCGGGGAGCGCAATCTCAACGCCATCGCCGAAGTGTCCGGCGCCCTGCCGCTGATGTTCGCGGGCGCGCCGGAGATCACCGATATCGGCGCGCTGCTGGATGTCGTCGACGGGATCTTGCTGACCGGCGCCAGGGCGAATGTTCATCCCACGCGTTTCGGCGTCGAGCCGCACCCCGCCCATGAGCCCTATGACGAGCGACGAGACGAAGTGGCGCTGGAGCTTACCCGGGCCTGTGTCGAGCGCGGCGTCCCCGTCTTCGGCGTCTGTCGCGGTTTCCAGGAAATGGCGGTCGCCTTCGGCTGCGCCCTGCATCCCGAGATCCGCGAGTTGCCGGGCCGCATGAATCACCGAGCCCCTCGGCTGGAGAACGGTGAGGTACATCCCGACCCGGAAGTGGTCTTCGCCGACCGGCACGAGGTCAGGTTGATGCGAGACGGCGCCTTCGCCCGGCTCCTGGGGCGCGAGACCATACGCGTCAACTCCCTGCACGGTCAGGGGATCTGCAAGCCCGCCGATCGGGTGATTCACGAGGGGATCGCCGAGGACGGCACCATCGAGGCGATCCGCATCGCCGACGCGCCCGGCTTCGCGCTGGGGGTCCAGTGGCACGCGGAATACGACCCTCAGATCAACCCGATCAACCGCACCTTATTCCAGGCCTTCGGCAGCGCGTTGGTTGAGAGCCAGGGCGCGCGGTAGAGCCGGAGCGCCCATTCTGGCGCGTTTCCACCGAGACTGTTGCCGATTTCCAGATCAATCCCAGGTAAAATCACCGCGAAGCCGCGAAAGATGTTCCCATTGGGGACATTTTCTTGATTATAATTCCGCCCGTTCGGGCCATGCGCCGGGTGGGGTCTCCATGCCGCTCCCAGGCGTGGCGTGGGCCAGGCATCGAACCATCTTGGCGACGTCCAATCAGAACGGATGGGCGGACTGAAAATCAGGGAGAAACCGGATGCGCCAGACCCTTATACTGAGCTCGTGTATCGCCGCGCTCCTGCTGGGCGGCTGTTTCGGCGAGGAAGAAGAACAGGCCAAGGCGCCGGTGAACGACTTTGTCATGGTCGCGAACAAGGCCGCCGTGGACTACAAGGTCCAGATAACCACGCGGTCGTCCAAGCAATACTCATTGCCTTTCAAGGCCGTGGAGCGGATCGAGTTTCCGGCGACGGAATCCAAGGTCGTTCAGGTCAAGGCGATCAGTCTGGACCGAGATTGGAACGACTGCATCACGTCGGTCAAGGTCGGCCAGACCATGAATGTCGTTCAGGTCGGCGAGACCGTGGAGTGCCGGGCGGAATAGAGGAAATAGCCGGGACGGCGATCACGGCGCCAGTTCCACCTCGATCGCGGCCTTGACATTGGCGCGCTCGGCCATGCGCGCGCGATGGTCGGCGACCTTGGGGAAACGACCGGGGTCGACACCGTCCTTTTCCATCCACTGGGCGATCGTGAACAGGTACGGATCGGCGATCGTATAGGTCTCGCCCATCACCCAGGGCCCCTTGAACATCTCTTTCTCGATCATCTCGAACCCGGCCGAGACGGTTTCCGGCACCTTGCGCCGCATGTCCTCGAAGGAAGATTCCTCACTCGCCCAACGATGGCCCCGCATCCGGTGCGCATGCGCGACATGCAGGCTGGAACAGAGATAGCTGTTGAAGGCCTGGATCTCGGCGAAGGCGAAGGGATCGTCCAACGGCGCGAGCTTCGCCTCCGGATAGCTCTGGGCGATAAAGGCCAGCATCGCCGGCGTCTCGGTGAGGATCCCGCGTTCCGTCACCATCGCCGGTACCCGGGCCTTGGGATTGATCTTGAGATATTCCGGCGACTGTTGCTCGGTGGTCGCGAAATCGATCCGCCGAAGTTCGTATTCCGCCCCGGCATCCTCCAGCGCGATATGCGAGGCCAGCGAGCAGGTATGCGCCGTGTAGTAGAGCGTGATCATTTTAATTCTTTCTCGGCAAGGGGTTTAGCGATCTGAACATGGTCGGACTATCGAAGAGTTATTCCGCCGCGATGCCGGCGGCCTTCGATGCGTCTTCCGGCGCGCCGCCATGCACGGCGCCGCGGTTCCAGCTGTCGACATATTGCTCGATGGAGAGGGTCCAGCCGTTCTCCATGTTCTCGTCGAAATACTCGAACAGGATGCCGTCCGGCGCGCTCATGGACAGCAGAACCGTGCCGCCGGCCTCGCCGCCGCGTTCGGTATGCGGATGGGCGTCGGCGGGCGCCAGCGCGTCGTCGCCCTTCTTGCGGTGCACGGTCCTTCCCATGGTCCCGTCGGGAAGGTGGTCGGTCACGAATTGTTCGCCGTCGAGCACCAGGGTCAGGGTCGAGGCGACATGGCGGTGACGCCGGCAATGACCCCCGTCCTCGGCATAGCGCAGGAGCATGTCTAGACGACCGGCCTCGAGGTCATAGCCGAGCAGGCTGTACTCGAAATCCACCAGGAAGTCCTTGCAGTCGGGGTCGGTCACCCGGCGCCACTCCACGGAGCTGGGATCGAAACTCTCTGAAATCCTGTGCATGGCGTCCTCGCTGGGTGGTTCGAGGCCCGAAGCTACCAAGGCCTTGGCGCCACCCGCAAGCCGAGCGTCGCGGGTGAGGTCCATCGGTGCCCGGCCTAGCGCCAGTCCGGAGCCTTCATCCCCGTATCCCCGACGTAGGTCGGGGCCGACGCCTGAGACGCGGGCATGTGACGGAAAGCCCGATCATTTGGACGGGTAGATCACCGTGCTCGGCCATCCGTCGGGTAGCAAGGCTTCAGGCGTCGACCCCGACCTACGTCGGGGATACGGGCGATCGCTCGCGTGGGGCCGTGGGCATATACATATCCCATGGATCAAGCAAGGGACGACCAATCCGGCGCGGAGCGCCGATCGGACAATCCGACGGGCATTACGGATCGGTGACACGGGCGATCGCTTCGGCTAAAACTCGGTGTTTGGAGTCGCGGCGGGCCGCGGCTTCGATAAATGGGGTCTTCCTCGGTCGGCCCATTCCCTGCCTTCGATTGGATCAAGATGCGTCTGCGTAACTGGCAACAAGAACTGATCGACGGCTTCCCCTCCATCGTGGCTCAACATCGACGGTTTATTCTGAAGGCCCCGACCGGCGCCGGCAAAACCGTGTTGGCGAGCGAGATCGTCTCGACCTTCTATGAGGGACGCAAGATCCTGGTGCTGTGCCACCGGCTGGTCCTGCTGGAACAGCTGGAGCGGGCGTTGGGCGCCAACCATCGGGTGCGTAAACTCGAGGTCGGCGATAGCGCGCCACCGTTCCAAGACCATGACATCCTGCTCTCGACCAATATGCGGGCGATGGATCTTCTGGAAGAGGCCATCCCGATGGCCGATCTGATCATCGTCGACGAGGCGCATCGGGTCTCGCCGAACGGCAAGAGCTATAAGCAGATCATCAAGCGGTTCGAGGAAAGCGGCAAACCGGAGGCCCGGTTCATCGGCCTCACCGCCTCGCCGGAGCGGCGTACCGGGGACCAGAAGGATCAGCTCAGCCTTGCCTTCGACGCGATCATCGATTGCGCCGATATCGAAACCCTGATCGCCGACGGCATTCTGGTGCCGCCGATCTATCGGCCGCATTTCGTGCATGATCTGGACCTGACCGGCATTGATATCAGCTCCGGAGATTTCCCCGTCGCCACCCTGGCGCCGGCGATCGTGAAGTCGTCGATGATCGACTATGCGCTTCTCGCCTATGCCGAGGAACGCGTCAACGTGGCGCCGCGCCCGATATCGGCGTGGTTCTGCCCGGAGGTTTCCGTCGCCGAGACCACGCTTGCTCGAATTCAGACGCTCGGCGTTTCGGCGGCGATCGTCACCGCGAAAACCCCGATCCGCGAACGCATGAAGCTGCTGGCTAGCCACGAGACCGGCGAGATCGAGGCGATGGTGTCGGTCGGGGTATTGGCCGAGGGCTGGGACAATCCGCATTGCAACATCATCGTGCATCTGCGACCGACGCTCTCCAAGGTCTTGTGGGGCCAAACCGTCGGGCGCGGCCTGCGCGCGGCGCCGAACAAGACCCAATGCGTCGTCATCGACGTCAGCTCGAACTGGAGCACGTTCGGGCCGGTGGAAAAGCTGCAATGGGAGTTGTGGAGCCACCGGCGCTCGTTTGAACGCTTTAAGAACCGGTTCAACTGGATCGGTCAGGAGCAGACCCGCGAGGACAAGGACTTCTCCTATATGTTGTGCGAGGAGAAACTACCTTCCGGCCTGCGCTGCTCGCACATCTATCGCAAGCCCCTGCACGCGGATTCCCAATGCCCGGCCTGTGGCTCGCACGTGGCCGCCGACATCTTCCAGGAACAGAACATGGAGGACGCGCCGAACGAGATCTGCGTGCGCCGTCTGTTCCTTGATCGCTCGCGCGCGTTACACCAGGAGATGAACCAATCGGTGTGGAGCGCCATGGGCGGCACGGCCTGGAAACTCGCCGAGCCCAAGGAGAAGATCTTCCTCGCCTTTTGCATGGCCTTCGCCGATGTCTCGGCCGAGGGCACGGAGTCGGAATCCGAGTTCTGGGACGACGTGATGGCCGCCGAGACCGAGATCCGGCGTTTCCTCGTGGATTGCAAGATCCAGATGACCAAACAGAACGGCTTCGATATCTCCACTCTCGCGGACGCCATGCTGGCCGGCCGGCACATCCGGACGGTTCAGGCGCAATACGGGATCTATCTCTGCGGCGAGGTGTTGGAGACCTGCTCGAGCCTGGAGATCGAGCGGAAATACTCAAAGGCCGTCAAGGTCGCCGAGCGGCTCGCGGTTCTCGGCTGCTCGGCGCGGGACAACCTGCCGTATTTCAACGCTGCGGAACATCTGGCGGCGGAATAGGCGAGGAGGGGGCTGGTTTCCCTTTGACCGTCGTCCCAGCGGCGGCTGGGGCTCTTGCCGTCGGCGCTTGCCGGCGAAAGTCGGTCAAAGTCACGGATGGGAGAAACAGCCGCTTCGTTCTCGCCAAAAGCCCCGGCCTCCGGCGTAGCCCGGGCCTACATTGCCGCCCTGGCGAACGGTAGGGCCTCCCGGCGCCGAACCCGCGATCTGACCCGTCACCGAGAGCGGAACCATCGCGGAGTCCTGCCTTACGCCAGGACGACGGCGTGGAAGCGAGCGTCGCGCCAGCGCAAATCTTGCCCGTTCGTGGTGTCAGCCGGGCTCGACAAGGGCGCGCGCGCCGGTGGCCTCGGCGAGCTTGGCGGGGTCGACGGAGAATACCGCGTTCGGCGCGCCCGCCGCCGCCCAAACCACATCATGCTCCAGCAGGTCCGGATCGATATAAATCTCCGGCGCGTTCAGATGCCCGATCGGCGCGACGCCGCCGATGGCGAAGCCGGTTTCCTCGCGCACCCGTTTGGCGTCCGCGCGTTCCAGGGGCGCGCCGATCACCCGTCCGGCCAGGTCGAGATCCGCCTGATTATCACCGGCGATCAGCAGAAGGACGAGCCCGTCGCCGTCCCGGCGTTGGAAGATCAGGGATTTCACGATTCGCGAGACCGTGCAGCCACAGGCTGACGCGGCTTCCTCGGCGGTTCGCGTGGAGGCCGGCATCTCCAGGATGTTGATATCAAGGCTTAGCTCGTCCGCGGAGACGCGCACCCGGTCGATGCTTCGTGTTTTCATTCCGCCGCGGTCGCCGCCGCGTCCTCGGCTTTCCAGGTCTTGAGCACCGGCAGAACCTCCTTGGCGAAGAGCCGCAGCCCGGCCTCGGACACCTCCATCGGGGTGCCGCCGAAGCGGAAGGAGACGTTGAGCTCGAAATCGCCGACGATCTTGCGGCGTTCCTCGAGCTGGCGAAGGATCCGGTCCGGGCTTCCCCAACTCGCGGCCTTCATGAAGTTATCGACCGCGCCGGTCAGGTCACCGCCGGTCTTGCGCGCGAATTCGGCCTTCTGCTGGTAGCCGCCATAGCCCTTCACGCTGGCGAAGTGCTCTCCCAGGAACTCATAGTGGTGGAAGTTGCTTTCGGTGAAGATGCCCTGGTATTGGCGCGCCCATTCCTCGCCCTGTTCGTCGGTCGGGGTGCAGATCGCGAAATCGGTCAGCATCGGCGCGGGCGCCGGACGACCATGATATTGCTGGTGCAGCTCGCGACCTTTGTTGATCACCGGCGCGCGCATCTCCCAGGGCCGGTCGGCGAACATGATCATCCGCACGTCACCGAGCTGGGCGACGGAATCCACCGATTCCTCCGAGGTCGCGACCGAGTAGAGACGGCCGTCCATCGGGCCCGGAGGCGCCGGACGGATCGCCACGCGCGGCTGTTTGTAGATCGGCCCGTCGCTTTCCATGTAGCCGGTCTCGAGCGCCTTTTTGATCATCCGCGAGGATTCATCAAAGCGCGCGCGGGACTCGTCCATGGAAAGCCGGAAGCCCTCGAACTCGCGCCGGGCGAGGCCGCGGCCCATTCCGAAACGCAGCCGGCCATTGCTGAGATAGTCGAGCATGGCGACCTGCTCGGCCACCCGAAGCGGGTCATGCCAAGGCAGGATCACCGCGGCCGTGCCGACGTCGATATGCGGGTGCTTGGCCGCCAGATGGGTCATCAGCTGGAGGTTGTCCGGGCAGAAGGAATAGTCCTCGAAATGATGCTCGGTCGACCACACGCAATCGAAGCCGGAATCGGCGGCGATCTCGCAGAGCCTCAGATCCTCGTCCCAGACCTGCTTGTCCGAACAGTTCTCCCAGCCGTAGCTGGTGAAAATCATGAAAAAGCCGACATCCATGGCTCGATCCCTTCATCGGTATCCGTTTGACCGAAGGTATTCACCGCGGGCGGTTCTCGGCAACCCGCGATCGCCCCAGACGCGCCGGGAACCTTGCATGTGATGGGCGCGTGGCGGTGCCATTCGACAATCCTGTTCCTTGGGGCGCGGTCTCCGCGCCATGATGTGCTATCCAGGTCGTCACCTTGTGAACCCCATGTGAAGGATCATTCGAATGGCATCCAGCTCGGAGGAAGCGCTGCGCGACGCGATCAACGCCAGCGGATCGCTCCAGCTCAAGAAGTTTCGTGACACGATTCACCTGCCCTTGCATCAGGTCGGGGTCGGCCCGGCGCTTCCGGCGATCTATCTTTCCGAGGAAGACGTGCCGGAATATCGCAGTGACGGGTGGGAAATCACAAACCCGGACTGGGTCGGCAGTACAAATGAGTTGAGGTCTTTCGAGGAAATCATCCGTGACGAGAACAAGGTCGCGTTTCTCATCAAGGCCGCGCGCTATTACTCCGATGGCAGCCTGATGCAGACCTATGACGCGATCTTCACGGTCGCCAACCGGGATGGAGATTGGCGCCTGATCAGCCGGAACCCATTCAACGTGCGCAAGGCCTAACCAACTCCCTCCAACCGCCTGGCCTCGGCGAGCGGGCGGGGGTCAATCCAATCCTCGACCGAGAAATCCCGGTCGATGAAACCGTTTTCCAGCAGGAAGTCTTTCACCACGCCCACGGCTTCAAGGATCGGCGCGTCGAGATGGGGCAGGAACTTGTCGCGATAGTTCGGCTCCAGATAGGTCTCGATATCCGCGTCGTCGATGCTGCATTCCCGGGCGATCAGGGCGCGCGCCTCCAGCGGGTTGTCCTGGACCCAGGCCGTCGCGCGCAGGAGGGTGCGGACATAGCGGACCGCCTTCCGGCGAGATCGGCGACGCCTTGCGCCGGATCGTCGGTTCGCACGAAGACGCCCTGATATTCCTCCATGAAGGTAATGCCGAGGACCACGGAATCGACTCCGTTCGCCCGCGCCCAGACCGGCGGCGCGACCCCGCCCTCGCGCATGAACATGTCGATGGAATGCGCGTATTGGACATCCTTGCCGGCGTCGCCGAGCTCGGTGATGTTCGGAATGTCATAGCCCGAACCCTCGAAGGCCTCGGCCAGCATCCCGGTTTGAACGCCACTCCCGAGGCCGTGGGGACCGGGCAGCGCGGGTAATAGATCGAGATCTCATCCGCCATGATGGGCCATTCT
>Ga0181579_10001020_pt1 | contig 23163 bp, 17 predicted proteins | sample 071ome_24_FD_132996 | JGI IMG/M metagenome (GOLD analysis project Ga0181579, IMG submission 132996) | Coastal salt marsh microbial communities from the Groves Creek Marsh, Skidaway Island, Georgia - 071402CT metaG (megahit assembly) | ecosystem: Environmental > Aquatic > Marine > Intertidal... | reverse complement strand
TCAGCTTGCGACAGGGCGCTCGAGGAGGTGGTCCGGGTGCTGCGTCCGGTTCAGATTGTTGGTATCGGTAAATTTGCCGAAGATCGGGCTCGCGCCGTTTTCGGCGCGCGTGACATTCCGATGGGTCGTATTTTGCACCCAAGCCCGGCATCTCCAGTTGCCAACCGCGGCTGGGCGCCGCAGGCCGAGCGACAACTGCTTGAGTTAGGTGTTGGCCTGCAATGATCCAGCGCCCCAAGGGCGGTTACAATCCCGATATGCGTGAACCGCCCCTGATAGAAATACACGAAGCCACCCTTTTTCGGGGTTCCACCCGGGTATTTCACCATTTCACGCTGGTCATTCCCCAGCATCAATGCGTGGCCATACTGGGGCCAAACGGTTCAGGAAAAACCACGCTGCTGAAAGCGATCAACCGGGAACTGTATCCCGTCGCCAGTGAACATTCCCGGATCAGGATTCTCGGTCGTGAACGCTGGAATGTCTGGGATCTGCGGGAGCACATCGGGTTGGTTTCGGGCGATCTGCAGTATGGGTTTCATCCCGAGGCGAGCGCCCTGGATGCGGTCGTGTCGGGGTATTTTTCAAGCATTGGCGTGGATGCTCGTCAGTGGAAGCAGCTGAAAAAAGAACAACGGGAGAACGCCGAAGCGGTGCTGCGCGCGCTGGGGCTGGGTGAGCTGAGGGATCGCGCCTATCGCACACTGTCCACTGGCCAGCAGCGCCGTTGTTTGCTGGGACGAGCGCTGGTGCACGACCCGGATACCCTCATCCTCGACGAGCCGACGACCGGCCTCGACCTGACGGCAAGCTTCGATTTCATGGGCCGAATACGGGACCTGGCCAGGCGCGGGCGCAGCCTGGTGCTCGTCACACATCACCTGAACGAAGTCCCCCCGGAAGTGGAGCGGGTGATCATTTTGAAAGAGGGTGAAATTGTCGCGGACGGCCCAAAGGAATCGGTGCTCCGCCCGTCATTGCTCAGCGAAGTATATGGCGTGAACGTCCGTGTCGCCCAGATTGACGGACACTTTCTGGCATACTGAATCCGGCCTGTGACTATGATCGTCTCGCTTTGGCAAAGCGCCTTTGAAATGCTCCGTCTCACATTCACCCAAATGGCAAAATCATGACTGACAAAATCAACCGAATCAGTTTGCGCATCACCCAACCCCGCAGCCAGGGCGCCTCGCAGGCCATGCTGTATGGCACGGGTATGACCCGAGAGGATATGAACAAGGCGCAGGTGGGTATTGCCTCCATCTGGTGGGAGGGCAATACCTGCAATATGCATCTGAACGACCTGGCTGCGGTGGTCAGGGAAGGCGTCGTCGCAGCTGACATGATCGGCATGCGCTTCAATGCCATTGGCGTGAGTGATGGCATCTCCATGGGCACTGAGGGTATGAGCTATTCATTGCAGTCCCGCGATCTGATCGCTGACAGCGTGGAGACCGTCACGGCCGCGCAGTGGTATGACGGGCTGATCACGATCGCTGGCTGTGACAAAAACATGCCGGGCTGCCTGATGGCTATGGCGCGCCTCAACCGGCCCTCGCTGATGGTCTATGGCGGCACCATCAGGGCTGGCCATTCGGGGGGTGAGGTGGTCGACATCGTCTCGGCCTTCCAAAGTTACGGCGAGTATCTGTCGGGCAGCATCGATGACGAACAGCGTCAGGATATCGTCGAGCATGCCTGCCCGGGTGCAGGCGCCTGTGGCGGTATGTACACGGCCAACACCATGGCCAGCGCCATTGAGGCGATGGGCATGTCGCTGCCGCACAGTTCCTCCACCCCGGCGACGGATGCGGGAAAGCTGGATGAGTGCCGACGCGCGGGAGAAGCTGTGCGCCACTTGCTGGAAAAAAACATCCGCCCCAGCGACATCATGACCCGCGCAGCGTTTGAAAACGCCATGGTCATCGTCTCCGCGCTGGGTGGGTCGACCAACGCGGTTCTGCACCTGATTGCCATGGCGCGCGCTGTGGGCGTCGATCTCAGCATCGATGATTTCCAGGCGGTGAGTGATCGTATTCCGTTCCTGGCCGACGTAAAGCCGAGCGGGCGATACGTCATGGAAGACCTGCACCGGGTGGGCGGCGTGCCGGCGGTCATGAAATATTTGCTGGAGGCCGATCTGTTGGATGGCAATGTGCTGACGGTCACGGGCAAGACCATCGCCGAGAACCTGGCCGATGTCGCGCCGGTCGGGCCCGAGCAGGACGTCATCATGCCCCTGGACAAGCCCATCAAGGAAACCGGACACATTCGGATCCTCAAGGGTTCATTGGCGCCAGGCGGTGCTGTGGCCAAGATTACGGGCAAGGAAGGCTTGCAGTTCAAAGGTCCGGCGCGCGTGTTCGATGCCGAGGAAGACATGCTGCGGGCGCTGGAGGACGGAAAGATCCTGAAAGGCGATGTGATCGTTATCCGTTACGAAGGCCCGAAGGGCGGGCCGGGCATGCCAGAGATGCTCACCCCCACTTCGGCCATCATGGGCGCGGGGCTCGGCTCTGACGTGGCCATGATCACAGACGGGAGGTTCTCCGGCGGTTCCCACGGCTTCATTATTGGCCACGTTGTGCCCGAGGCGCAGGAAGGCGGCCCGCTTGGCCTGATCAAGGACGGCGATATCATTTCCATTGACGCAGAGGCCAACATCCTGGATGTGGAACTGCCTGCGAGCGAAATCGAGGCCCGCCGCGCGAATTGGAAGATGCCGCCCTACAAGGCCAAACGCGGAACCTTATTCAAGTACATCAAGAATGTCAGTAATGCCAGCCTGGGTTGTGTCACGGACGAGTAGTTCGGGCTGGCTTGCGCACGGCATGCATGATGGTGGCGCCGTGGGATGCCCCGGCCGACGCCACGGATTCCAGCAGCGCCAGCGGTAACAACAGTGCTACTAATGGCGACCAGAGCAGCAAGCGCAGCCATGACTTTGATTTGATCGCTCGATAAAGCGCGTTGGGCGATCCAGGCAACAGGCGATTGGCGACGCTCTGAATGAACCCATACGGATTCTGTTCAAGAGAAACTCCGCTGTCTTTCACTTTTTCGAAGCCCAACGCTTGCCAGCGACCGTCCAGGGATTCGGATGAGAAATGCCACAAGTGCCTGGGCACATCAAGGTGAAACCAGCTTGCGCCAAACCAGCGCGCCTGCCGGCTGCCAATATTGGGCACCGCGACCACCAGGGCGCCTCCTGGCTTTAGCCAGCGCTTGACGCGTTCAAGGGTTTCCGCGGGATCATACAGATGCTCCAGCACGTGCCAGATGATGACGAGGTCAAAACTTTCGCCCATGAATGTGCTTTCGGTCAGCGGGCCCAGATGATAGTCAATGGTGGAATCATCACCCGCCACGGGAAAATCTTCCCGTTCCACCCCGTGGCATTCGCAGCCCAGCTCAGCCAATGAGCGCAACAGGTTGCCGCGGCCGCAACCAATGTCCAGCACGCGTGTGCGGGTGCTGGAATTCGGCACCAGCTTCAGCAGTGCAGTGGCTCGATGTCGCCCGGCCCATCGGGTAAGAGACTCGACCACCGGGTGGAATTTTTCAGCGCCCATGCCGTAATAGGCCGATTCATAGTGGCGGGCCAGTTCCCGCTCGCCGGGCATGGGGTTAATCCAGGCGGCACGGCAGTGGTCGCACTGAACTAGGTCGAAAGGTTCTTTGCCGGAATCGAAGTCGCTAGCCCGGAACCATCGCTTGCCGCGTCCCAATCCGCACAATGCGCAGGGTCGGGGATCAAGCTCGTTGCGGTTCATTGGCGACCATTCCATTCACTGATTTGAGGTTGGGGCCTGCCCGGTCAAACGGGCCAGCATGTGTCTGATGCTGACACGAATGACTCCGAGTCCATATCGCACACTCCGGTTCAGGCTGATGGAGGAGGCGTCCGGGAAATATTTCGTGGGGCAGGTAATTTCCCCAATCTCGTAGCCGGCCAGGAAGATCTGGGAAATGATTTCGTTGTCGAAGACGAAATCATCAGAGTTGCCGTGATAAGGAATCGAGCGCAGCACTTCTGCATCGAAGGCGCGGTAGCCGGTGTGGTACTCGGACAGCTTCTGCCCGATCATTAAATTCTGGAACAGCGTGAGAAGTCGGTTTGCGACATATTTGTACTTGGGCATGCCGCCCTTCAGCGCTCCTTTGCCAAGAATGCGTGAGCCGAACATCACGGGCCAGATGTCATAGGCAATGGCCGCGGCCATCGACGTGATGAGTTTGGGGGTGTACTGGTAATCCGGATGCACCATCACGATGACATCGCCCCCCAGCTCAAGGGCCTTGTCGTAACAGCTTTTCTGGTTGCCGCCATAACCCCGGTTCTGGTCATGCACGACAACGTGTTCAATGCCAAGGCTTTGAGCGATGTTGATGGTGTTGTCCGTGCTGCCATCGTCCACCAGGATGACTTCGTCAACGACGTTGAAGGGCATCTCCCGGTAGGTCATTTCAAGGGTGTTGCCGGCATTGAATGCCGGCAGGACGACCACAAGTTTTTTGCCATTGATCATGGACTATCAGCGCCTCGGAGCATCAAGCGGGTCGGCAGCGCGGCAAAATTATTCTTGCAGACGAGCTGTAGCCACCATGCTGGTTTAGCCGTTTCCGCCACTGGCATCATGGCTGGCGCCCTACTTCTCTTCGATGATGTTATATGCGGTCTTCAGACGGTCGGCCATCACCTGGAGCAGGTGCATGGAGAAATCGGGAACGTGCTGCAGCAGCGATGAGAAGGCGGCCTGGTTGATCAGGGCAAGCTTGCAGTCGGTTGCCGCCAGCACCGTGGCGCTGCGTTTCTCTGAATTGATCAATGCCATCTCGCCAATGATCTCGCCGACATGAATTTTGCCCAGTGAACGGCCATGCAGCGTGATGTCCGCTTCGCCCTCTATCAAGACATAGAGGCAGTCACCGGCCTCACCCTCTTTAATAATGGGTTCACCCTGGGCCACACTGACCAAATCTTCAGCGTTGTTGAAAATTTCAAGAAAATCCAATGTTCCTGCCCTTGTTTGCGGCCACCCCCGAAATATACACCCGTCGCGGGTGAGGACACCAGCGCTCCGCTCAGGTCAAAAAGCATCAGGTTCAGCTATCCAGCCGCCTCTCCACCCACAGGAATGCCGCGCAAAAGAGAAACAGCAGCCATGGCCAAACAGGGTTTAACGGCTGGACAAAAGCCGGTTCCGAAGCGCGTTGCTGTCTGTGTGTGCCGTCTGAGTGCTGCTCGTCCACCCGGTCAAGCATACGTTGTTGCCGTCGGTGGAATTCGGCGGGCTTCCAGTCGCTTTGCGGATAGACAAAAGCGCTCGCGTGGTCCAAGCGTTTCCCAGTGGCCGCGTCCAGTAGCTCCGCATGATGCCAGCCCGCGGCGGCAGGCCAGAACCACGCGCAGGCCAGGGGGCTTTCGAGGGAATCCCGCGAGAGCGTCAACGACCTGACCTGGCCGGACGGGTCACGCAACGTCAATGCCAGGGCGCGGCCGTCACCCATGGTACACAGGCTGGACTGCTCCCCTGGACGCTCGATTCGACGTGGACCGGAGTCGACGAAGTAGGGCAGCGGCCTCGGGCGGGCCAGCGTGCGCAGCACCTGGCTCCAGTAAGCACCAAACTGGGCAGCCTCGCCGCGCGTAATCCAGCGGTGGCGCTCTCTCAGCCGGCTTACACCAATGCCGCCTGCGCCATGCGCAGCCCAGGCCTCTATCGATGTTCCGGAGGTATCAATCAGCAGGGGCTGGCCTGATCTGACGGAGATCTCATAGGGGGCCAGTGGCATCGCCGACTCGCTTTCCAATCCAGGTATCGTGATGACGGCTTCTGATGCGCCACCCGGGTCGGGTCCCAGTTGAAACGCAGCCAGCAGAGGACCGCGGTCGGAGGCCGGGGCTTGCGCCAGCGGGGCATCTGCCAACAGCATCAGGCCCAGCCCCTGCTCCACGGCCGTGGTAATCATGGCCTTTTCTCCGCCATCGAGCCCCATCCAGCTGCGGCCATCGATGATGAAGAGATCCATTCGCGACAGAAACGAGGGGGTCATGGACACATCCAGTTCGTCCGCCGGCACATTGGTCCTCTGGGTCAGCCATCGGTCCTGGGTGATTTCGGTTCTTACCCATACCTGGCTTCCCTGGTCGCCGGCCCAGCGTCGCAGCTGCCGGGTGTCAAACGACGGCGCGGATTGTTGCACGAACAGGCGGATCGGTTGGGCCTCCCTGACCTCGATCATCAGCGGCTCGTTGGTGGTCTGTTTCTGCCTGTTCTCAAGCGTCAATTGGTATCGCGTGAGACCGACCAGGCTGGGGCGAAACACAAAATCAAAGCGGTCATCGGGCTTGAGCGTCTCACTGGCCAGCAGCCTCCCCGCGGGGTCGAGCAGTTTCAGCACCGCCAGGCCATCCTGCCCTGAGAGGTAACGGCCGCTCACGCGGGCCAGCGTGCCCACGGTGATCTGCCGGGGCCATTGAACATCCACGATGCCTTCCAGTTCCGCTGGCGCAAAGTCGATGTCCAGGTGCCCGGGCAATGCTTCCAGCTCCGCCGCGCGTAGCCCGTGGCCTCGGATTTCAAGGCGGGTGAGGGCTGGCTTGCGCAGCGGTAATTGCGCCGCGTGAAGGAGGCGGCGGACATGGGGAAGATCCTGGCCGACGTCTCCGGTGGCAAAAATCTCGCCGGCCAGGCCATCCGCTTCAGCGCCCTCTGTCAACAGGGCCGTGCCCCCACCCGGCCGCTGCCACGAAGGAGGATTGAATAAGGCGGCCAGGGCAAGCGAGGCCAGTCCGCTGCAGGCAGCCACCAGCAGCCAGCGTGGCCGTGAACGTCGCCAGAGCCGCTGAAACGAGCGCCGAAGGCTGAGCCCCATGATGGCCAGCAGCAGGATGCCTCCGGAGATGGACATGGCATCTGGCCAGCTCCACTCAAAGCCGCTCATCTTGATGGCTCCTGCTCATTCGGGATCCTGCGGGCTTGCTGCCGGGCATACGCCCGGGTCATGGGGTCATCGGGCGAAACGGTTCGCGCTCCGTGCTCAGGCGGCGCCAGCGGCTCGCTGACCAGCGACCAGAATGTCGCCAGCAGTTCCTCCCGGCAGTTTGGGCAGGCGCCGGGTTCATGTGGCTTGCCGCTGAGCCAGCGTTCCAGCAGGGCCGCCTGATCGAGCAATGCCGGCCTGTCCTGGGCCAGTTGCACAAGCCGGTCACGCGCCTGGGTCAGCCATGAGCGCGTTGGGGCATCGCCGCGCTGCTGCCGACTCAGTGCCCTGTATGCCTCACCGAACAGCTGCGCGTCACTGTTACGGTCGAAACCCTCTTCTGAACGGCGGGCATCACCCACCTCATCCAGTTCGCCGGTCAGTCGCCGCTCTTCAGTCACCGGGGGCGGTTCAAACCCCAGGCGCTGCGTATAGATCCGTTCTGCCTGCCGGGCCATATTGAGGTACTTGAGCGCCTCATACTCATAGGGCAGGGCTTGTTCCGGCTGCGACAGCATTAGATGAAGTTCCGCCTGCCACATGTTGCTCAGCGCCCGTTTCATGAGCCCAACTGGGTTGCGCCGGCTGATTGGGCCAATGTCTGCCGAGCCGTGATCGTGGATGAACTGGTCAATCAGATCCTGCGCAGTTGCCAGTCCTGTATCAGCCGGGGGTATCTGATCGGATTCGTGTGCGTGGCCGACATGTCCGCCCATTCCATGCTCATTCCCCTCATGTCCGTTTTCCTGGTGCCCGCCCTTTTCGTGTCCTTCCTCCCCGGCGGTCGAAGGTTCGGGCATCGGGCCAAAGCCCTCGGCCTCATCGCCGAGATATTGCCCATACCGCTGCTTGAGGCTGCTTTGATCATGCCCCAGCGCCCGGGATGTCGTGTCGAACAATGCCTGCTCCATGCGAGGACGATCGGCCACCAACTGCTCGGTTTCGATGATGATCTGCCGCTGCGATTTGAAATATTCCGGCATGAAATCGATGGCGATACCTTCGGCCGCGAGCACGGTCGTTCCTTCTTCAAGCCACCGGACAATATAGGTATCGGAGCGCCCGCGGTTGGGTTCGGGGCTGCGGTTATCCCGGGCGGACACGAAGAAATACAGCTCATCCCCCGGCGACATGCCGAGTTCCGCGAGATCCCAGTTTCGGGTATAGGTCCCCTCTCGCTCATGGCCGGCGTGTTCATCGAATGCCAGCGCCTGGTCTCTGAACTTGACGCCCTCGCCGGCGCCGGACGCGACCGATGCCGTGATCTCCACGCCGGCAATCCCGAAGTCGTCGTTGATCTCCACCAACGTGTCGAAGCGGGCACGGCCGTCACTGGGGAAATCCAGCTCCGTCTCCTCCGGCTGGAGCACACGGACCAGGGGTGCGCTGTCAGGCGTCACCCGCAGGCTGTGCACGGCAATCAGCTGAATGAACCCGTCCGTATCCTGGTGCAACAGCCGGTACAGCACGTTGGTCCTGACCAGGGCCTCGGTCTGAAACCTGTCATTGCCGTCGGGGACCAGGGGCTTGGGTGGCTGGTCGCTCAACTCGAGCAGGTATTCTCCCGGCCGGCTGAAACGTAATGACCAGGTGATCCGGCTGCCCTCAACCACGTCCAGGTCCAGGTTCGTGGTGGTCAACGCGGGCATTGCCGTGTAGGCGGGCGGGGTGACTGAGATTTCCGCTGATACAAGCGCCGGCAAGTCGCCCATCCCGGGTTCACCCCCGTATGACACGGGTCCGTGCAGCTTCTGCGTCAGGAGCATGTTGATTGGATCCGTCAGCAAATACACCAAAATGGCCAGCAGACTGAGCAGCGCGGGCACGCGCGCTCCCAGCGCGGGTAACCAGTCGTCGTGGGAGACACGGGCGTGCCAAATGTGTTCGACACGCCGTCGTTGAATGTCCGCGATCGCGCTACCGTCGGATGTTTCAGCAGCCAGCAGCTGTGCGCTTTCCTCGAATTGGGGATATTTTCGATTCAGGTGCTCCAGCAAGGCGTGAGCATCGGGCCAGCGCTGGCGACCACGCATCAATTGAATCGCCCACATCAGTGCCGCGGTCATGAGCGCCGAGACCGCTGCTGCGGTCTCGGCGATGTTGAGAATACCCAACAGCGCGCCGGCCAATAAGCCCACCGCTGCCGCGCGCAGGGCACGGCGCAGGCGCAGCCGGCGCCGCAGCCGGCGCAATGCCAGGTCCAGTGCTGAGCGGTCAACCCGGGCCATCTGCGCTCCGCTCGCTCAGCCAGCGCTCGAGACCCCAGAGCAGGATCAGCATGAAGCCCAGCCAGGGATACAAGGGCTGCCGGGGCAGCTGTTCGCGTTTGATCGTGGCCGCACCCATCGGAGCGAGTGCGTCGGGCGTCACCAAAGCCCTGGCCCAGCGTTTCGCTTGTTGGTCGGGGCCAAGCAGGGCATCGGTGAGGCGCTCCGGGAAATCCGCCGAGCGCCAGGCGGCTTCCCAGCCAGGTTCATTGAGATTGATCCATCGCCCGTTACCCGGGGTCGCGGGTCCCGGTTCCAACCCGGGAACAGCCCAGATCAGCGCATCCAATGTCTCCGCCGGGACCTCGTCCGGATCAATGGACGATTGCCAGGTCAGCCCGGGCAAGCGGTATTGCTGAATCAGCTGCAATGCCTGGTTGACCGCGTCCGCGCGCTCATCGGGCGGTTGGTGCTGAACCAGCAGGATCTCGAGCGGCCATGCAACAGGCTGCTTTGATGAGGGTTCGGCAAAGTGCCAGGTGATGGGAGTGGGCAGAGGCGGCTGCAAGCGGCCGAACTCCTCTCGCCAGCCAGCGCTGTACACATGCACATTTCCCGTATGGTTGACCGTACTGAGCCGTTCGGCAAGAAGTGGCCAGATGTCGTCATCACCAACCGGTTCGTCATCATCACCCGGTTCGGGCACGGGGAACCCCGGTGTCAATACGAACACCGATTTGCCCGCCTGCACCAGGCTGGCCAGTTCCCCGGGTTTTGCCTGGTTCAACCACTGTGGCGTCAGGTAAGCAACTTCCCCGTCCTGTTGCGCTGTACCGGGGTTGGCCAGCCCGCCCAGTATCAGCGCGGCGATCGCTACAAGCGACAGCCGCAGCATCATCAGCAGCAGCTGTGTGAGTCTCAGTTCATGCACCAGCCTGCGCCGGGCGCTGCGGACCAGCCTGATGTTGCCAAAGGGTATCCTGACGCCGCGACTGCGGCTGATGAAGTGAATCAGCAGCGGTACGGCAAGCGCCGCCAGTCCGGCGGCGAGCCATGCAGGTGACTGAAACAACCAACTGCCCACGCCGCTCCCTCAGCCTCCCTTGTTTTGCCGGCGCAGCATAAAGTGGTACATGGCTTCATCCATGGGCTGGTCGACGTCGAACGTCTCGAGGGTGATGGCATGCCTGCCCAGTGACTGGTTCAGTCGTTGCTGGTGCGCGTGCAGTTGGTCCAGGTACGTGGCGCGTGCATCACGGCCCGACACCAGCACGGTCTCGTTGCTTTCAAGGTCTTCGAAGCGCACCGGGCCGCGCCACGGGAATTCCTGCTCATCGCGGCAAAGGAGCTGGATGGCGGTGATTTCATTACGCGGTGTGGAAGCTTGACGCGCACATTCCGTCAACTCCTCAGCCGCTTCGAAAAAATCGCTGACCATGACGACCAGTCCGGGGGGATGCAGCGGGCGCAGCGCCGATTTGAGGGATGTGGGGTCCGGAAATTGCCCTTTGGCTTCCAATCGTGCCAGTTGTCGGAGCAGTCGATGCCAATGGCGTTCGCCACCGGCCAGGGGGAGAAATGCCTGCTGTCCGCCGCCGGCGGCGAGCAAGCCGACCATGTCACCCTGGCGTTGCGCGATATACGATAAGGTCGCCAGGAGGTGCTTCGCGTACTCGAACTTTGACCAGGCTCCGTCCGCGCTTTTCATGCTCATGGAACGGCTGCAGTCGAGCACGAACCAGACAGCGATCTCGCTCTCACGTTCTGCCTCGCGCACAAAGTAACGATCTGAGCGCGCGAACAGCTTCCAGTCGATCCGGGCCGGCTCGTCGCCGGGCTCGTAGGCCCTGTATTGGCTGAATTCGACGCCAATTCCGCGCTGATGGCTGGACTGGATGCCGTGCAGAAACCCCTCGGCGACCGTCTTGGCGATCAGGGGCAGGTCCTTGACCCGCGCGAGTGTCCGGGGTTCGAGGAAACGTTCCACTTAGCGCACCGGAGAGCGTGGCTCTGGAACGCCAGCAAATACCTCGCGAATGATGGCGTCCGGATTGACGCGGTCTGCTTCGGCCTGGAAATTCAACAGCAGCCTGTGGCGCAATACTGAGGGAGCGATGGCCGCGATGTCTGGCAGTGTGACCGAATAACGATGGTCGAGAAGGGCGTGGGCCTTGGCGCACAACACCAGTGCCTGGCCGGCGCGCGGCCCGGCGCCCCAGCGCACGTACTGCCTGACAGCCTCCGATTCGGCGTCATCGGGTCGGGTAGCCCGGACCAGGGCCGCCGTGTAGCGCAGCATGGCGTCGCTGGTTTCCACCTGGCGAACCAGGCGCTGGATAGCCAGCACTTCTTCACCGGTCAGGACCTTATCTATCCTGGGCTGAGCGATTCCGGTGGTGCTGCCCAGGATCTCGACCTCTTCCTCGACGCTGGGATATTCGACACGGATGAACATCAGGAACCGATCCAGTTGCGCCTCGGGCAGCGGATAGGTACCGGCCTGCTCAACCGGATTCTGGGTCGCCAGAACGAAGAAGGGTTCCGGTAGTGGGAAGCGCTCTCCGCCGTAGCTTATCGAGTGCTCCTGCATGGCTTCGAGCAGCGCGGCCTGGGTCTTGGGGGGGGTGCGGTTGATCTCGTCGGCCAGCAGCACATGGGTAAATACCGGGCCTTTTTGAAACTTGAAGAATCGCTTGCCGGTGGCATGGTCCTCTTCCAGGATCTCGGTACCGATGATGTCGCTGGGCATCAGGTCAGGCGTGAACTGAACTCGGTGGAACACCAGGTCCAGGGTTTGCGCAAGCGTGCTGATCATGAGGGTCTTGGCCAGGCCAGGGACACCCTCGAGGATACAGTGCCCCCCGGCCATGAGACTGATCAGCATCTCATCGACCACGGCTTGTTGCCCGACGATGACTTTGCCGATTTCGTCCCGGGCAGACCGAAGTTGCTGCAGTTTTACTTCAATGTCCTGTTCCAGCATGAGATATCCCCAAAAAAGCCGGGCGTGGCGCCCCGCTGCTAAACCGTCATGGCATAAATAACGATATTCACCGCAAAACGCGTGTTGTCGGTGACCATGAACCGCTTGTTACGGAAATCATAATCCCATTCGCAGCCGTAATCCTTGTTGCTGTACAGCACCGCGATGCGGCCATCGATCTCTATGGCTTTAAGGTATTCATGGACCAGGTCATCGCCCCAGCCGTTTAATTCCTGACTGGTTCGCGGCGGTCCGTCAAAAGGAAAGAAAGAGGTGTAGAGCGGGTGGTCATTGGGAATCTTTCCGAGCGCATCCGGACCGAATATTTCCGCCATCTGCTCCTCGAAGCTGCGGGCAAACAGCCCATCGATATCGTGATTGCAGTCATCCACAAATACGAACCCGCCGCTGCGCACGTAACGCTCGAAATGCTGCCGTTCAGCATGGTTGAAGCGCAGCAGGCGCCGGCCGGCCAGGTAACAGAACGGGGCTGTGAGCATGGCCGGGTCCGAAAGCGCCACAACGCGCTCGGTGGGGTCCACCCGGATGGTGGTGTACTCGATCAGCGCGTTGATGAGGTTGGAGGGCGCGCGTTCATCCACGTTCCAGTCGCCGGACTCGTAACTCAGGCGGGTGAAGTAGAAATCATAATCTGTCGCCCTGACGGCCTCTGCCGGCAGCAAGGCTGCCGGCAGTGAAGCCAGTGCGAATTGCAGCAGGGTCCTTCGGTGCATCCCAGCGGGATCGGATCAGACGGCGTCCGAGAGGCTGGAGAAAGTGAAGTCCCTGATCTTCATCGGGGGAATCATGGAGCCGTTGATACGGACCGGCTTGCCCAGTTCCTCGATGTTGTTCAGCATCACGATCGGCGACTCGTTGAAGCGGAAATTCTTGATCGGATACTTGATCTCCCCATCTTCAATGTAGAACGTGCCGTCGCGGGTGAGGCCGGTATAGAGCAGGGTCTGCGGGTCGACCTGGCGGATGTACCAGGTGCGTGTCACCAGTACCCCGCGCCGCGTGCCCGCGATCAATTCCTCGAGCGACTTGTCGCCGCCTTCCATGATCAGCTGGACACCGCCGCCAAACAAGCCTCCGCCGGCGAAAGCCGTGGGCACATATGGCACGCCGGTTTTCTGGGCCCAATATCGAGAGTTGGGCAGCGTCTTGACCACGCCTTTGTCGATCCACAGCGTCCGGCCCACGGCATGACCGTTGCCCGCGAAGGGGGCCGTGGGCACTTCGGGATGGGTCGGGTCACTGTACAGGGTGACCTGGTCCCCAAAGATTTTTTCACCGACCCGGTTGCGCGGCGCATTCTCCGGTAGCTCTTCGCCCTCGGCGGGCTTTTTGCTCATGAAGCTACGGCCCTCATCCGCTGTTCGCTGGTTCATGGCGCCGGCCATGTTGCCCAGCAGGCCAATGCTGGCCGCCGGCTCCAGGATCACGGTGTACTTGCCGGGTTCCATTTCCCTGGCGTCTTTGGAACCAAGACACTTCTTGATGGCGATGTTCGAGGCCTCGACCGTATTGAGCCTGCTGGCGTCATTGAAGTCTCGCGTGACCCAGCCTGAACCGGTGCCGTCCTCGCTGCGTATGGTGGCGGTGAAATTGCAGCCGGTGGAGAGGTTATAGGCGAACATGCCCTTGCTGTTCATCAAGGCAAAGAAGGTCTCGTCATCATCGATGAACCCCGCTGCAACCAGGCCGTTCTCCTTGGAGGCGTTAATACTGGCAGCGGCCTTGTCCGCGCGCTGCGCCGGGGTCATTTCCGCTGTCGCCTTGCTCCAGGTTTCGGTACTGGAATACTCAAACGGACCGAGCAGGGGCATGTGCTCCGGATTCTCGGGAGCCAGCTGGGCGAGTTCCTCGGAACGTCTCACCACTTTTTCCAGCGAGGCGTCGTCGAACTCGTTGATCGTGGCGGTGCCGGTTTTCTTGCCATAGCTGGAGGACACCGCCAGCGTCACATCGCTGACTTCACCCGCGGTGGAGACGCTGTTGCGAGCGTAGCGGATGTTGCCCTGGTTCGAACCGGTCAGATTGCACTGGCACTCGTCCGCTTTAGAGAAGGAGAGCACCTTGGTCAGCAGTTCCTTCGCCTGCTGTTTGTTCATGATTGCCATTTCTATTTAACTCCTGAATTCCTTCTGGGCGGACGGTCAGCCGACCTTGCGGGCGGTATTGATCACGTTCACGTTATTGAACCGGGTGGTGGGGCAGCCGTGAGAAACGGCGCTGACCTGCGCAGGTTGCCCCTTGCCGTCGAAGAAGGAGCCGCCGAGGCGGTAATCGGACTTGCCGGCCATGGCCACGCAGGAATTCCAGAATTCCTGGGTGTTTGACTGGTAAGCAACATCCTCGATCTGCTCGGTGATTCTGCCGTCCTTGATTTCATAGAACAGCTGTCCGCCGAACTGGAAGTTATAGCGCTGCTGATCGATGGAGAAGGAACCCCGCCCGACGATGTAGATGCCGTTTTCAACATCTTTGATGATGTCGTCGGCGCTGAGGTCCTGCTCGTTGGGTCGTAGCGATACGTTGGGCATGCGTTGGAACTGCACGTCCGACCAGCTTTGCGAATAGCAGCAGCCGTGGGAGGCGTCCTGATCGATCATATGCACCTGGTCGCGGATGGCCTGGTAGTTGACCAGGACACCGTCCTTCACAAGATCCCATTCTTTCGTCTTGACACCCTCGTCATCGTATTCCACGTAACCCAGAGAGTTTTTCTGCGTCTTGTCGGCAAACAGGTTGACCCTATCGGCGCCGTACTGGAAGTTACCGCTGCGCCACTTGTCGAGCGTGGCAAAGCTGGTGCCGGCGAAATTGGCCTCATAGCCCAGCACGCGGTCGAGTTCCAGCGGATGCCCGACCGATTCATGGATGGTCAGCATCAGGTGATGCGGATCGAGGACCAGGTCGTACTTGCCCGGCTCCACGGACCGTGCCTTCAGCTTGGCTTGCAGCTGCTGACCCGCCTCCCGGGCGTCTTTGACCATGTCGTAAGAGAAGCGATAGCCCACATTAGCGCCCTGCACCTGGATTTGCTCCGAGGGATCGCCATCGAGATATTCAAAACCCATGCCCACCGGGTTACCCAGCCCGGTGCGCTGTTTGAAGCCGCCCGGTCCAACCGCGGTGGCGAAGAACGGCGCCCACAGCCGGTGCACGTCCTGGTCGATGTAAGAGCCATCGGTCGAGGCAAAGAACTTTTGCTCATTGACCTGGAACAGCACTGAGGTGATATAGCTTGCGCCGTTGTCCATGGCGGCGTTGTTCACCTCCATCAGCAGGTCGACCTTGTCCTTGATGGGCACCTCGAGCGCGTTCTTTTTGATCGGCGTGCGCCACTGGACGTCTCCCACGCCCTTTACGGGGGCGAGCCTGACCGGTTCCGTCTGGAACTTGGCGTTTGCCTTGGCCACCGCGACGGCTTTTTGCGCTGCCCCGGCGATGGACTCAGGGGTCATGTCGGAGGTGGCGGCGAAACCCCAGGTCCCTTCTGAGATGACCCTGATCCCGATCCCGGCCGACTCGGTGTTGACCACGTTGTCGACACGCTTTTCCTGCGCGGTGATGAACTGGTTGAGATACCGGCCGATGCGCGCGTCCGCGTAGCTCGCGCCTGCCTGTGTGGCAGCATTGAGCGCAATGTTGGCCAGTTTTTTCTTGGCGTCGAAGTCGAGCCCGGTTTGCACCAGCTCTGCGGCGGAAACGACGCGGCCGGTCACCGGCAGCATCAGGCCGGTGACACCGACACCTGTGAGTTTTACAAAATCCCGTCTGTCCATGGAGTCTCTCTTGATCTGGGTTTGATTGGATGTGTCCGCCGCTTGTGGCGGATGCAGTATCCCACTTTACTGCGCTTCGCACCGAACATAAAACCCTAGATTTCCGGGTTTCGGGCCGTAAGTGCGAAAAGTCATGGTCAAGCGAGCAATTTGGCGAGTCCAGTAAGGTATGATTGACCTGCGTCTGAACATGACCGCCATCAGCCGCTATGGTCTGGGCAGGCCGTGGATTCTGCCGGGGCTTGTGAATCGGCTCAACTGCGAACGATAAATTCATGGTCATACCGGCAGGCTCTGCCCAGGCGTTTACACACTGTCAATTCGGAGATTTTCCATGCGAATCGGAGTACCGAGGGAGATATACGCGGGTGAGAAACGTGTAGCGACCACCCCGGAAGTCGCAGCTCAGCTCATCAAGCTGGGTTTCGAGATCACCGTGGAGTCCCAGGCGGGGGCGGCTGCGGATTTTTCGGATGCCGCATACGAGGCTGCTGGATGTAACGTGGCCCTGAGCGCGGACGAGGTCTGGACCCAGTCCGACATCATTCTCAAGGTCAGGGGGCCCGAGCCCGATGAGGCCGGCCGTTTGCGGTCAGGCCAGACATTGGTCAGTTTCCTGTGGCCGGCCCAGAACCCTGAACTGCTGGAACAACTCACCCAGCGCGGCGTGACCGCCATGGCCATGGACAGTGTGCCGCGCATCTCGCGTGCCCAAAAGCTCGATGCCCTGAGTTCCATGGCCAACATTGCAGGTTACCGGGCAGTGGTTGAGGCGGCGCAGCACTTTGGGCGGTTTTTTACCGGTCAGATCACGGCTGCCGGCAAGGTAGCGCCAGCCAAGGTGCTGGTGATTGGCGCCGGTGTTGCCGGGCTGGCTGCCATTGGCGCCGCCAGCGGCATGGGCGCCATCGTACGTTCCTTCGACACCCGGCCTGAGGTGAAGGAGCAGGTAGAGAGCATGGGCGCCGAGTTCCTGATGCTGGACTTCGAAGACGAGGACGGTTCGGGCGAGGGCGGCTACGCCAAGGTCATGAGCGATGAATTCATCGCGGCCGAAATGGCGCTGTTCGCCGAGCAGGCAAAAGACGTCGATATCGTGATTACCACCGCCCTGATCCCGGGCCGGCCCGCGCCGAAATTGTGGACCGCCGAGATGGTGGAAAGCATGAAAGACGGCAGCGTGGTGGTTGACCTGGCCGCCGAGCAGGGCGGTAATTGTGAACTGACCGAACCCAATGAGGTGGTCGTCAAGCACGGCGTCACCCTGATTGGTTACACGGACATGGCCAGCCGGCTGGCGGCCCAGTCCAGCCAGCTGTATGCCACCAACCTGCGACACCTGCTGACGGAGTTAACGCCTGAGAAGGACGGCAATATCGTCGTGGACATGGAAGACGAGGTCATTCGCGGGGCCACGGTATGCTTCGAGGGTAACACCACCTGGCCGCCGCCCGCCCCGAAACTCTCGGCTGCGCCGCCGAAGCCCAAGGAAGAGGTTGCGCCTCCGCCGATCAAGGAAGAAAAGAAACGCTCTTTCGCCGGGCCTGCCATCGGCATGGTGCTGGCAGGCATGGCCCTGCTCGGGCTTGGCGCCGTGGCGCCGCCCGAATTCATGGCTCATTTCACCGTGTTCGTGCTGGCGTGCTTCGTCGGCTACATGGTCATTTGGAACGTGACACCGGCACTGCACACGCCGCTGATGAGCGTGACCAACGCCATCTCCAGCATCATCGTCATCGGCGCGCTAATGCAGATCAGTTCGGACATCGATCTGGTCAAGTGGGTCGCCGTGGGCACGGTGTTCATTACTGCCATCAATATTTTCGGCGGCTTCGCGGTGACGCGACGCATGCTCGAAATGTTCAGGAAGTGAGGTCGTCATGTTTGAGCTCAATGAAGGAATCATCCAGGTCTCCTACATCATAGCGACCATCCTGTTCATCCTGGCCCTGGGCGGTCTGTCCAACCAGGAAACCGCCCGACGCGGTAACTGGTACGGCATCGTTGGTATGAGCATCGCGCTGATCGCGACCATTGTCGGGATCGTCACGCAGGCCTACGTTGAACTGCTGGTGGCCTTGCTGCTTGGCGGCACCATTGGCCTGATCGCGGCTCGCCGCGTACAGATGACGCAGATGCCTGAGCTGGTGGCCATTCTGCACAGCCTGGTGGGTGTGGCAGCCGTTGCGGTTGGATTTGCCAACTTTATAGGCCACGGCGGGGATTACGAGGGCACCATGAAAACCATTCATGATATCGAGACTTATGTCGGTATCCTGATTGGCGCGGTGACCTTCTCCGGTTCTGTCATCGCCTTCGGCAAACTGTCCGGAAAGATCGGCGGCAAGCCGCTGCTTCTGCCTGCGCGGCACTGGCTGAACCTGCTGCTGCTGCTCGTGGTGATCTATTACGGCTATGCGTTTGTCCATCAGTCTTCAGCCGGAGGCGGCCTGATGCCGCTGGTCATCATGACGGTTTTGTCATTGCTGTTCGGTATCCACATGGTGATGGCCATTGGCGGTGCAGACATGCCGGTGGTGGTCTCCATGCTCAACAGTTATTCCGGCTGGGCGGCCTCTGCCATTGGTTTCATGCTGGGCAATGATTTGCTGATCGTGACCGGCGCCCTGGTCGGCTCCAGCGGCGCGATTCTGTCTTACATCATGTGCCGTGCCATGAACCGCAAGTTCCTGGCCGTGATTGCCGGCGGTTTTGGGACCAGTGAAGGCACCCAGGCATCGGCTGGGGGTGAAGATCAGGGCGAGGTGGTGCCGATTTCGGCCGAGGAAACGGCCGACCTGCTCACCGGTGCCCGTGAAGTGATGATCATCCCGGGCTACGGCATGGCGGTGGCGCAGGCACAGCACGTGGTGCACGAGATCACCCAGGCCCTGCGCGGCAAGGGCGTGAACGTGCGTTTCGGTATACACCCGGTCGCCGGCCGCATGCCCGGGCATATGAACGTGCTGCTGGCCGAGGCCAAGGTGCCCTACGACATCGTGTTCGAGATGGAAGAGATCAACGATGACTTTCCGGAAGTGGATGTCTCCGTGGTGATCGGCGCCAATGACATCGTCAACCCTTCCGCGCTGGACGAACCGGACGGCCCGATCGGCGGCATGCCGGTGCTGGAATGCTGGAAGGGCAAGACCAGCATCGTGCTGAAGCGCTCCATGGCCACCGGCTACGCCGGCGTGCAGAACCCCCTGTTCTTCAAGGAGAATACGCGGATGCTGTTCGGAGATGCCAAGGAGACGTTGGAAGGCGTATACAAGGCCCTGTAGGGGCGCTTCTTTTCAGCTCGCAGAACGGGGCGGTGTCATCCGCCCCGTTTTACAGGAACGGCCTGCGTATCGGCCCCGCCTGTTTACTGGGCAGTTCGGTCTTTCTCCGGTGGGGCTTTTTCGGCCCGGGTATCTTTTCCCTCAGTGTCGGGAAGTGGACTGAAGGCGGCATCCTTTGCTTCTTCCGCTTCGTCCATGCCCTTTTTGAACCCTTTAACGGCCGCACCCAGATCACCGCCGATATTGCGCAAGCGCTTCGTGCCGAAGACCAGCACGATGATCAGCAGAAGAATGAGCAACTGCCAGCTACTGATACCGCCAAATCCCATGAGTCGTTCCGTCCGCCAAGAGTCCGTGGATTGTAACGCATCACGCTATCGTTTGATGGGCCTGCTTCGCCGGGGTGCCCACGGGCGAGACGAATCTCGGTGAACTCAGGGATCGTGCGCTGATAGAATGTCGAGCATGAATCGCAACATCGCATCGTTACTGCCCCGGGTCTTGCTGGCGACGGGCTTGCTGGCTGCCTCGGCCGTTCAGGCAACGCCGACTTTGCCAGCGCTCAACGTACCCGCCTCGGGTGTGGAACTCCCGGGCAAGTTCACCTGGTTTGACATGGCCACGCCGAAGCCCGTGGAACAGCAGGATTTCTATGCTTCCCTGTTTGGCTGGTCTTTCCGCTCTCCCGGGCAGTCGGATGATGACTACGCCCTGATCGTCAACCGGGGCAGGGCGATCGGCGGTATGTTCAGGCATGAACCACCCGGCGGCGAGCAGGATGGCGCGCTCTGGATCGCTTTGATGTCCGTCACCAGCGTGGATGAGGCCATTGCAACCACACAGTCCTCAGGCGGCGCCGTGCAGGTGCAGGCCGCGACCGTTCCCGATCGGGGCAGGCACGCACTGCTGACCGACCCGGCAGGCGCCATATTCGGCGTGCTGGACTCCTCCACCGGTGATCCGCCGGACTACCAGGCCGAGATGGGCGATGTGATCTGGGTGGATCTTTTCGCCCGGGACGTTCCCGGAATGATTCGCTTTTACAGCGGGCTTGCGCCCTATGAGATCTCCACGCGTCCTATCGTCCAGGATGTGGAGCGGAACATTCTCTCCGCCCACGGCATGCCGCGTGCCGGCATCGTCCCGGTGGACGAGGAAGCCAACCGTGCCGCCTGGGTGCCCTACGTAAGGGTGGAGAATGTCGCCGCTACCCTGGAAAAGGTGGTGGAGGGGGGTGGGTTTGCCATCGTGGCCCCCGATGAGCGCATCCTGAATGGCAACGTGGCGGTTTTCGTCGATCCGTTTGGCGGCGTGACCGGCATTGTCAAATGGGAATATTCCGAGGACGCGGGGCAATGAGGCGCGCGCGCCTGCTTTGGCTGATGGTTGCGCTTGCTGTCGCCGCCATGGGGCTTGCTGCCTGCTCTTCTTCTGGTTCCGGCAATGTCCGGGTGTATGGCAGTGTGTACATGGGATACGGATATTATGATCCCTGGTACTGGCGGCACTACTGGTATCGGCCGCCGTACTGGTACCCCCCCGGCTATCGCCCGCCGATCTATGTGCCGCCGCGACCGGAGCACCCCATTGCGAGGCCGCCCATCGTTCCTCCGGAGTCGAGGCCGAACCGGCCCGCCACGCAACCGGCGAATCGGCCCGCCACTCAGCCCGCGAATCGGCCTGCGAATCGGCCTGCGAATCGGCCTGCGAACCAGCCGGGCAGCAGACCTGCCACACGACCGGTACCTGCAGGGCCACCGCGGAATATGGCCAGGCCACCCATGCGTGGCAGAAGATTCAGCAGATAGCTGCAGCGCGGTAATTTCTGGGCGATAAACCGGACCCGATGGACCTGATCATATGAAGACCGCACGTTGGATCGCCTTTATGAGTGCCAACAGGCACTACTCAAAGCCGGTCATGGAAGTCACGCTCGAATTCGAGCAGGAGGAGTTGGCTGCCCTTGAGCGCAACTCGGAAAGAAGACTTAAGCGTCTTGTATCCAGCCTTGTCGAGGGCGATGTCCTGGCCGTTGACGAGTTTTTCCCAGCCGACCCACTACCCGAGCCTATCCCGGAGCGGCTGGGGTCCGAGTTGGCCCAGCTGGTCATACTGTTGCAGCGAAAGTGTGGGCATCGGGTATCTTGGTTTTCTGTACACGACGGTCCCGAGCAGCGGTCGTGCACATGCGTGGTGGAGCACGAGCATGGCGATGTGGGTATGACCGCGATGAGGTTGGCCCTTGAAGTCGTGTTTGGTCACCGAAAACATCTCAAGCAACCCTTTCAGCAGTTGCGCGCGTATGCTGAGCCCCGTCGATTGCCTTTGGATACGGAAGCCATTATCGAGGCAGCCGAAGCATTGGATATTCCATGCCGTAAAATGGACCGAAACCCTTTTGGCCGGGATCCCAGTGACCCTGAGATCCAGGCCGGTGCGTTGCGTAGAAATGGAATGATCGCGCTGGGCCATGGACGGTTCCAATTGCGGGTGGAAGGCACCCTCTGCGCGCAGCGGTCGCCGAAAGCTAACGGGCTGATCAACCAACCTGACCGGTTTCAGAACTTGTGTCAGCGGTTGGGGATTCCTACCGACCTGCCCGCCGCTCCGAGGGCGGTGGCTAAAAATTTGACGATACTGCTCTGCGACGGACAGATCGTGGGAAGCATCGATGACGAGGGGCGTGAGCAGCGCCTGGCGCAACTCGAGAAGGTCCTTCATCCGTCCTACTTCGAGGGTTGCAGCCGGATCTTTGAGGATCTTGATGCAGGCATTCTTGCCGTCGGAGTTGCTTCCCAGGATTACTCAGCGCCATTGCCAGAGGCCGGTTGTATCACCGCATTAAATCCCGCGCCTGATCTGGATGCAGCACTCGCGCCGGAATCTTCCCTTCTGAAGATAATAGCCCGGGATTTCGTGCGCTGGCTGTTCCCAGACGGAACGGCCTCTCGAATTCCCATCGTCTCTGTCACAGGCTCCAACGGCAAGACCACGACAAGCCAAATGGTTGCTCACATTCTTCAACATGCCGGGCACCGGGTGGGCATCACAACCACGTCAGGCTTGTCAGTCGAAGGCAAGCGCCTGTTCTCAGGGGACTTTGGTGCTCTGGTCGGTCATTACATACTGTTAGCCAGGAACGACATCGATGTCGCCGTGCTGGAAACGCACCACGTCGGCCTGTTCCAGATTGGCTTGGCATTCGACTGGTGCGACGTCGCGGTCTGCACCAACGTGGTCGATGAACACATCTTTGCTCACGGAGTGAAAAGTGTGGACGAGATGGCGCGGGTCAAGGGGTCTCTGCTGGAGAGCGCACGAGATGGCGTCGTGCTCAATGCTGACGACGAGGTATCCCTCAGCATATTGCCCCGTCTGAGTGACAAGCCCAAAATCTTCACGTCACTGAGCCAGCCAATGATCGCGCTGAGGCGCGCCTTCGGCGCCAATCTCGACGCGATTGTATTGGAGGAAGTCAATGACGAAACCTGGAGCGTGTTGTATGTCGATGAGCGCCGAATTCCCCTGTTCAGGGTCTCGGACGTGCCAGCTACGTTTGAGGGCAAAGCCCGGTTTAATGTCAGCAACGCTCTCCAGGCGGCCGCGGCTGCTTACCTTCTTGGCGTTGACGAGCAGGTTATACAATCCAGCTTGACTGGCTTCGAATCGGGTCCGGAGTTAACCAGTGGCCGGCTCAATTTCCATGATAATGGCCAGTTTCGAGTGCTGGTGGATTTCGCTCACAATGCGGATGGCCTGGCCGAACTGAGCCGGTTTGTGGATCAGTTGGAAGTCGAGGGCAGAAAGATCCTGTTATTCGCCATATCCGGCGATCGCAGGGACGAAGCCATCAGGGCGGCGGCGCGTGCCGTGGCCGGGCACTTTGATGTGTACCTGTGTCGCCGTTA
>Ga0181579_10001019_pt1 | contig 23167 bp, 25 predicted proteins | sample 071ome_24_FD_132996 | JGI IMG/M metagenome (GOLD analysis project Ga0181579, IMG submission 132996) | Coastal salt marsh microbial communities from the Groves Creek Marsh, Skidaway Island, Georgia - 071402CT metaG (megahit assembly) | ecosystem: Environmental > Aquatic > Marine > Intertidal... | reverse complement strand
TGATAGCCCGAACCGCGTTACAGGATTTGACTGCCGGTGCCCGGGTTCGTTGCCGGCTCGCGGCAAAGAAGAATGGTTCGACCGTCCAGAGTGCGATTTGCACGGTGAACGGGTTCGACCTTTCACGGAACATGGTTAATACCGGCTGGGCGCTTCCCTATCCCCGGAAAAATAGCCCCCTGATAGATGTCGAAACGGAGTCTAAGCAGGCGCGGCGGGGTTTATGGAGGGGGAAATTCGATCTGGGTTGGTCAATTGAGAACGGGCGCTAAGGGAGTTTACTGCTTTTGTTCAGCCCACGCGATCAGTCGCGTGAGAAGTTCGCGCAGGGTTGACTGAAGACGGTTTGCTCTCTGCGGCGTATATTCGTGGCTCTCCTCATCCATATAGTTGCGCCAGGTAAGTTCGAGCTGCAGGGCATGTATATTGTTACGTGGAACTCCATAATGCCGGGTAATGAAGCCGCCCGCGAAGACGCCGTTCAGCGCCAGATCCAAGCCGGATGTTGAGAGAATTTCATATGCGATCTTAGCGGGGGCATCGTCGGTGCTCCTTCCATTCGCCGTTCCCAAATTCAGATCAGGAATCGGTCCTTCATGAAAACGTGGCACCAGCGATCTGATGGAATGGGCGTCGAAGAGTATGGCGGCACCGAATTTTTGTTGGATCCTGCACAATTCTTCCTGAAGTTTCCGGTGATAGGGCCTCCAATATCTTTCGGTCCTTTCGGCAATCTCAATCGCGTCCGGTTCCAAACCTTGAAGGTAAATTGGCTCATTATCGAATGTTGTAAGCGGGCATAGCTCGGTATTGTTTCTATCGCCATAGAGTGGCTTTCCGGCCGGGTCGCGATTGAGATCTATGACATAGCGGGAATAATTCGCGATGAGCATCGACGAGGAAAAGTCGGTGGCAAAATCGTATAGGCGATCAACATGATGATCGCTGTCTGCGGAGCGTTGTCCAGCCGGCGTCATCCTCTTTAGCAGCGTATCGGGAATACGGCGTGACGGGTGTGGCATGCTGATTAACAGCGGGGATTCTCCCTGAATGAACCGGTATGAAGACTCCATTATCGACGCTTTCGTGGTGGAAAGATCATTTGCCGCGGTCTTTGGTTTTCGAATCTGCTGCTGAAGATTGGGATATTTTGAACGCCATGGATACGCCCTTTGGTTGCGCTTGGGTCACAATACGGTAACGTAAAGCGAATAAAGTCGAGTATGGGACTTTAAGGGGGGGGGATCATCAAAAAATATATCATCGCGATCATTACGCTTGGTTTGTTTCTGGGGGGCGGCGCGGTTGGGCAGGCGGCCGCAATGCCGGTGCACGGATTCTAATCGTCCAACGCGAGTTTCGCAGGCCTTTCGCCGAGGCAACCTATTGCCCGTTCGCAAGTGGCGTTTCAGAGTCATAAAAAGAAGATCATTCGAAAAACCGTGATTAAGAAGGTCATTCGGAACTTCAAACACAATCCGGTTTTGAAAAAGAAACTTCGCAAGAAATTGCGATTTCTGAAGTATGTCTGGCGAAAAAAACACAGCTGATAACGGTTTTTGGGGAAAGTAGACCGGTAGCGACCGGTCTATCTCTTCACTGTCTTCTGGCTTAGGATCGCCGGGTTTCAACCCGGACTTCAGGTCCATGACGACTGAATCGCTGATTATCATATTTGCCGCCCTTGCCGCCGGATCTCTGGTCAAGGGTATTTCCGGCCTCGGACTGCCATTGACGGCGATTCCCGTCATGGCGAGCTTTATGGATGTCGATCGCGCCGTTGCCATCATGGTCATCCCGGGTGTGTTGCTCAATTTGTGGCTGCTTTGGGCGTACAGGGCAAGCGCTGTCCGGATCCCGAATCTGCCTCTGGTCTGTGTGACGGGTATCGCCGGGGTGATTGCGGGGGCGTTGATTCTCTCAAGCGTGCCCGGCTGGTATCTGCTGGTCGTGATGGCGGTCTGGCTTGGCGGTTACCTGTTGAGCCTGCTTCTCAAGAAAAAGATTTCCGCGCCGGGACCGATCTCAAAACATATGCCCATGGTGGTTGTCGGCACCGCCGGGGTAATCCAGGGCGCGATAGGGACCGCCGGTCCGGTGCTGGCACCCTACGTTCATTCCCTCAATCTGAAACAGCCGCAATATGTCTTCGCGGTTTCGGTATTGTTTCAGATATTTGCGATAACCCAGCTTATTTCTTTCATCTGGCTGGGCCTGATCGATATGGAGCGGGCCTATGAAAGCATGCTGGCCTGTATTCCAATCGCGATATTTCTGCCGCTTGCGGTGTGGCTGTCCCGATTCTTTAACGACCGGGGTTTCAACATGCTGATTGTCGGTTTGCTGATTGTCATAGAAATCCGGCTGATCTGGCGAATCTTTGCCTGAATTTTACGTTTCGATGACTGGTCGTGGCCTTGATGCGCTGTTTTGCGGGGATTATACTCCGCGCGGCGAACGAGATTGCCCTTTCCGTCCAGTCTTAAAGCTATTGACTGTCGGTCGCGCGGGATCAGGAAATGTTTCCGGTCCGCTACGATGCGTTGGGCAAATTGTGATTTAGAAAAAGGAGCGCGAGCCTTGTCTGGTTCTGACGGCATTAACACCATGGGCATCGATCTTCCGGATACGGAGGTCGATGTACGCGAAACTTTCGGTTTGGACGTCGATATGAAGGTGCCCGCCTTCACCGAACGGACCGAATATGTCCCGGAGCAGGACGATGCTTATTGCTTCGATCACGATACGACAATGGCCATTCTGGCGGCGTTTTCCCATAACCGCCGCCTGATGGTGCAGGGTTATCACGGGACGGGAAAATCCACCCATATCGAACAGGTGGCCTCGCGTCTCAACTGGCCATGTATCCGGGTCAATCTGGACAGCCATATCAGCCGTATCGATCTGATCGGCAAGGACGCGATCGTCCTGAAAGACGGCAAGCAGGTTACCGAATTCCGCGAAGGAATTCTGCCCTGGGCCATTCAGCATCCCGTGGCGTTGGTATTCGATGAATATGATGCGGGCCGGCCGGACGTCATGTTTGTAATTCAGCGGATTCTTGAATCCGACGGCAAGATGACCCTGCTGGATCAGAACCGGGTGATTCATACCCACGCTGCTTTCCGCCTGTTCTCTACCGCGAACACGGTTGGTTTGGGCGATACGACCGGGCTCTATCACGGGACGCAGCAGATCAACCAGGCCCAGATGGACCGCTGGAACCTCGTCACCACCCTGAATTACCTGCCACACGATATCGAGTGCGGGATTGTTCTGGCGAAGGTACCGCAATTCGACAATGAAGAAGGCCGCAAGGCGGTTTCCAGCATGGTGCGTGTCGCGGACCTGTCACGTTCCGGCTTCATGGCGGGAGATATTTCGACAGTCATGTCTCCGCGCACTGTCATAACCTGGGCGGAAAACGCGCAGATTTTCGGCGATGTCGGGGTGGCTTACCGGATGACCTTCATCAATAAATGCGATGAACTGGAACGGACGACGGTGGCCGAATATTACCAGCGTTGCTTCGGTGAGGAGTTGCCGGAATATCAAACCGTTCAGGCGGAAGCGGTCTGACCGCTTTTGCCCTGATCGTCTGAAACGCGAAGGACCGGGCGGCTCGCATGGCCTCTGACGAAAATCCCGTAGAAGAATTCCGGCGTGTTACCGCAGCGGCAATGCGCGCCATTGCGGAAAACGAGGAAATTCAGGTCGCATTCGGATCGGAAGCCCGGATGGTCGGCAATACCGCCCGGCTGCCCACGCCGCCGCGACAGATGTCGGAAGAAGATGTTGCGCAACTGCGCGGCGAGGCCGACGCCATGGCACTGCGCTTGCGGTTCCATGATGATCAGGTTCACCGCAAATTCGCGCCCTCGGGACAGGAAGCCCGCGCGGTCTTCGACGCGTTCGAGCAGGTCCGCGTCGAGGCGTTGGGATCGGACGAATTCAAGGGCTGCGCTGAAAATTTGCGCGCGTCTTTTCAGGAAAAATGCCGTCAGGCCGGGTATTCACGTGTCGGCGATATGGAAGATATCGGCCTGGCCGATGCGGTTGCTTTGCTGACCCGGGAACAGCTGATGGGCGAGGAACTGCCGGTTTCGGCCCAAAACGCATTGGGATACTGGCGTGACTGGCTGGATCATCGCATTGGCGATGATTTCGAGGATTTGCATCTGAAACTCGCCGATCAGGAAGAATTCGCCAAGGCACTTGATAAGGTGATGGTCCATCTCGACCTCTATGATCTGGAGGATGAGGAAGAGGGCGACGAGGAAATCAGCGAAGAAACGCCCGAGGAAGAAGAAAACGACGATTCCGAGGACGAAAGCGAAGCCGAGGACAGCGCGGAAAGCGCCGAGGGCGACGAAAGCGCCGAGGACGAGGAAGAGGGCTCCGAACAGGTCGAAGACGACCAGATGGCGGGGGAGGACGATTCCGAACAGCCGGATTCCGAAAAGCGCCGCCGCGAGAATGCCGACGGCGAGGGCGGCAAGGCACGCTATCAGGTCTTTACCGAAGATTTTGACGAGGAAATCGAGGCCGCCGAGCTTTGCGAGGAAGAGGAGCTGTCCCGCCTGCGTCAGCATCTCGACCAGCAACTCAGCGTACATCAGGGGATTATCGGCAGGTTGGCCAACAGGTTGCAGCGCCGCCTGATGGCGAAACAGTCGCGGTCATGGGAATTCGATCTCGAAGAAGGGCTGCTTGATGCCGGCCGTCTGGCGCGGGTTGTGGTTAATCCCATGCATGCGCTTTCCTACAAGATGGAGCATGAGACCGAATTCCGCGACACGGTCGTGACATTGCTGATTGATAATTCCGGGTCCATGCGGGGCCGCCCGATCGCGGTCGCGGCAATGAGCGCCGATATTCTGGCGCGCACATTGGAGCGTTGCGGGGTCAAGGTCGAAATTCTTGGCTTTACCACAAAGGCATGGAAGGGCGGACAATCGCGCGAGAAGTGGCTGGCGGAGGGTAAACCTCCGGCACCCGGACGCCTCAATGACTTGCGTCATATTGTGTACAAGAGCGCGGACGCGCCATATCGCCGGGCGCGCAAGAGTCTCGGTTTGATGCTGCGCGAAGGGCTTCTGAAGGAAAATATCGATGGCGAGGCGCTTCTCTGGGCGCATAACCGGCTTATGGCGCGTTCGGAACAACGCCAGATTTTGATGGTCATTTCGGATGGTGCGCCTGTCGATGATTCGACGCTGTCGGTTAACCCCGGAAATTATCTTGAGAACCATTTGCGGGCGGTAATTGACTATATAGAGACGCGCTCGCCTGCGGAAATCGTCGCCATTGGTATCGGTCATGATGTGACGCGCTATTACCGCCGCGCGGTCACCATTATGGACGCCGAACAGCTTGGCGGTACGATGATGGAAAAGCTCGCGGAGCTGTTCGAGGAAGAAGACGAATGGCTGGCCAAGAACGCCCGGCGGGGCGGCGGCCGGGCGGCCTGAGGCGAAAGCCTAGCCGGCGCGCGTTCTTGGCGGATTAAGCAGCGTCAGGATCGATATCGCCATAAAGCCGGCCGCCAGATAGAAAACCCAGCTGGCGTGGCCGGCATCAAGCACAAATCCCATCAATACAGGGCTGGCCGCAGCGCCGATAAAGTGGCCGTTGGACATAAACCCGTACGTTTTTCCCGCCTGGCCTTCGGGGGTGATCGCGCGCACCATCATATCCCGCGCCGGACGAACGACGCCGAGCATCGCGCCGATTACCGTGAAACAAACCAGATAGGCGATGTAGGGCAGGGCATAGGCACCCGCAATCACGGTCAGGATCGCGCCGATGGAAAAGGCGAGCGCCGCAAGCAGGTTGTGTTTACGTGTCTTGTCGGCAAGCCAGCCCCCGGCCAGTATGCCAAACAGGCTGCCACCGGCATAAAAGGATAAAACGGTCGCCGCGGCGGCGGGATCAATGCCGTGTGCGGTAAAAAGCGCCGCCGGAATCATGTTGTTCAACCCGACTGTCGCCATCGCGGTAATGCAGAAAAACATATACAGGATAAGCATTTGCGGTTTAACCAAGAGCCGGAGCCCGTCCGCGATGGACAGTGGTTCCTTGGTCTTTTCCTTTTTGCGGCCCGCATGGTCCTGTAACGAACCCGACTGCGCCAACATGGCCAGTCCGGCCCCGGCGCCGAGGATTGCCACGGACAGAATCGCGCCTTTCCAGCCCCAGACGGAGGCGAGAAAAACCGTCGCGACGATCGGCGCGACCAGCGTGCCGACATTGCCGGCGGCGGTATGGATACTGAAGGCGCGTCCGATACGGCTTTCATCGACGCTCGACATCAGGATGGCGTAATCGGTCGGGTGAAAGACGCTGTGTCCCAGACCGGCGATGACCGCCAGTACCAGCAACACCCAGTAGACATCGATAAAGGCCATGGCGCCAAGCGCGAAGGTCTTCATAAACAGGCCGATAATCAGAATCCATTTCGCCCCGACACGGTCGACCAGAAACCCGACCGGTATCTGGGCCAGCGCCCCTGACATATTGAGCAGGGTCATGATGAGACCCATCGCGGCGAAACCCACTCCGTAATGGGGGGCCATAAGTACGAAAAGGGGCGGCAGGATGAGCTGCGAATAATGGCTCATGAAATGGCCGGTGCTGACCAGTCCAAGCACCCGGACTTCGCGTCCCATTGTTCCGACCGCTGATGTCATGCGAATTTTCCTTTCTGTGACCGGCGCATCCGCGAATGTTCGTATCGGAGACCGCAACTCGCGGCGCGGGCGCTCGAATTTCTAACCTTCTTGCGAGTCTATCGCAACTTAGAGCATCGCCACGATCAAAGCCGCGAATATCCCGGCAAGCGGTGGCAAAAAGAACGACGACGCGATCCGCATGTATACGAATCGATGACCGAGAAAGGGGATCTCCCAGGCCAGAATTCGGTGGATCGCAAAAATTTCCCAGGTTGTCAGAAAGGCGGTCAGTTGTGGAATACCCACGCCGATCTTGTACATGGCGAGTGCCAGGGGAAAGGCGACTACCCCGCCCGCGGGAACCAGGATTCCGGCGACGGATGCAATCATAATCCCCTGAAAGCCTGATTCATGGCCCAGCCAGGCGCTGATGGTCTCACCCGGTAGCAATTCGGCGGCGAATGCGGCCATGGCAAGCGCGAGACACATACGCGGCGCCATCATCAGGAAATAGCCCCAACCGACCCGTGCGCCCTTTTTTGCCGTCCCATCGCGTCTGCGCAGGGCAAAGAACGCCAGGATGAGGACCCCGACCCACATCAGGATGGCGACTATGGGATTGCCTTCGCCTTCCATCCTATTTCTCCCTCTCCGGTATGGAGATCCTGATGGGCAAATAGAGCGCGACTGTGCCGCATATTATGGGCAACAGGACACTTGCACCGACCCGGACGGCGGTGAATTCCTCTCCCATTAAAGGGAGTTCCCAGACCAGGATGCGCTGGAACCCGATCATTGCCCAGGACGAAATATAGGCGACGAGAGCGCCCTTGTTCGCGCCCGCGACATAGAGCGCCACAACTATGGGGAAGGAGGTAAGCGGTCCGCCGGGCGTGAGCGCGCCGGCAACTGTAGCGATCACAATGCTTTTTATGCCTGCATCATCGCCAATCAGCTTTGAAACCACCTCTCGCGGGATCAATAGTTGGAGAAAGGCGGCTATCAGAACGGCCGCGCCGACGCGTGGCATGATGAATTTGAACAGCTCCCAGGCATCCACCAGTGCGCGATCATAGGCCTCCGGCCCCTTCCAGAACCAGACGGCGATCCCGGCGGAAACCGAAAGCACGGCAAAGGCGAGCAGGGACCCGTCGAAGACCTTTCGGGTGATCGGCGTGTTCTGCCTTGGTTTGGCGGTATCTCCGCCTGCCGCGTTCATTCAGGGGTTCCGATTATGGATGTACGTTTTCGGTGAACCAGTCGGTCGGCAATTCATGGCCGACCCCGGCTTCCACGGCCTTTTTGTAGGCCGCGCCAGCTGAAACCGCAAACTGAAGGCCAAGCCCCATATCATTGATAAAACACGTTATTTCGTTATCAGACTCTCGCCCCTTTACCTCGCCCACAATCATCTGCGGCAGGCGCGGGCAGGCGTCGTAATTGAAGGTCCGGTTCACATCCCAGCCCTTGCCGGACCGCCGGTCGGGCGGCGTGAGCCCGTCCGCGACAACCGTATCCGGACGTTGCTGGCCGAAATGAAGACCGACCCGATCGCATTTTTTCAGCGCCGATTCCTCAATTTCCGGCATCTTGATCGAGCTGATATGGACGCCGGGGCGCAGCCATCCTTCCAGATAGACACGTTCGATGGAATTTGTAGCGCAGAGAACGATATCGACCCCCGATACCGCTTCTTCGGGAGAATTCACCGCCATCATTTCCACCCCAAGGGTCTCAGTCATTTCCTGGGTGAAATTCAGCCTGTTGGTGGGGTTGGGGCTGTAGCATTTGATCATTTCGATATCGCGCACTGCGCAGGTGGCCATCAACTGGGTGCCGGCCTGCCAGCCGGAGCCGAGAATACCCACCGTTTTGGCGTCTTTCCGCGCCATATATTTGACGCCCAGCCCGTTGGTCGCGCCCACCCGCATCCGTTGAACAACGCCATCGGGCATAATTGCCAGCGGTTCCCCGTTTTTGGTACTGAAAAGCAGGATCAGCCCGACCCAGCGGTCATTCGGCGCGGCGGGAATTTTCACCCGCCGGAGATTTCCCTCAACCACCGGCCAGGTGACGATATCGGAGTTGAGCCGGACGGCGCTGAAACCCTGTCCGGGAGCGACACCGTCCATTGTCTTGAAGCCATATATCGCTTCTTCGCCGTCGTGACTTGCAGGAACCAGACTGTCAGACCGGCGCCGTGTGATCGCCCGGCCCGCGTGAAGATCGCGATAGACATCTTCCAGCGCGTCCAGCACGTCCTGAATGGTCAGCAGTTCTGCGATTTCCTCGTTGGAGAGGATAAGGGTCATCGGAAAACCTCCGTAATTTTCTTATTCAAATAAAACGCCGGGAGCGCAAGAAGCGTCCCGGCGTCGTCAGTGTCGTCCGCGGCGATGCCGCAAAGATCAAGGATGACGTTGCCTCAGCGCATCCCGTATTTGTCAAGCAGATCGCGCGGATCCTCGTCCGGATTATAGCCTTCATAGGGTTCCAGCTGCTCATACCAGGCAGCACCCATGGCCTTGAGAATCCGGTTATGGCATACGACGAGGCGCGCCGGATTTTCGGGGTCCGTGTTGACGTGCTTATGGGCGACATAAGGCGGGATATAGACGAAATCACCGCGCTTCCACTCGAACTTCTTGGGTTCTTCCTCCCAGGTCCAGGTGAATTTGATATCGACTTCGAAATTCACGTCCCAATGCAGGTCATAGCCGCTGCCCTCGGCAACGAAGAACACTTCCTCCGCCAGGTGGCGATGCGTGCCGGACGCCTGGCCGGGGGGGAGGAGGTGCATGTAAATATCGACGCAATTCTCCACCGTGTTCATGTTTTCATTGATCATGTGCTTGAGAATGCCGTGCGGCGAATTCTCAAACGGCATGTCGGCCGACTTAACGACCTTCAGTTTGTTATTGTAGTAATCCTCTACAAAAGCGGCGGTTTCGGCCAGATTGTCCTTGTAAAAGGTGCAGATCTGATCGCCGGCTGTCGCGACGTCGCGTTCGTCCAACTTAATCTCCCTCTTTCGAATGCTGCGCGGCGGCCTAGTAATCGCCCGGCGGCATATAGTTTTCCTGGCCCGGCGCGATTTCCTTCGGCGGCATCTTGACGTTCTTCTGGAATACCATGTGCATGAACAGGAACAGCGGTTTGGCTTTCATCACCAGAACCACGAATTCCTCATCCGCGCTCTTGTTGAAATGCTGATGGACACAGCCATTTTCCACGATCATGCAGTCGCCGGCTTCGGCATCCACACGTTCGCCGTCATGGACGTCATATCCCTCACCGCGCAGAACAAAAAACACCGCGCTGTTCATATGGCCGTGTTTCTGGCCGTACCCGCCTGGTGCAAACGCGCCAAGATGGGTCTCGATCGACTGCGCGATATCAAGATTCTGCGGGTTGATGACGGCCTTGTCATAAAATTGCGGGCCGCCCTTCCACTTCCAGTCATGAATGCTGTAGACGCGTTTCTGGTCGTAGAGGCCCTGCTTCATTTCGCCATAGGTCCCTTCAAGCGCACGAACGAATGTGCGCTTTTTGACCCAACGATCCCAGACGACTTCCGGCTGGTTATGTCCGGGTCCGGCGTCCGCAGCCTCTGTTTCTCTGCTTCCTTCGGCCATTTTCAATCCTCTTCGTGAGCCTGCCTGACGAATTTTATCGGGCCCTTGGGTGAGACCGGGCCGGCCCTTCGCCGTCGCCCGAATATTCGTCAGTACCGAGCAGACCGGGTATATTCCGGCTCCCCGGGGGTGTCAAGAAAGCGGACCGGCCCTGAAGTGGGAGGGGCACCCGTGTCCGGATGTTGCATTTTTGATTTCTTGCATGTGAAAACGCTAGACTGCGAAAGATTAAAGCCAAACCCATAAATGTTCCTTGTCAGGAGAGTATGATGCGGTCATTCCGCTATTTTGTTTTTGTTGCCGCGGTCTTTGCGGGGCTCCAGTTCTCGGCTGGCGCCGGGGCGGCGGACCAGCGGAGTCCGGGCGAATTGGCCGAATCGTTTCACGACGGGCTTGTCGGTGTGATGAAGGAGGCGAAAGCCCTGGGAATTCAGGGTCGTTATGACGCCTTGCTGCCACTGATAAACGGAACGTTCAATATTACCCTGATGGCGGCGACAGTAACGGCGCCCTATTGGCGGAATGGTCAGGCTGATCAGAAAGCGGCACTGGTTGAAGCCTTTCGGGGCATGAGCGTTGCGACGCTGGCAACGCTGTTCGATGGTTACAGCAATGAAAAATTCACTGTCGTCCGGTCGCGAAAGAGCGGGAAACGAATCGTCGTCGTGGATGCGGAAATCCGGAAATCCGATGGCGGTATCGTCAAGATTTCTTATGTGGTGGCAAATACCGGCGGGCGCTGGTGGATCATCGACATCGTCATCGACGGCGGAATCAGCGAAATTAAGAAACGGCGTAACGAATTCGTCCGAATTCTCAAGGAAGGCGGCCTGGCCGGCCTGACAGGGGAATTAACCGAACGGACCAAAGAACTGCTCGCCGGTAAGCGGAAATAAGTCACTGGTGATCCCGGGTGGCGTTGCGCCAATCCTCAGCCTGCGCTAAGTAGCTTAGTAGTACCCGTTACGGGAGGAATTCGCCGGAGAAGCCGCATGAAGCCGCCGCCCTTTTCATATCATGATCCGCGCACGATTGATGACGCGGTGTCCCTGCTTGCAACGCTGGAAAACGCGAAGTTACTTGCTGGCGGGCAATCGCTGATGCCGATGCTCAATATGCGTTATGTGATGCCGGATCATGTCGTCGATCTGAACAAGATTGAGGACCTTTCCTATATTCGTGAAGATGGTGACGCACTTGAGATTGGTGCGATGACGCGCCAGCGCGATCTGGAATTCTCGGAGGTCGTGCAGCGCAAATGCCCGTTGATGCATGAAGCATTGCTTCAGGTGGGGCACCGTCAGACTCGCAACCGGGGAACACTGGGCGGATCCCTGTCTCATCTCGATCCGGCGGCGGAGATGCCGGCGGTTTGCGCAACATCCGATGCGATCGTCCGCGTAAAGGGACCGAATGGGGAGCGCGAAATTCCGTTTGCGGAATTTCCCGCGGGTTATATGACGCCGTCGATTGAAATGGATGAACTTGTTACCTCCATCCGCGTTCCCTGCTGGCCGGAAGGTCATGGATACGCGTTTGTGGAATTTGCCCGGCGTCATGGCGATTTCGCGATAGCATCCGCCGGCGCGCTTCTTGAGGTTGGAGGGGACGGGACGATCAGCCGTGCCGCGGTAACGGTCGGCGGGGTCGGCCCGGCGCCGGTCCGCGTCTCGGCGCTGGAAGAAACCATTACCGGCACGGCGGGGTCGGAAGAAAGTTTCCGCGCGGCCTGCGAAGTGTGCCGCGAAATCGATGCAATGGGCGACGTATACGCGTCGACCGAATATCGCCAGCATCTCGCGGCCGTTATGGCGCGGCGCGCCTTGGTAAAGGCGTATGACCGGGCGACGGGAAAGGCGTAGGGAGATAAGAAATGGCAGAGACCCGGAATATTTCCGTCACGATCAACGGCAAGACCTATGAGGAAGAGGTTGAGGTTCGCTTTACGCTTGCCGACTTCATGCGCCAGCAGCTTGGACTGACCGGAACGCACCTCGGGTGTGAACATGGTGTCTGCGGGGCCTGCACGATTTTGCTGAACGGCAAAAGCGCGCGGTCCTGTCTGATGCTTGCGGTACAGGCGGATGGTCAGGAAATCCTGACCATTGAAGGTATCGCGCCGTCAGAGGATGAGCTCCACCCCCTTCAGGAAGCGTTTCGCGATAATCACGGGCTGCAATGCGGATTTTGCACGCCGGGCATGCTGACCACCTTGTTGGAGTTCCTCGAAGACAACCCGGATCCGACTGAAGAAGAAGTCCGCATCGCGATCAGTGGCAATCTGTGCCGCTGCACCGGGTATCAGGGCATTGTGGCCGCGGCGCTGGACGCGGCAAAACGGTTGCAGGCGCAAAAATCCGCCTGAGCGTTGCCGCGCGGCGGATTTGTCGCGTATTAACAGAAAATTCAGTCCACCAAGGCATCATCTTGCCGTGTTATCCGTCAGACGAGGGACGGCAAGATGAAAAGCAATTATCTGGAAACAATTCAGGCGATCGAGCGGCTGCATCGTCAGTTTCTCGAGGTCATCAAGGCTGAGCTAGACCGTCAGGGCATTGAGGACGTCAACAACGTCCAAAGCCTGATCCTTTCTCATATCGGAGAGGATGAACTGACCGTCGGCGAGCTGACCTATCGCGGGTATTACCAGGGCTCAAACGTTTCCTATAACGTCAAGAAGCTGGTCGAAAACGACTACCTGTTGCAGGAACGGTCGGCCCATGACCGCCGGAATATTAAGGTGCGCGTTTCCTCGAAGGGAAAAGCCATCTGCGATCTGGTGGAGGGGTTATACGACCGGCACGCGGCCGCATTACCCAACACCGGTATTCCCGAAGACGGTCTGTCCGATGTCAACGCGACATTAAAACGGCTGGAACGGTTCTGGGCGCATGAATTGGCTTACGGTCCCGCTCAGGGGATTCCCGCCGCCTGAGTCAGGCCTCCACCATATCTTCCAACCTGTCCGCGTCCGCGCGCGGCGCCTTTTCAAGGGCGGATTTCAGCTTCTGCAACGCCCGGCTCTCAATCTGGCGAATCCTTTCCTTTGTCACGCCGAAATCCTTGCCGATTTCCGCGAGCGTTGTTTTCTCATCGCCCAGAAAACGCTGCTGGATAATTTCACGTTCGCGGTCATTTAGCGTTTCCATTGCGCCGGCAAGCCACTCAGAGCGGATTTCACCGCCCAGCCTGCCGGAAACAATTTCCTCGGGTCCGGGGCCGTCATCTTCAAGAAAATCCTGCATCTCATTGCCGTCGCCATCGTCGAATCCGATCACGGCGTTGAGCGACCGGTCGGGTCCCGATAGATGCGCTTCCATCCGTTCTACGGCGGCCAACGGTACATTCAATGTTCTGGCGATTTCTTCCCGGTCCGCATCGGTCATTTGACCGACCAGATTATCCGAGATTTTTGCTCGTAAACGCCGGAGGTTGAAAAACAACGATTTCTGCGCGGGGGTGGTCCCGATCCGCACGATGGAACTGTTGCGGATTACATATTCCTGGATGGAAGCAAGGATCCACCAGGATGCATAAGTCGAAAAACGGAAACCTTTTTCCGGGTCGAACTTCTTGGCTGCGTCGAGGAGGCCGAGCGTGCCTTCCTGGATGAGATCGGGGACCGGCAATCCATAACCCTTGAAGCGGGAGGCCATCTTGACGACCAGCCGGATATGGCTCGATACCAGCTTGTCCAGGGCCGTTTCATCCGATTGATCGCGCCATGCGCGACCGAGGGCGACTTCTTCCTCTCGTTCCAGCATCGGGGCTTTCATGGTCTTGGCGATATATCTGCGATCGAGTCTGTCAGGCGCGTTTTGAGAAAAATAGACCATGATATGCTCCTCATATTTTCGTATCGAGTAGATATGATATGGACTCGATACGACATAAACAAGGGTAATATCGACTCGCTATCACACATTTTTATGATAAATACGGTTTCGCTCCTTTCCCGGTTCACCGGACAGTACTAGTTGACAAAATTATGACGGAAAGAGATCCGCTTCAGATCGTTTTGAGCAGGCTGGGCCGCGCGGTTCACGCGATGCAGTATTCGGACGGGTTGAATCCCGCCCAATGGGAAGCGTTGCGCTTTTTGACAAGCGCCAACCGTCAGTCGGCGACACCGGGGGGTATGGCGGCGTATTTGAACGCGACCAAAGGTACCGTTTCACAAACAGTGATCGCCCTTGAGCAGAAGGGACTTGTTCAGCGGGTGCGTTGTGATCAGGACCGTCGGGTGGTCAGGCTCGCCCTGACCGATGCGGGGCAGGCGATGCTCGATCGCGACCCCTTAAATCATATATCGCAGGCGGTCGACGGCATTGATGGGCAGTCCAGAGACGATCTTGTCCGGAATCTGGACGGATTGTTGCGGAATATCTGCCTACGGGACTCGGGTGGGAATTTCGGAAAATGCGCCGCTTGCTGCCACCTGAATGACGATCCGGAAAGCCCCAAATGCGGAATGAATGGTGAATGGTTGGCCGGGGACGACCTGGAAAAGATCTGCGTCGATTTCTGCGAACGTAACTGATCTTCGGGATCCCGACGGGCAATATCCCTGATTCCGCAACCCTCTGGTAAAAACGGTCATAAGGCATGACAATCCATCCCGTGATGTTCACGGAGAGAGGAGTCCCTTATGGCACTTTTGATTAATAACGATGTCGCCGCGCGCGTTTTGACAATGCCAGAGGCAGTTGATGCCATGGAAAGCGTGCTTCGGCAGTATGCACAAGGTCTGGCGACGTTCCAGCCGCGCACGGACCTTTGGGCGCCGACCGCGACGAATGGCGATTACTACCGCTGGGGTTCGCTTCTGGGGGCGATGTATGACCCGCCCACGCTGGCGCTGCGGTTCAAATCCGACATCCTGACCTGGACCGAATATAACGGCGCGGTCACGGAAGAGTGGCACAATATGGAGCCCGGAACCTATTGCGGCTTCATCATCCTGATCGATATGACCAACGGCGAGATCATCGGGTTGATGAATGACGGGATAATTCAGCACGCGCGTGTCGGGGCGACCGCGGGGGTAGGGGCGAAATATCTGTCGCGCGAGGATTCCACGGTTTTGGGTGTTATCGGCTCGGGAGGGATGGCGGAAACCTATACCGAGGCGATCTGTTGCGTACGGGATATCAAGGAAGTTCGCGTGTTCAGCCCGACACCCGAAAACCGGGAAGCCTTTGCCAAAAAGATGACGGAGAAGCTGGGTATCTCCGTCGAGACCCGGACAAACGGCATGGATGTGGCCGACGGTGCTGATATTGTCTCGCTATGTACGGATTCCCGCGACCCGGTCTATACGGTTGAAATGATGCGGGCGCAAAAACCGGGGGCATTATTCATCCGATGCCGCATTGATGAAATTGACGAACCGGTTTTCGACGCTGTCGACAAAACCTTCGGCATGCAGCAGGCGGCCTATCCGGAATATGTCATCGGGTCTCAGCAGGAGCGTGACCGTCGCCCGATGAGCAAGGGATATCGCCGTCGCTATGAGGCGGTGGATCATCCGTATCTGGCAGATGTGATCGCCGGAGAGATCAAGGGCAGGACAAGCGATACGGAATCGATCTTTTTCGACAATAACTCTGCCGGTTTTCAGTTCGCCGCCGTCGGGCGGGTCGTTTATGACAATGCATTGAAGTCTGGTCTCGGGATGCATATCCCGATGGATTGGTTCCATCAGGATATCCGGAACTGACCGTGCCGACGGAGAATGTAATGGCCAATCATGACGATGACCCCGTTCTGATCGAGATGATCCGGATGGGAAACGCGGTGAAGGTCGTTGCGGTCGATCCCAAGACGGGAATCGAAGCCAGTATTGTCGGGCCGCCCTCGGCGGGCGAGGAGACATTGAAACGAAACGCCATCCGCAAGCTGGAATATGTCTTGGCGAAAGGATCGCGTTAGGTTTCCGCCGCCGCTGCCCGGGTATTGATGGAATATTTTCTTCAGCAACTGATAAACGGGCTAACGCTTGGTGCGATATACGGGCTGATCGCCATCGGCTACACGATGGTCTACGGGATCATCGGCATGATCAATTTCGCTCATGGCGAGATTTTTATGATCGGTGCGTTTATCGCGCTGATTTCCTTTCTTATTGTCGCGCCCGTTGGTGGCGGCATCGTCGCGGTGCTGCTGATCGTTCTTCTGATGTCCATGGTGCTGACCGCGGTGTATGGATGGGCGCTGGAACGGATTGCCTATCGTCCGTTGCGTGGATCGCAACGCTTGGCGGCGCTGATCTCCGCGATCGGCATGTCGATCTTTCTTCAGAATTTCGTACAGCTCAGCCAGGGCGCGCGGGTGAAAGCGCTACCGCCGATTATCAGCGGTAATTTCGAGCTCATGAGCAGCGGGAATTTCACCGTGACCCTCAGCTATATGCAGATCGTCATTGTGGTGACGACGGTTCTGTTGATGGCGGTTTTCTGGTCGGTGATTCATCACACGGCGTTGGGACGATCACAGCGCGCCTGCGAACAGGACCGTGTCATGGCGGGGCTGCTTGGGGTGAATGTCGACCGGACGATATCGATCACGTTTGTGCTCGGCGCGTCGCTCGCCGCGGTCGCCGGTATGATGATGACGCTCTATTACGGCGTGATTGATTTTTTTATCGGCTTCTTGGCAGGTATCAAGGCGTTTACCGCTGCCGTGCTGGGAGGGATCGGCTCACTGCCGGGCGCCATGTTGGGCGGTTTGCTGATCGGGTTGATAGAGGCGTTCTGGTCCGGCTATGCGTCCGTTGAGTACAAGGATGTGGCGGCCTTTTCCATCCTTGTTCTGGTCCTGATTTTCCGCCCCACCGGGCTTCTCGGAAAACCCGAGGTGGAGAAGGTCTGACGTGAACCGGGCTGCTTCCCAGAGCACATTTTCCTATCCGGATGCCGTTAAGGATTCCCTGATCGCGGCCGCTATCGCGGCGGCGCTCATGGTGCCCCTGATCGGAATTTACACGGTGCAGGAATCGGGCGGCCTTGCGATCCGGACACGGTTTGCAGATGTCGGGTTCGGGATCCTTTATGTCTTTGCCGGGCGTCTTTCGCTGGCCTTGGCGGCGGGCGGGAAAAAATTGTGGGGTCTTCTGGGTGGGGTGATCATGATCCTGACAGGCGTTTTTCTTGTAGACCCTGTCAGTTTGTTGGGAGTGGCCGGGATAGGCGGGGGCGGGGTGGTGACGTTCCGTACGTTATGGCTGTCGCGTGGGGAAGCCGTCCGCGAAGCCTGTTCGTCGGTGGAACAAAACGCCTCCGCAATCCAGGATCGATACGGTTTTTATATTGGTCTCGGGCTGATCGCCCTGGCTGCGCTTTTTCCATTCTCACCGGTCGCGGATCGCTGGATTCTCGATCTCGCCATTCTGGTGATGACCTACATTCTGTTGGGGTGGGGGCTGAATATCGTTGTCGGCTTGGCCGGGTTGCTGGATCTCGGCTATGTCGCGTTTTACGCGGTCGGCGCCTACAGCTTTGCCCTTCTGGCGCATTATTATCAGCTGGGTTTCTGGGTTTGTCTGCCGGCAGGCGCGGCTATGGCGGCGCTGTTCGGTATCATTCTGGGGTTCCCCGTGTTGCGGCTGCGGGGCGATTATCTCGCCATCGTCACGCTGGGCTTTGGTGAGATGATCAGGATTGTCCTGATCAATTGGGTCAGCTTGACCCGGGGACCCGACGGCATTTCCGGTATCCCGAAGCCGACATTTTTCGGGCTCGAATTCAAACGGCGGGCATCGGAAGGGGTGGAAACTTTTCATCAGTTTTTTGATCTGCCTTACCGGTCGATAGACCGGGTTATTTTCCTGTTTTACATCGCGCTGTTTCTCGTCATTGCGACAAACTGGTTTATCCGGCGAATTAGAAAACTGCCGATCGGCCGGGCCTGGGAGGCATTGCGCGAGGATGAAATCGCGAGCCGGGCGCTGGGGCTAAATCCGACGAATGTCAAACTATCCGCGTTTGCGCTGGGCGCCATGTTCGGCGGCATTGCCGGGACGCTTTTTGCCGCGCGTCAGGGATTTATCAGCCCCGAGAGTTTCACTTTTATCGAATCCGCCATCATCCTTTCCGTTGTTGTGTTGGGCGGGATGGGTAGCCAGCTCGGTGTTGCCATTGCGGCGGTCGTACTGATCGGCTTGCCGGAATGGTTCCGCGATCTGGAACATTACCGGATGCTGACATTCGGCGCCCTGATGGTCCTGATCATGGCCTGGCGGCCACGTGGGTTGCTCTCTCACCGGTCGCCTACGGTGACCCTGTCGCCGGATCGTTTGCGGGCTGCTGGCGGAGAACGTCATGGCGCTGCTTGAGGTCAGAAACCTGACAATGCGTTTTGGCGGGCTGACCGCCGTGGATGATTTGTCCTTTGATGCAGATGCGGGACGGATTACCTCCGTTATCGGCCCCAATGGCGCCGGAAAGACGACGGTGTTCAATTGCCTGACGGGGTTTTATCCGGCGACGAGCGGCCGGATGACGGTGAATGATGGCAAAAGTCAATTCCACCTGGAACGGATGCCTGGTTACCGGATCGCGCGGGAGGCGGGGATTGCCCGGACGTTTCAGAATATCCGGCTATTTCCGCAGATGACGGTTCTGGAGAATCTTCTGGTGGCGCAACACACCACTCTGATGCGGGCTTCGGCCTGGTCGATCGCGGGGTTGTTGGGGCTTGCATCCTGGAAACGGGCGGAGGCGGCGGCAATAGATGAGGCGCGCGGGTGGCTTGAAAAGGTCGGTCTGGTCGACCGCGCGGATCTGACGGCGGACAGTTTGCCTTACGGCGATCAGAGACGGCTTGAAGTCGCCCGCGCCATGTGTAGCGGGCCTCGACTTCTTTGTCTTGATGAGCCGGCGGCGGGACTGAACCCGCGGGAATCAGCGGGGCTCAATACGCTCTTGACCGATATTCCGCGGGAAACGGGCGTCGGTATCGTGTTGATCGAACATGACATGAATGTGGTCATGGAGATTTCCGATCATGTGATCGTCCTTGATTACGGTTGCAAAATCGCGGCAGGCCCGCCGCAGGCAGTGAAAGATGACCCGGCCGTCATTCGCGCATATCTGGGCGAACCGGAATCCCTGGATGAGGCTGGTTGAGGAATGACCGAATCGCTTCTGTCGCTCGACGATGTCGATAGTTTTTATGGCCGTATTCAGGCGTTGCGCGGGGTATCCCTTTCGGTCGGCGCCGGAGAAATCGTAACCTTGATCGGTGCGAACGGTGCCGGAAAAACGACGACGTTGATGTCGATTTGCGGCCAGCCGGCGCCGTCATCGGGCAAGGTGTTTTTCAAGGGGAACGACATTACCGGATTGCCGTCCGACCGGATCGCGCATCTCGGCATCGCGCACGCACCTGAGGGACGCCGGATCTTTCCGGGCCTTACGGTTCGGGAAAATCTTCAGATGGGGTCTATCGCCGCGCGGAATAGCGATGGCGGAAAGAGGATGACGGAGATTTTCGATCTGTTTCCCCGGCTCTCCGACCGGCAAGGGCAAAGAGGCGGCACCTTGTCTGGTGGCGAGCAGCAAATGCTTGCGATCGGCCGGGCGCTGATGGCTGAACCGGACCTGCTCTTGCTGGACGAACCGTCATTGGGCCTTGCGCCGCTGATCGTTCGCCAGATTTTTGATGTCATCGGCAGGCTGCGTGACGAAAAGGGTATGACGATTTTGCTGGTTGAGCAGAATGCACATCATGCGCTGCGTCTGGCTGATCGTGGGTATGTCCTGATCAACGGCCGGGTATCGCTTTCCGGTTCGGGAAAAGAGCTGCTGGAAAATAAAGAGGTGCGGGGTGCCTATCTGGAAGGAACCCTCTGATCTCTCCCGTTTGTGCGGGATTCGTGATACCAATAGCGATAGAAATTCATTCAATAAGGGACAGGCGTCATGAAGAAATTTTCAGCTTTTATCGCTGCGGCCGCGATTGCGGGGGTCGGCTCCATCGACCAGGCGGCCGCGGATATCAATATCGCTGTTGCCGGACCGGTAACCGGACAATACGCCTCTTTCGGTGATCAGATGCTTAAAGGCGTTCAGGCCGCGGTCCGGGACATCAATGCGGCGGGCGGCGTGCTGGGACAGAAATTAAAGCTTCATATCGGTGACGATGCGTGTGACCCGAAACAGGCTGTCGCGGTCGCGAACCAGCTCGCCAGTAAAGGCGTCAAATTCGTTGTCGGCCATTTTTGTTCGGGGTCTTCGATCCCGGCCTCCAATGTCTATGCGGAAGAAGACGTGCTGCAGATTTCACCTGCCTCGACCAACCCAAAGCTGACGGAACGCAAGCTCGACAACGTATTTCGGACTTGCGGCCGCGATGACCAGCAGGGCCTCGTTGCGGGGAATTTTTTGTCGGACAGATTTGCCGGGAAAAAAATCGCGGTCATTCATGACAAGACGGCCTATGGCAAGGGGCTGGCCGATGAGACCCACGGCACGCTAAGGAAGCGCGGCGTGAAGCCGGTGCTTTATGAAGCCTATACGGCGGGAGAAAAGGATTACACGGCGCTGATTTCGAAGCTGAAAGTCAACGGCGTACAGGTGCTCTATGTCGGTGGTTATCATACCGAGGCCGGGTTGATGGTTCGTCAAATGCGTCAACAGGGAATGGATACGGTTCTTGTCTCCGGGGATGCGCTGGTGACCGAGGAATATTGGAGCATTACCGGCAAGGCCGGGCAGGGCACGTTGATGACGTTCAGCCCCGATCCGAGGAAGAACCCGGCCGCGAAGGCCATCGTCGATCGGTTTCGCAAGGGTGGTTATGAACCGGAAGGCTACACGCTTTATTCCTATGGCGCGGTGCAGGCCTGGGTAGAGGCCGTCACCAAAGCCAAGTCGCTCGATACCGGAAAGGTAATTTCAGCCCTGAAGGGTGGATCCTTTGAAACGGTGCTTGGCAAGATCGGCTTCAATTCCAAAGGGGATGTTACGGCGCCGGGTTATGTCGTCTATGAATGGCGGGACGGCAAATACGACTATGTGAAGTAGTTTCGTTCCGAAAAAACAAAAAAAAACCCGCCGTTTTCGGCGGGTTTTTTATTTGGATGATCAGGTGTTTATTTACGCCGGGCGACCCGGGTGCCCTTTTTGCGGCCAAGTCCGATCTTCTTGGCGAAGTTCGAGCGTTGTTCGGCATAGTTGGGAGCGACCATCGGATAGTCGGCCGGCAGACCCCATTTCGTCCGGTATTCTTCGGGCGTCATGTCATAGGCCGCGCGAAGATGGCGTTTCAGCATTTTGAGCTTCTTGCCGTCTTCGAGACAGATGATGTAATCCGGCGTAACAGAGCGCCGGACGCTGACCGCGGGTTTGGGCGGTTCTGCATCTGTCTGGATTTCAGTGGTGTTCAGTGAATTCAGCGAACCGAACACCGTATTGATCACGCCGGGAACCTGGTCGGCCGATATCGCATTGTTGCTGACATATGCGGAAACGATTTCAGCCGACATTTTGAGTAATTCGGCCTGCGAAAGCTTGTCTTGAGTTTCTTCTGCCATTTTTCTCATGAGGTTATAAGTAAAAACACCCTCTTTTTCCCTCCAATTATAAGGATTGTCAATATCAATATTTATAATTTTTATTTGAGAAGTTTCGAAACAAGGAAATAAAAAGCATGCAAACGGAATTTCTGTTGTTCCATAAGAGGCGTTTTGGGTGAGGCAAATCGAGTTTTCCACAGGAAATATCAAACTGCGCCCAATCAAGACAAATTAGGTTAATTGGAGAGGCGCAAGTCTTGCGGAGGGTGGCAACCGGTTCCCAACATATGGTATGAGTGCGATGGATTTTGGGGAACTTGCTGTCATGTCGATTAGCCGTATTGCGTTCGGGTGCGATCACGCCGGAGTTGCGCTCAAGAACGCTCTTATTGACGCCGCGCGTCAACGATCCATTGATGTTGAGGATTTCGGGACCAATCAGGATGAATCCGTGGATTATCCGGATTTTGCCCAGGCGGTAGCGCGTGCGGTGTCAGATGGTGAGGCGGATCGCGGTGTGCTGGTCTGCGGCAGCGGGATCGGCATGTCGATCGCCGCGAACAGGTTTACAGGTATCAGGGCGGCATTGTGCTGCGATACCGAAATGGCGGCGCTGTGTCGTCAGCATAATGACGCAAATATTCTCGTGTTGGGCGCCAGGCTCACCGATGCCGGAGTTGCGAAAGAATGTTTCGACGCGTTTCTCGATACGGAATTCGAAGGCGGACGCCATGCCCGCCGGGTCGGAAAAATGGGCTGAGGCCCGACACTATCTTTAAATGGAGTTACCTCAATGAACAAGGCGGCGGGCGAATCTGTGGCAATGGCGGAAGGGCATTTTACCGAAAGCGTGGCGACACGAGATCCGGAATTGGCAAAGGCGTTGGGACTGGAGCTTGGTCGTCTGCGCGATACGATCGAGTTGATTGCCTCTGAGAATGTTACCTCTCTCGCGGTACTGGAGGCGACGGGTTCCGTTCTTACCAATAAATACGCCGAAGGTTATCCCGCGCGGCGCTATTATGGCGGATGCGAATATGTCGATGTTGCCGAAGAGCTTGCAATTGAACGCGCCAAGGAATTGTTCGGGTGCGATTTTGCCAATGTTCAGCCCCATGCGGGCGCGCAAGCCAATCTGGGGGTCTACGCGGCGCTCTGCAAACCGAATGACACGATTTTGGGTATGTCGCTTGCCGCCGGAGGACATCTGACCCATGGCGCCGCGCCAAATTTTTCCGGCAAATGGCTTAATGCGGTGCAATATGGTGTGCGACTCGATGACCACCTGATCGATATGGATGAAGTCGCGGCGCTGGCCGAAGAACATAAGCCCACCGTTATTGTTG
>Ga0181579_10001017_pt1 | contig 23182 bp, 21 predicted proteins | sample 071ome_24_FD_132996 | JGI IMG/M metagenome (GOLD analysis project Ga0181579, IMG submission 132996) | Coastal salt marsh microbial communities from the Groves Creek Marsh, Skidaway Island, Georgia - 071402CT metaG (megahit assembly) | ecosystem: Environmental > Aquatic > Marine > Intertidal... | reverse complement strand
GTCATTACCGGCAACGCTCGCGTCATACACGAGGAACTCGTCAGCACCTGGCGTGCCAGCCGCTGTGTCCAAGCCCACGCGAACTGTGATAGCCGACGAGGACTGATTACAGATCACGAGGGACGAGATGACCGCCTCAGTAGAAGCGGGGGTCGTGTACAGGGTGGCGTATGTTCCCGTAGAGGCCGTGCCCTGTACCTGGGCGTACTTATAGGCAGTAGCCATAGGTCATGCTCCAATCAAGAATAGTGGGTTTAATCCTACCTCAAGACCGTTAATAGACCCCGTAAACGTCGTATCATTTAGGGTCTTGTTGCTAACGGTTTGAGTATCTGTGGTTCCCACGACGGAACCGGTCAGCCCATGCACGCCGCTGGAAGCGTTTACGTGGGCGTTTGCTTCATCAGCGTCAGTCGCTGTGAACACGTGATCCACGACGGCGTTGTTACTATGGGATGTAATCGTGGTGTCGTCTGACCCGCGACCATTCGTGATGCCGTCGTCAAAAACAGTAATGACGTTTCCAGATCGGGACTCGCAAAGAATCTTCTCTTCAGACGCTAAGCCACGGTCAATAACGATAAAGAACGGCTTAGAGCCGACACCCGTAGGCCAGTTACTCAGGTCGTTGCAGGTGATCGTCAGGTCGGTGACAGCACCCCCCAAAGGACTCGTAAGGTACGCCGCTTGAGCAGCACCCTTATATTCTCTTCGGGCCATTACCGGACCTCCTCTAACACCATCGTATACGTGCCTTCCCAGCCTTTATTGCCAGCGGATAGTTTCTCTGGCTGCCACACGAAATCTCTAGCGTGAACCTGATAAGACCGTCCTGATTCCTGATATGTGAATACTGTACCGGACTCCACCAAACTCATGAGGAACTCCAACTCCGCTGTCGGGTCGCGTGTGTACTTCACGCCGTCAATCTCAATCTCCTCATAGTTCATAATCGGGACCTCCCAGCGGGAAGCAGCGCCCTTGATCGGGGAGGAGCGGAACTCCCAGCGAGTAACCTGTGGAGCATCCGTAGCGTCAGTAGAGCAACGATCCATCACGATCTTCAAGTCCAAGACAGAAAACTGCGTACCCCGCAAAGCGATGTTGTCGCTCCGGTTATTCGTAGACAAGACATCCAAAGTCGCGTACCTAGAGAAACCAGCAGTATCAAAAGCGATATCTAAATACAGTTTGCCCTGACATCCAGGTTCCCAATTCGCCTGCATGTACAGAGCAGCCTTCAGGTCCTCCACGCTGAACGACATCTTGCCTTGCGTTAACCAGCCAGAAGGAACCTTGTTACCAGACTCAAAGTAGACACCCCCACCATTCACAGCGAACACTCGCTTATCACCAAAAGTGACAACGCTGCTAACTACCTTGCCCGTCTCGTTAGTTGTAAACATGTCGTTAGCGTAAGCAGGAGACAACGGGCCAACCGTGAACTCAGTCAAATCCATGCGGCCCAATCCGCAAACCACTCCAGTAGGCAGCACCTCGTTACCCAACGCCGCATACTTAGGGTCAATCTCGCTGTTGCCGTACCAGACGAAACGGTCCTCACCCTCAAAGCAATGAACGGGCTGCGGCGTTGATATCTGTGGCCCAATAGTCAACGACCCATCAGAGTTCATGGAAGCCATGCGAATACCATGATTTGTGCCAATGAAAATGAAACCTAGGTACTCGCCAATCGCGTAACCGATTTCACCATCCGGCAGAGTAGCGGCAACAATCGCCGTGCTAAACGATGTGCCGTCCTCCTGAATCATTATCCGGTGAACCTGATACCTGCTACCAATCCCGCCAAGCGCGTAGATCGCTGACTGACCAGGAGCGTAGTCAACCCACCGGTAATCCGTGTCAGGGTGCGTGTAGATAGTGTGAGGAGAGCCGCTACCCGTCGCGTCTTTCAACACGTTCTGGTCACCCACGATCAAGTAATCCTTGACCCACTCAATGCTGGTCGCCCCCGCTAGAGTTTTGTGAAGTGTGGAGCCAGAACCGTTAGTTTTGTAAATGTCACCATTCGCGTGCAGCGTAGTAATAATGTGACCGTTATCAGCAATGTCAATGATCGCGTTACCGGAAGAAGGAGTGACAGTAGAGGTAGGCGTAGCGGTATCGCTCAACGTGTCATAGAAATACAAGTCATCATCATTCACGACAATCAACTCGTTATCGTGAAGAGTTAGAAACACAGTACCTGTGTACGTTACGGATGAGCCACCCAACTGCTCCGTAGCGGGAAGCAAACCAATCTGGTAACGAGTCCAAGGGTCAATACCAAACGAGTCAAAGAACCTCTGAGGGAACGCCTCATCACGATCCTGATTCGCTTGACCAGCACCGTAATGCCACGACGACACCGACTGCCGCCAAATATCCTGCGGCAACAACAGAATGTCGCGCTGATCGCTCGTGTTCCGCTGCTGCACCACCGGGATACTGCGCCGGTTATAACGACCACCCGTGCTATCAACAAGGAACGCCCGACCATTCAACCCAACAACGTTCTTACCGAAAGAAGAAACACCCGGCCCTGTGGCACCGAAATACGGCTGGTCAAACTCAACGGTAATCTCAGCCATTAGACACCCTGATAAATCGGCAACTTCGCGTTCAAGCGAGCGTACTCGTCCTGTATACGATCACGATACAAACGCCGCATCTGAGTCGCTGCACTCGTGTTACCACCCGACTGAACCTCGTCAGTACGGCGAGCATCCACCTGAGTCTGAATCTGGTTACGCCGGTTCTCAGTCGTGTGCAACAGCAGCATGGATACGCCCAGCGGAGGAATATCAACCATTGTTTCCGATAAGCCACAGGTCGTAACTACGTTGTCCGTTAGAGCAGTCGCTGGGGTGAATGGACCCTTGTACACGAACTGAACATCCGTCCCCCCTGGAATGTTCCTAAGCAGTTGGATTCGGTTCGTGCCCGTACCCGTATGCCACCGCCACGCAATAGTGGGTAGATCATTAAATACATCTGTAGTGCCAGGTATCCGATAACGAACCCGACTGAGGCTGAGAAGATCGCTATTAGCCGCTGGTACATCATATGTCTGATACGTCGGGTCACTATCTGCCGTCCACGATTTCAGTTGATACAAACCATTAGTAGGGCTGGACAAGGAACGAATCTCGTCGTTCAAAGCGTTGAACGCATACCACTCAGTCATGCGAGGCCGAATGTAAACAATGTCACCAACGGTTAAAGCAGACCCAGGCGACCCGTCAATGTAAGGGATAACAAAAACTTTCTTGTCGCTCGGGCTAACACCTTTCACGTACCAGACGTTCAACCCGCTAGACACAATCATGCCTTCGCTGATACCCGTCACATCCAACTGAAGTTCAATCTCATCCACACCAATAGCAGCAGCCGTAGCAACCACATTTAGTTTCTCCGACATGGAGCCGTACATCATGCGGCGAACATCGCTCACCAAGTCAGCCATAGTTGTCATTACATGCCCCCAAGGAAGAACGCCACCGGTATCGGCGGATCAACAGGAGCAGCCGCGACAGCCCACGTTAACCCGCTTGCCTGCGTGCTATCCGCTGTCAGTACGTAAGTATCTGTGCCAACCGCTAAACGAGTAATCGTGTCATCCGCAGTAGCAACAAGAATGTCGCCCTTGGCGTCCACAATGGAAGTAGAAATCTTCGCGGCCACATCAGCAGTAGACGCTTTCCCAGCAAGATCAGTCGTCAGGTTAGTGACCTGAGACTGAGCGATTGTTATTTCGTCTGACTGTCCCGACCCGTGACTGGCTGCGTGAGCAGTAGGAGTACGTGCATCAGTAAGTCGGGAATCGCTATCCACGACCGCAGTACCTGTGATCTGGTTAGGCGCGAGGGTGAGTGCGTCTGCTCCACCGGATTCGTGAGATGAAGCATGAGAGGTAGGAGTCCTAGCATCAGAAAGCCTCGCATCCGTAGTGACAACCAACGCACTCGTATCAGCGATACCGTGAACCGATGTCGTGTCTGCATTGTGAGTAGCGATTTCCGTGTCTGCGTAAGACTGAGCAGCAGTTTGAGCGGCAGCAGCAGAACCCGACGCATCAGCACCAACATCAGTAGCCGACGGCATATTGTGAACGTGATCGCTGCGCGACGCTCCCGTATCAGTACCAGGAGCAGCAACACCAAGGTTCGCTGGAGTGTTATTACTAATGTTTGCCGCAGCCCCAGCGGGTCCTTCTGGGCCGGTAGGACCAATCGCGCCAGTTAAGCCAGTAGGACCAACCGGGCCCTGAATACCCTGTGCGCCACGAGGGATCGTGAACTCAAGGATCGCGTTAGTAGCAGTACCAGAGTTCGTGACAGCGGCGTTACCACCGGACGCGCTAGTTGTCGTAGCGCCAATCGTGATGCTTGCTGCTGAACCATCAGCACCATCAGCGCCAGGGTTACCTTGCGGCCCCTGCGGACCAGCCGGAATACCGTCAACAGCGGAGTTCAGCGTGTTAATAGCCTCAATGACAAGGTTAGAGTCCGACGTATGGTTAGCGTCCCCAGGAACCTTATTGGGGTCAGGAAGGTTGAGAATCGGCATCAGTACACATCCTGGTAGTCGTCGCTGTACGTGTCAGGTTCAGGGATAGTCGTGAGAGTGTATCCCGCAGCCTGTAACGCATTGTACTCAAATGATCCCACATCACACGTAAAGCGAGTACCCCCCAAAATAAAAGTGTGTGTAGTGGCCGCTAGCACATCATCATTATCAAAATGAGCCTGCTCCGTGACAGACCCATCAGTCTTAATCAAAAGGCTGTTCTGCGCTGGCGGCATTTTAATAAACTGCCACAACGGACTAACCCCGCGTCCAATAGGAACCTCGGGGCCGTACGTGCCAACACCACCAACAACAGCCTTAGCCACTAACGATGCCTCGCAGTCTTTTTAGCGATCTTCTTAGGTTGAGGAACATGCTGCTTACCCTTAGCGTTGCCGCGCCGCTTCGCAGCGTTCGTCGCTCGCTTCTCACCAGGCGACAAACTCTTCCAAGCAGCGTCAGGCAAATACCTCTTCTTGCCCTTCGACTTAGAGCCGTCAGAAGTACGCCACTTCTGCTTCGTCCAGTTATCCAGCGACCGCTGCGACTTAGCCTTCACGACGTATACCCACCGCCAGCAGCCTTATACCGCTGCGCAAGCATTTGAGCCTTACGCGCAGACCATTGACCAGGCTTACCGCCCTTGCTGCCAGCCTTGATCTGGTTGAAGAGTCGCTTACGCATGGCAGGCTTCGTGTAGTTACCTGCCTCGTTTACGCGAGACTTCGTTTTCTTAGCGGCCTTCTTTACCGGCTTCTTAGCAGGCATTAACGTTTCCTACCTTTGGGCTTTCTAGTCTTAGAAGGCTTCTTAGGCGCAGACTTAATCCTACTGGAGTTTGTTGTAAGCCCCACGTTTCGCTGGGCCTCGTAAGTCTTGCCTTTGCCGTAATGAGTCATTCGTTCAGGGGTTTTCTTCGGAACCTGGATTTCGCCGTCCTTAATGGCTTTCTTCAGACCCTTCTTGTCCATAGCCTTGGTCTTACTTTGCCACTTGGCCGACGCTTTCGTCCTCACCACCTCTTCACCGTATGGTCCGCCGATTGTTTTCTTTTTCGCTGGCCGACCCTTGCTGGTCTTTACCGTTCCGCCTGCATTTCGCAACGCAGCCTGCGCTAAACGAATAGCGGAATAAGCAGCAGTACCGCTCTCCTTGACCTTTCTAGGCTGCTTGTAGGCGCGTGCTTGCGGAGTGCGAGAAGCATACGACCGCTTCTTCACGGCCTTGCTGCGGTTAGCAGGCTGCCCCTTTTTATAACTAGCCATGACTAACCTTTCTCGTTGGGTTGAACAACAACAGGACCCTCTTTGACCTCACCGTCAGAGAACGTCATGTGCTGCATGTCGTACTTCCAGGCACCGTTTTCGTAACCGCAGCCACACTTCATGCACATACTTAATCCTAACTACAACGACAATCCCAAGCCCTCAACGACTTGTTGATACGGCTATTCGGATTGTTAGCGGTCTTAGCAGATGTGTTCCGCTTCTTCATGCCACACATCCGCGAGCAGAAAGACTTACGGCGAGCAGCCTTCTTAGGAGACTTCTTCGCCGCAGCCTTCTTCACCGGAGGCTTAAGGGTGCCGCCCGTCGCACGTTTGTACGACGCACGGCCCTTAGCGTTCAAGCCGCCTTTAGGGTTTTTGCCTGCCTTGCGTGTCCACGCAGGAGACTTAGCCGCTGGCATCAGCGACCCATGCCCTTCTTTCGCTTAGCAGCAGCGACCTTCATCCGACGATCCATACGCTTACCAACAGTCTTGGCTTTGTTCGGCGGCTCACCTTGACGGCGCATCCGCTTCTTCGGTCCTTCGGCAGCCATTTTCTTAACGGTTCGCTTAGACACCTTGGTACGTGGCTGCAAAGAGGCGCGATCGGTTTGCTTCGGCTTTGTTTTCTGCTTACGCGCAGGAGGACGGTCCATGTACATTACTTACCGCCCCAATATGCAGCAAGGCCACCGCCACCAGGCGCAAAATACTTACGCGGCGGAATAGCCTTCTTAAGGTTTTTGCGGTTAGTGTCAACGATGCCTTTTATCGCAGCGCGATTAGCCTGACCGACAACCTTCACACCCTTAAAAGCATTTTGCCCAGCGCCCGTAGCAGCCTTAACAACCTTTTTGTCAGCCGCAACAAGGGGAGAGTTAGGACCTATGAGGCCGCCGCCGCCTGGCTTGTTCCAAGGAGTTGATGTTTTAGCGGTTCCCCAACTTGTTTTGGGGGCTTGCGTGACTGATGCAGATGTGTAGCGAGTCGCTGCTTTAGAGGCCCGAGCGCGAGCGCCAAGGGAGGGGCCACGACCAGCAACCTTGCGTTTCGGGGCAGCGGTTGCTGGCTTAGAGGCTACCTCCCAGCGTGCAGTATTAGCGTTCCAGCGGCGCATAACGCCAGCCTTAACCGCGCCCCTTTTAGTGGTGCCGTGGGCAACACCCTTGTTCTGTGCTGTCCGCGCAGAAAAATCAGACTTGGACTGACGAGCCATTACTAAACCTCAAATCTTTAGGTGAGTAGCCCCCTCCCACTCAAACTAGGAGGGGGCCACCCAACAAACTACGGACGGAGAGTCGCTGCCGTCTCAATACGGATGAGAGCCTCTGGGCGGAATACTGCGTATCCGACCAAGTGGTACCAGCCGATAGAGGCGAAACGACGCAACTTGTCCACAACCGGCGAGACGACCGTGGACGGGTTGGGGCCGAAGCCAGGAGCATTGCTATGCACCTTGGCGAGAGCCTCCGCGCCCATCAGGTACGCGATGTTCGACGCGCCGAGGTTGTTGTTCACAATGATGCGAACACCCTCGTACATGCCGATTTCTCCACGGTAGATGGAGTTTCCATCGGTTCCTTCTTGGCGAGCGGTGATGTAGCGCCAGCCCTGGTTCGTGTCCTCAGACTTGAGGTGCTGAGCCTGCTTAGGCGAAACAACAACGACGTAAGCGTCGCTGTTGAACGGACGCACGTTGGCCTCTTCCAGAGTAGCCACGCCCTCCTGGAGCAGCGCCGATCCGAGGAAGTCGGACGAGGAGCCGATCTGGGAGATAGCGGTCGTGGTTGCGTCGTCGTAGGTGACGTTCGCTGCATCCAGAGCGACCTTAGCGAGACGGTCGATGGACTTGCCAGCGTTGTAACCAACACGCTCCGCAGCAATCGGATCAATGGGGACCATTGAGGTGCCACGCAGAAGGTTGGTCGTGGTGACCGCTGTGCCGTACTCGCTCATGGAGACGGTGAGAGCCTTGGACGACATCGACACGGAGTCAACATCCAGGTTCTCCAGCAGCGGCGTGGTCTGGTCAGCGATGTCCTCAACGAACGAGAACCGGACGCTGCCGCCACGGTGCGTCAACTTGGTCGCCCCGACAGTCGCCAGTTGATCGAAGATCAGTTGGGGACGCAGCGCCGGGTAGACGGCAAGGTCGTACGCCTTAGTTACGAACTGTGAACCAAGAGTGATGTCAATTTCCGGCGCGGCTGCGTTGTTGGACAACGGGCCAGCAGCGGTAATCAACTCCCCTGGGGTGTATGCGGGGCCAGCGTAGGCCCCATTCTGGTTTGCACCTGCGGTGCCAGTTCCAGCAGTCATTTCTCTATTCCTTACTCAGTTGAAGTTGGTACGCCGTAAGAACGAGCAACCTCCAACATCGCTTCAACTCCACCTTCATTGAGAGCCGATTCAAGTCTTGCCAGAGCCGCTGCCTCTGAGTGATCCTCCTGGACCGCCCCTGCGGAAGCCGCCATGACCCTCTGCTCAGCCGCAGCCACCGGAGGTGTTTCATCCTGCGGTTGCTCCATCTGAAGGAACCCTGCATCTACAGCCGCTTGGCGGATTGTTTCTGCATCAAGTTCACCGTCGTAACCCTTAATGAAGTAACTCATTCGTGGGTCCTCCTGGGGAATCCCCGCCTTGAAGAAAGCCATTTCACGCTGCATAGCGCCTAGTTCTTTCTCCAGTTTCTTAGCCCGGTTTGCCGCCGCCCTAAGATCCTTCAGCGAGTCATTCTCTTCAGACTGCTCTTGATAGGTGTCATCTGTGTAATTGTCGGACATTGCTCTTCCCCTTTGTAGATACGCGCACACACGGGAGTATGTGTACGGAGTTTTTGGATAGCACTTATACACACAAACAGAAGCCACTCTGCTGTGGAGCCGCTCTAACTAGCACACCCACCTTTCGGCAGGGCCAATCTTCGCTAAACCTGACTATAGCACTAAGAAGTCTCAGCGGAGCCAATACCACGCGCACCTTGCTGCGTGGATGTGAAGCCGCCACCTTCCTGGAATCGGCCTCTACGAGCGGCCTGGGCTCGCTCAATAGCGCGAGTATCAGCCTGCTGCCCCATAAGTTCAGAACCAATGAGTTGCTCAGTAGTAGCGATATCGCCACGGCCCTCGCTCAATGGGCGGAACCTGCTAGCCCTCCTGAAGCCTTGACGGGCCTGCTCGCGGCTGACTCCCATTTCTGTGAGGCGCTCAGCGGTATCAGCCTGAATGTCAAAGCCCTGGTAGCCACCCTCTGCGCCTATTTGGGCGCTAGCGTACTGCTTGTTCAATAGTGGTAGGGCTTTCTCTGGGTCCAAGAAATACGCAGTCAACCCACCAGCGTTAATCCCGTAGAAGTCTTGAAACTGCTGCTTCACCTCTGGGGTTGTTTGGAACGCGCCAGCGGCAGCCATAGTGACCCGCTGCTCTAACTCACGCGCAGAAACATCATTAGACAGCAAGTTAGTGACAGTATCCCGGTCATCAATCATCCCCGCTGGCAGCCCATACATCCTTTCTAGTTCCGCCGCACTCCGCTCAAACTCAATGTACGCCGACTCGCTAATCGGACGGCCTTCAGCAATCAACGCCTCCATAGCCGGGAATCGCTCTTTGTACTCAGGAGTGGTGCGAATCAGCGCCATGATCGCGTCAGGATCGCTATAGCCGTCCTGCACATATGAAGTAATTTTGCCCATCAGCGAGGACAGCCCGTACTGTGACATCAAGCCACGCATAGCGCCAATAGCGTTCAGTTGCCGCTTACGCTCAGCCTCCCGCGCCTGCGCTTTAGCAAATGCGTCTGGGTCTACCGGCTCATCGTCATCTGTATCAGTATTCGGTGTCGTGTTTGGCGTAGCAATCGCTTCACCAACTCCACGCATCTGATCCACAGTCATTACGCTGCCGTCAGGATTGGCATACGCCCCTGGAGTCGTGGGCAAACCCAAGCCACTCAAAGCACCTGGGGCTAGTTCAAGATTTAACGGTCCAAATACCATGTCAGCCTGCCATTAGTCCGAACATCTGCATCACACGCGCAGTCAAGCCTGTGATCTGATTTTGTGCCTCATCCGTTTCCATCCACCTGGGGTCCTTACGCAACTGCCTCTGGAACGACCCCAAGTCAGTAGCGTACGGGCGACCTTTATCGTCATAGTTAGTCAACGCGCTCAAAATCGTTGGGTCGTCCAGCGTGATAGTCGCAGGATTAAGTTGGAATGTTTGCGCCATGCTCCGAATATACGGCGACGCGAGGTCATTCACGTTCACGCCTGCCTGTATCTGCTCAGAAAAGACAGGGAACTTAGACGCAGCATCAGACCGAATCTGCTTCAACCACATATCAGACTGACTCAAACCGCTAGCGATGCTTTTACCTGCGCTAACAAAGTACTCGTCGTTGTACGTAATCCCGTTCGCTAGCGCCGCCTGACGCAACAACTGAGCGTTAGCGTCAATATCGCCGCCATACCCATCAGCAACGTCCAGCCTGCCCTGCTCGTCCAGGTCAAACAAGTACTGCTGTAATTCGTACTCTTGCCCCGGCGCACCCATGCCTTGCGTCAAATACACATCAACAACTTCTTGCATCAACGCATCAGAAAGGTTGGGGTAACCCAACTCCATGACACGCTGACGAACGGCCTCAGTCGCGTCCTTGACTAACTCCTTGAAATCCGCGCTCTCTGGGTCAGCCTTTGCCTTCAGGTATATGCGAGCCGACTCCGCGTTATTGCGGTACCAATTGGTTTCTTGGATGCGCGAAATAAACTTCGCCTTGCTCCAATTCCCCTCATACGCCTCGCTGAAGATATCCAAGATTTCGCCGTCACCCAGACGCAGTTGCGCCTTAGTCCACCCATACTCAGCGCGTAACTCACGCCGCGACAACTTATCCGTCTCATCATCTTTCTTGTTTTTACGCTTCTCGTTATCAGAGTCCACTTGCAATCCCCTCCGTTGGGCTCGCCATGATCGCTTCCTGGAACCAATCTGAATACTGCGTCTCAGCCAAGAACTCAGCAGCGCCCTCTTGAGAGCGAGCAAAATCTTCCGCCCGTTGCGCTGGGCTCACGCCGCCACTCCGCTGCGTCTTAGTCGTGACAATCGGGTTTCGGCGCTCAGACTTGTTCAACGCTTTCGTAAACTCTGTGATTTCCTCGTCTGTAGCGTCCCGCCCCAAGTACTGCTGTAGGGATGCGTTAACGAGCGACTTAGCGTCATCAGGGTTTGTCAGGTTTACTACCCGCGAAGTGCCGCCGCCGCTGCCGCCCCGCATGGCACGCACCTGCACAGCGTTTTCTGCGTTTCTCCGCAACACTTCAAAGGGGGTAAGGGGATTATCGGGGTATACAGCCGTGAACTGCTGCGCCTGCCGGTTCGCTTCTACGTACTTTTGTCGTGTTCTCTCATCCGTTGGGATGTTGTCGTCAATTGCCGCAACGTAATCAGTAACCTGTTGCTTTTTCCGGGCGTCCATGACGTACCATTCCGCGTCTGCCTTCTCCACGGTCATCCAGCCTGCGCCAATTCGCTGATGTGCTGGCGTATACAAGTCAGCAGACCCAAAAGTTTTTGGTGTCGTTTCGTAGTCCGTGCCCATCCATACGTAATCCGGCTCATCAATCGGTGACCCAGGCATCATTTGACCTTGCCCGTACCCAGCACCAATAAACTGCATCGCTGCTGCTTCAGCAGGGTTACGTGGGACGGCACCGATAGTGCCGCCCTGCCCTGTACCTGGACCGTTAGCCATTGTTTGCCGCCCTTTCCATCTGCTCAACCAACATCGCGTTACCTGGAGCAACCGGGTTATCGTCGCCCGTCAAGAAACGATTAGCGATATCCGCCCAGCGCACATCACTTTCAACAAGCCTCTGCCTAATGTTAGCCCATCCAGTCTTAAGCATAATGTTGTTATCGTGCTCAATACCGTGACCAGATGCGGCCAGTAGTTGCAGTAAGTTACGCCGCTGCTGCGTGTACTCCATCATGTTCGCTAGCAGTTGCTCCTTGCCCTCCTTGATAAGCAACTGACGGAAAGACTCATCCTGAACGGCTGCCTCCATCGTCTGCACGGCAGCCAATGTCTTGCTGCCGCCACGATCCAGGTAGTCGGTCGCCCATCCAGCGTAATCAGGGTTATCCAGCATCGTCTGGACAAGCACTTTCTTGGCGTTCTTGAACCCTTTAGCGCCAGCCGCCTCGTAACTCTTGTACCCAGCCGAAGCAAGCCGCGCATCAATCTTGTCGATTTCACGACTGTAGACTGCCCACCCAGCCACTCGCTGCTGTTCCGCGATGCTTTGCTGCGGCGACTGAATCTCTCTCCACTCCCTGTTTGTTCCAGGGATTTTCGTCGCTTTTTCCCAGGCATACGCGGATGTTTCGTACTCAACAACAGAGGACCGGTTATTCACCAGAATCCCAAGGACACTCAAGTTGTCGTCCCCAACCGTCTGCGCAACCTGACGGATCAGCGGGTCCAGGGTCTTAATGTCAGAGACAGTTTCAGGGGACGGGTTAGCGCCACCGATGTTCTTCGTGATCTTGGTTGTCGCTGACTGCAAAGCCCAATCACCAAACAATTTCGCCATGTTCTGACTGGCGTTCTGCGGGTCACGCGCCTGCTCCTGCCGGTACCAATCCTGTATTTCTTGAATCGGGCTCGTAACTATCGGCCTCGTGATAACCGGGTACGGCGCTTGCGGTGTTGGCACACCAAGGTTGCCAAACGCATCAAACAGCAGCATGTTCGTCGCTCGCTTAGCAATCTCTTCAGGTGTCGGCTTCGTGTCGCGCAACCCACCCTTGTATCGGAGATTCTCAGTACGGTTAGCGATTTGATACTTGTACCCGTACTGCCTAGACATCTCGTCCTGGCTGTACCAGATTTTCTGCCAACCGGCAGGCAAGAACTTGTCAAACGATAAGAACTCGTCACTCATGCCTTGACCCTCACCAAAAATGTAATCTTTAGTGAGTTGCCACATTTGATCTGCGTTTTCTTTACCCATGGTGCTAACCATGATGTTTGGTGTTTCCTGCTTAAACATTCCCCACTTCATCAACTCGCTAGCGCCCACGACGATAGACGGCGATGTGCGCGGAACCAGACCAAACCCCGTGTCAGGCAGCATGACATTCAAGCCGTCTTTAGGAATAACGATGCGGTCTTTAGAGTCCACCGCGCCACCCAACACGGGTATTTCAGGGTGCGCTGCCAGCCACTCTGTAATCCCCTCAAACGGCATGGGCACCATAAGGTTGCCGTTCTCATCCTCAATGCCTAGCCGGTTCGGGGCGTTCCATAATGCTGCGATAGCAGGAGCGACCCAGGGTTCTTTCCACAGCAACTTGCCAGCCACGACTGCGGCGTTCTGAGCCGCGCTAATAAACGGGAAGGCGTACTCACCGTACTTTCCAAGGTTGGTGCGGCGATCAATCGTGTACAGCCACTCTTTCGTATCGCTCAATGCGCGACGGTGAGCCTGCACGTAAATGCGATTCAACTCACCTGCCGGGATGACTATTGAGTCGTGAGCAATAGTGTCAGGTTGCCTTCTACCGTTCTTTTTACGCAACAAACCTTTATCTGCGGCCTGCAAGCCATTGTCATCCATGTATGCGCGAATGAGCATGTTGCGTGTTTTCTTAAACCGCTCGTTATAGAACGGGCCACGCACAATCGCATCTTCTGGAATAGTACCTAGCGCCCTAAACAACTTCTGCACAAGTTTGCCGTACGGAACCGCGAATGAGCGGGTAGCCATGCTAATTGTTTCGTAACCCGCAATAGGCCCAAACCCGTTTGTAACTGAGTCGGGCAAAGAGGTAACAATCGCTCGCACTTGCTTTGTGGTTGCGTCGGTAGTTGCGGTTTCCGCTACCTCACTGCTCTTACTGCGTACCCGTTGAGCCAAAAGGTCATACAGCGAGTCCATCATCTCATCGGCTTCAGGATTAGTTTTGCGCTGTGTCGCGTATGTAACCTTGCCCCAAACATCCGTTAGATAATCGTTTAGCCGTTTCATATCCAGGCTCGTAATATCCTCCACCCCTACCGGAGTGTTATTAGCAAACGGAACTAGGCGATCCAACGCTTCCAGTTCTAATTCTGAATCGAGCCCCTTGTTTTTATAGACAAAATCATCAGGGTCCGTTGAGTCCCCAAACAAAAACGAGATTGTTTTTATCCATTGCCGCCCTTCTGGTGTACGGCGAATGTCTTGAACAGTCTTAGCCAAATCCCCGTTATTTAACACAAGCCGCTGAATTACCCATGAAGAAGAGGCTTGCTCAATGAAAGACCCTAAACTTTCTGACCATAATTCAACATTGCGGCCACCGTTCCATTCCACGATTGCGCGTCGCGCCGTAACATCCTGGAACAATGAGCCGTATGCGTCTGCTACAACCTGTAACCGCTGCTTAATGGTTGTGTCAGATGACAACAAGTCGCGGTTAATTTGCGCTAGCGGCCCAACAAACGCATCACCATGGAAGGTGCCGTCTGGACCAATAGATGTTCCGCTCCCAATGCGGCGAGCGCGGCCTGCCTGCTGCTGATACATCGCCAGTCCTGCTTGAGCGTCATACCGCAGCATCTCGCGCTTCCGACCCATTTGACTATCTAGTATCTGTAGCGTTTGATAACGAGCGTTAAACATCTCTAACTGCTTTTGACCGGCAGGGTCATTAAGCATAGAGGGCTCAAACTCTTCCGCTTCTTTGTTCAAAATATCTAGTTGTTTCTCGGTCGCTAGTTTTTCCCTATCTAATTCTTCTAGGTTTTTTTCGCGCCATTTTGCAAACCTGGTGCCTTTAATGTCTGCCTCATACTGCTTCAAGACATCAGATAAAACCGCCTCCGCGTCACCTTTCGCGGCGATTAACTCATTTTTTCTAGTTGCATGTTCTGTAGCGGTTATGCGAGTAGTAGTTCCATCGGGTTGCACTAAAGTGTAGAACTTTTCATTATCAATAGTGACGCTTCTTGCACTCTGGTATAAGTCAAGTTCCTGCGTAATGGCGTACTCATTCATAAACGCCACCTGCAACTCTTGTGGGCTGGCGCTTGTAGACATTTTTTGCGCGGCGCTTGCCGTACGTTTTTCTACAACGCGCTTCATAACAGCGTTACGCACACCCAGCGCCGGAGCCACTACGGGCCACGTAAACGGGCGCATACTGACTTCATGTACCGCAGAACGAATAATGCCTTCTAGGGCGTTACGTTGCGTGTAAGACAATCGTAAGAGTGTTGCTGGCCGCCACAGAGACTGGAAAATTGCGTCTGTTTCCGCCGCCATGTAGCCCAGCGACGATAACTTTTCACGGAACCCTTGTCCACCTGTTTTGTTCAGTCGTTGAGCAATTCTTTCTAACTCGCGGAAAGGCAGCATGTACGTGCCGTTAGCCAACTGGCTTTCCAAAAATGGAGCCTTGTTAACGGTGCCGGTATCAGGGTCAACAAAAAACCGCTCATCTTTAATAGTGGCTATTGTTTTGGCTCGCTCGCGTCGCGCTTTTCGTAAAATAGTTTGCACGGCTCTTGTCGCTTCTTTTTCCTTTGATGTGATGCCGTACGCTCGCATCAAATCTTTAGCAATCTCGTCCTCAATACGGTTCAGTACTTTGGCAGAATCAACATTAGGGTTGTTCAAAGCCTGAGCAAACTGACCGTATAACTCTGATAGGCGCTGCTCACCAAAAAGAATCTCGTCACCAACCTTGACACCCTCACCTTTGTAAATGTCTAGATTGACTGCGGCTTTAAACTCTCGCTCGCTACCAACTGTGGCGGTGCCTTTTAAGCCAATGTAGCCAGATGGGGTTTCTGTACCGGCCCACCGCCATATGCGTAAACCGCGACGGATGCGGCTAGTGCCCTCAAACATAGACTTGCTCATCCAGCCGTCAGACTCAAAGATTGCTTCACCTGCGGCGTTTTCACCTTTATAAACCTTGTGAGGCAACCAACTTGAACCTTCAACTGCGTATTGATACTTAGCCTTCGCTCGGCGTGCGCGGCTATCCATGACCATGCGGCTGTACGGATTATTTTTGCTAGCAAACCAGAATCGGTTGTCTAGACCGCCTTGGTACAGCCAATCAATCTCGGCAGGGTCGTAGCGTCGATATGTGGCAACCACATCATCAACAATCGCGCCTGCTAAGTCTGCCTTGTACTGCAAGCCACCAGGGTTTAATGGGTCAGGAACGTGACCATCTACCATGAGGTCTAGTTCTGCTAACTCGTCGGCTGTCTTGTCTAACTGCTTTCGCTCCTTTATTAAATCTTGCCCACGTGCAGCAACATCTGGATCAACTGCTCTTGACGCATAAAACCCGTCCTCATCAAGAACACCCATTCCTCGCAACTCATCTTCAATTTCTACAAGCCGCGACTCCACCAAGTTGCGTTGCTCTTTAATCCCAGCGTGCGCATCGGTTCGCTTTTGTGTCTCATTAAAAATCTGGAAGGCTTTTTGTTGCCGCCGCAGCCGGTATGCTTCATCGCCTAACGCTGGACGCAGGGCCGTGAGAACCTCTAACGCTTCCTTATTGCCGTTGAGAGCCTTAACAATCATTCCAGCCTCGTAATACGACTGGCTGCGGTACAGAATGTCGGCAACATCGGTTGCGTTTGTCGTTCCCGATACGGGCAGTTCTTCAAGAATGGCGCGAGGGTCCATTACTTTTTGCCCATTGTCATCTACTCGTGACACGCGATCTAAGAAGTCAGCAATGAAATCGCCGTCATACCCGGCTTCTACATCGGGAGTTATTCGCGGCAACCCCCGGTACTCAATGGACTCGTCAATTAACTCTTCAACCGGCTGAGTGTTGCGGCTCTGCGGGTTGTTGATAAGTGTCGCTGCTTCGTCCGCGCTATTACGCCCAACTTTGGTGTCAATGTTTGTTATGGCGTTATCTACGAGCGCGTCAAGAGCAGCCCTGTCTGCTGCGCTGCCGCGTCCTGCGCCGATCATGCCAGCGCGTACAACCTTTGTCCCGACACCAGCAATAATGAGCGGGTCGGCAAACGCAAGGCCAAAGTCGGTCATACCGCTAAACCATTTCTCATACCCTGAGTCGAACGCTGCTTCGCGCTGCTCTGGGTCAAGAAGATCAAACCCTTCCTGCTGCAACGGGCTGGACTCTGCCTTTAACGCTGCCAAGATAAACGGGGCGGTCGCGGGGTTAGCCAGCAGAATGTCACTCGCTCGCGCACCACCGTTACGGATACGAGCGGCCTCAAGCCCAATAGATGTTAGAGCGATCTGGCCCGGTGAAGGCGCGTCACCTGGCTGCATCTTGCCGCTAAGAATGTCGCCTACAGACCTACCTGCTGACAACTCGTCGTACGACAAAGTTTGCACGCCACCAGGCATTGCAGAGATAACTCCGCCAAACCCAAGATTTAACAGATCGTAAGCGCCGGTCAGGTGCCGGATGCTGGTGTCCCATACAGACTCAACAGCGCCCAGGTCTACGCCAAACATGCTGAAGTCGGCTTCGTCCTCGTAATCAAACAAACGAGACAGCATGGACTTCGTGCGATCAACTAACGATTCCTCGTTCGTGATGTTGATTTTGTTATCTTCGTAATACTGCTCAGGGTCGTCGTAAAACTCGCCAATTTGTTGCCGCAGTAATTGTTGATCGGGGCTATCCATGCGCGGATCAACGTAACGAGGCGACTTGACGGGACGCTCGTACGATTTTTCTGGCGCGTACGGCATGTACGACTCAGCCTCAAACGGGTCCAAACCCAGCAGCGGGTTGGTCGTCAGGTTGGGTATGCCAAGTTCTTTACGCAGTTCCGCACGCGACGAGGCGCGGCTAGCGCGGTCCCGCTGCTGCCGTATTGCCTCGTTATCTACCACTACATGTTCCTTGTCATGTCGTAGCCAGTCAGGTCTTTAATGAACTGATCCCGCGTCATCTCATCAGGCCACGGAATCAACGACATCTCCATGATCGTTGGAGCGTTTTCTACACCCAACGCTTCCGTAAACACGGCAAGGTTGCTCACGAACATATCCATTAGGAACCTCGAATGTACCGAAACAGCCGCCGCACACTATCCGGTGTCTCCGGCTGATCTAAGTATGTCTCCAACAGGGGCAAATACTTTTTCAGGTTCTGTGTCTCCTGCATCCGCGTGTCTCGCCTAGGACCGTCACCAGGACCCTGCGTCAACCCTGTCGTCAACGGCTCGCTAGGAAACTGTGTCGGGTCCGTCAGGTTAGGCGTGTCCTCTGGTGTTTGCGCTGGCAACGGCATCACATCAGGCTTTGCTTCCATGCCGCCAGCAGCAGCCGTCGCCTCTTGCTGATCGTAGTTACTCATCAGGTCGGTCCTGTTGGAGTAACCAACGCCAGGTGTGCCCTGCCGCTTGCCGCCTCTTCCGCGTGGCATTAAACCTTTGCTCCTCTACGCAACGTGTTCAACAACTGACCCAGGTTCTGCTGTGACGGGTTAGGTCCCTGCACGGCTGCCTGCGGCCCCGCCATGGCAGCGACAGTCGCGTCAGCGGTCATAGCGTCAACGCTTGGCTGACCCATTTCCGCTTGCGCCTGTTGCGCTTCCTGCTCAGCCATAGCGTCCTCAGTTACCTTGTTAAACGCTTCCGCCAACTCCATCTTGTCGTCACGCACAAGTTTCATAACCTTAGACAGCACCAGCGGTGGGATCGCTCCGGTGGCTGCCTGCTGTTGTAAACCAGCGACGAGCGCCTGCTGCAACCCTTCAGCGACAATGTTGTCCTTCTCCACCTCTGGGTTATCAATGTACGGGTCTAGGCTCGCTGCCGTTTCTTTAGACATGATGCCAAGACCGACCCGCTGACCAATACCGATAATGAGTTGGTTGAGGTCGCTACCGGTAGCCGGGTACGAGACAACATGCTCCGTGTTCTCAAACGTGTCGTTCGCTGTGTATGTCACGGGCCGTGACGCATTACCGGTACCGACATAAATGGTTCGCTTGTTGTTACCGTCGTACGCCTTGCACAACTCCATCGCAATGCGATCTTCAACCTCTAGGGCGTAAGCGAAGGTTTCTTGTGCTTCTGCGACGGGATAATCAATGACAGCGGAAAGAACAGCGTCGCCTCTACGCCCCGTCCGAATGTTACTGCCGGATTCTCCCCCAAACTCGGCTGGTATTCCAGCAGTAATCCGTTGATTTCGCTCCAGCCGGTCAATCGTGGGATTAGTGAGATACCCAGGTTGCGATTGAATCTCGCGGATGTCTCCTCCAGCGACAACATTGACCATTCCGCTGCGACCATCGTGGGGTCCGTCAAGGAAACGCCCAACCTCACCTGGACGACTAACCAGATAAGTGTCAGGGAAGATTCCTTTTTCAACAGCGATCACTTCCAATGCCATTAGTTTCGCTTGTTGATAGTACATGCCAATCATGTTGTCGAACTGGCCTTGCGCACCATCAAGTGTCACGCGCATCGGCATCGACACCGGAGTCATGCCAATCGGGTTCGGGTACTGCTCAAGGATCACGCCCTTCAACACGCTGCCGTCAGCCTGCATCATGCTGATAGGCAAGTACGGGTCAGAAGTGTGATAACCAGCAGCGATGAGTGTCGTGTGCGACGCATCTAAATACTCAATGAGAAGGATGCTGCTGTCCTGCGGAGTGTCGTAATCCTGCGTCAACTGCAACAGTTGGTTTCCGTAACCGCTCGCTCGCATCCACCCGGCGCTACGCCGATACACAAACAAGCAATCCTGCGGAGAAATCTGACCAGGCAGCAAGTCAGTAGACGGCATCGCCTCAAGCGGGTGCCGCGTCTGCCAAGTCGGGCGCATGTTCTTCCAGTCCCAACGCACAACAGTCGGGCTCATGCCATACGCAATCAAGTGACGACCACGCTGCCGCATCTTCATCGGCAAGCGATCCTGCTGCCACCAGCCAGACAACGCTCGCTCAGCGTTCTGCGCACGACGGTCATACGACCGCACACCAGGCTTAGCAGACGAGAAACTAATGTTCGGGTTCGTAGACGTAATTCGACCAGACATCTGGTCAATCCCCTGCGCTAGCAGGTTCGGCGCGAACGGCATCGCCGCGTCCTCCAGATCAGGAAGCGGCACCTCCATCGTCCCGTTATAGATCGACTGAATGACACGCTGCTTGCCTTGCAACGGCGAGTAATACTTAGATCGCTCCTTATACAAGTCAAGAATCTGATCTACAGTTTTCATGCAATCCCTCTACGAGTAGACACCCACATAGGACGATTCATACGGTACATGCCTTCCCTACGTGGCGTGTAGTGATTCTCCACCGCGAGTTTCTGAAACCAAGTAGACATAAGCGTATCATCAGTATCACCGTCAGGATATGAAATAGCCTCTTGTATCAAGTAACCCATTTGTAGTCGCGCTTGAGGCGTGTTCCACGGCAACCGGATCATGCCCTGCCGGAACAAATCACCAATGCTCTCAAAACCATACTTCGGGTCGCGCTTATTAATAGTGGTCGTGTGCGGGACAAATACTTGACCCGTGTACTCCATCCACCGCTGAACGTGCGGCTGCGACAACAGCCACCGCTGCGCAGCGTTCACCTCCACCACGATATGAGTGACCGGAGCGCCCATCATGTTCGCGTCCTCCGTCAACGACGGCACCAAGCCACTCCACTCCATCGTGTCCAAGTCCAGCGACAAGAACTGCTCAGGGTTCATGCGCTGCCGCCACAAGTTAATGATGTAACGCCGCTGAGTGTCAGGGTCATAAATCCACCAGATCACAGCCCAAAACTCCGTAGGCGACGGGTCCACCGTCACAAACGACCACGCATCCGAGTCAATCAAATGCGGCGGAATCTCCCCCAAGCCACGCTCATCATCCCGACAACCAGGCGCGTAATACCCCTCACCATCCACGCCACCCTCAATCCACGCAGGATCAACCAAGCCACCAACATCAGTCCCCTCCTCCTGCTGATACAACAACGAGAAGCCACGCGGGTTCTGAAACTTCACCTGCTCCAGCATCTTCCACGGAATCCGATACGGGTCCAGCAAGCAACCATCCGGCCACGCCTTCGCGTCAGGACCATGATCGTCCTCGCACCGCTCCTCATCATGCGCCTTAAAAACAACATGACCATACTTCGTAGACTCATCAAGATTCTTCTTATCTAAACAATAACGGTACAAGTCGTTGTTAGCGATCCTCTGCCCCTGCAACAACAACACACCACCCGGCTCCAACCGAGTCTCCGCCTCAGAATCCCACCACTCCCGAATATTCTCCTTCGACTCCTGCGTCTTAACATTCTTACGATCCACAAGGTCATCCCACACCACAACATCAAACCGGCCACCCAAAAAACCAGAATCCTGACCCCACGCAGAAACCGTCGGCTCCTTATCATCCAACGCAATCCCATCCAACTGCCGCACAGTCAACGACTCAGCACGCCACACATCCGACCGACCCTCCGGCTTAAACGCACCAAAATCATCCTGCAACGTCGCCACAGCATCCTCAGACCGACCCATAGCCAAATCATCAGCATTAGCCCTCAACGGAGCATCCCGCTCCAACGACTTCTTAATACGACCCGCATACATCCGCGCCTGACGCTCAGTACGCGACCCAATCTGAATACGCACACTACGGTCACGAACAATCAACCAACACGGAATATCATGCGTAAACAACGTGCTCTTACCACTACCCGGCGGCTCATTCATCACCACATACTCACGATCCCCAGACTCCAACCGCCTAAGAATCTCGTACGCCGCACGCTCCTGCCAAGGCGTACTCCGCCTCCCAAAATACCTCAACCGGAAAAACGCAAAATCCTCCAACGCCAAACGCGCCTCCTCCACCAAAGGAGCCTCAACAACACACCCACCAACCGACACAACACCAAGTTCCGCAGCCGCCACCAACCCAGACGACCCCTGATCCCCACGCTCAAACCGATAAGCACTAGAAACACTCAACCGCGCACGCCTAGCAGCAGCCTCAACCCCCAAACCACCATTACGCGCCTCAAAATAACGCCCCCACCGCGCCAACTCAACCCGCTTCACCCCCACAGACTACACAAAACATCCACACCAGCCATGACACAAACAACAACACCAGATATATACCCCCTATACGGCCACAGGTCCCGGCAGCCCCCCGGTCAGACACTCCCCGCGCCTCCACACACAGCAGGCACACCCTCACCTACGCCTGCACCATGGTCCTTGTGGTGGGTTTCTCTCGTCCCGGCCCCCTGGGGGGTTACCTTGGTACCTCTTGTTATGGGTGTATGGGGGGTTACTTCTCTCTACCTGCGTGGTTACCTGTGTCGCTGGTTGTCACTTGTGTCGCTTGCTTGACGATCTATTCCCGCCCCCCACCCCTTGCTAACAGCGCCTCCTGTTCCAGCGTCGTTCTCCCCCTCCGCGTTGTCTCCTCTCTTTCGCTCCGGTACAACGAGTCCGTGTCGCGGCTCACGCCCCCCAGCCCATAACCAACCAGGGCTCGCTTTACGCTCGGACTTCATCGTCACCTCAACTTCAGATTCCCCTCCGCCCAAACAGCATCAAGGGCCACCAACCAGCACACTTACATCCCTGCGTATCCGACTCTGTTCGCTGTCCTTCTCTTGTAGGTTGCCCTTGATCCTGTTCGTTCTGCGATTCTTGTTGCGTGCATGTTTGTCTCGCATCCCTCGCACGAAAAACTGTCTGCGCTCAGGTGACCTCCTAGTCGCTGGCCTAAGTATTTTCAAACTACTGCGTTAGAGACGGAACCAAGGTTCCGTACCTCCTTTTACAGACTGGGAAGCGAACATGGCGCCAGCCCCCATCGAGGGGGCTGACCCCAGACCTAGCGGCAAATGCGTCCGCTCCGACGTAGGCGGGAGCCAAAAGAAAGCAGGCTCACCGCCTCCGCCAAGTCGCTTTGGTATCACCGGCAATGTATAAAAAAGTACGACAAGTGCGGCTGCAAGAGATTGTATCACTGGCGATTTGCACAATAAACCCTTGTTTAGCCCCCAGAAAAGAGCAGGGTCTAAACAATCCTTCGGACTCCTTGACCCCGCTTGCACCCCATTTCCTCCCTACGGGCTGCCCTCGAAATGGGATACAACCGTGATCTGCGTCGGGGTTGACAGCGCAAATCGCCCATGATCGGTGTGAAAGTGCAGCCGGCACCTGTCGGCTTTTTTACCTACGTCAGGAGGAAAAGATGAGCACCAGCGCACGAAACACAATCGCTAATAATGCAAATACGCAGGCACATGAGCGGGGTTACAAGCAAGGGCAAATGCAACAGCGTGAAGCATGGAAAGCCTGG
>Ga0181579_10001016_pt1 | contig 23203 bp, 19 predicted proteins | sample 071ome_24_FD_132996 | JGI IMG/M metagenome (GOLD analysis project Ga0181579, IMG submission 132996) | Coastal salt marsh microbial communities from the Groves Creek Marsh, Skidaway Island, Georgia - 071402CT metaG (megahit assembly) | ecosystem: Environmental > Aquatic > Marine > Intertidal... | reverse complement strand
AAGATCGAAGATGCCGAGTCCTCGGACTTCAATCTTCCGTGATAGTTGCGCCGGTGCCGACGCGATCAGCTCGCCGCGCACGGCTGCTAGTTGCACCTGATCGTCCGCAACCAATTTGGCGCCGGTGTCGATCAAGCGGAGGGCGAGGTCCGATTTCCCCGCGGCGGACGGCCCGCGGAGCAAGACCGCGACACCGTCGATGTCGACGCATGTTGCATGGACAACGATCATGGCGCCGCGAGCGTGCGCCCCGCCCTATGAGGTGTCAACGGTCGTCTGCAGGATCGGCAATTCGATGGTTACGCGGGCGCCGACCGCCCGGCCGTCTTCGGCCAAGATGTTGTCGGCACCAATCCTGCCGCGGTGCGCTTCGATGATCTGACGCGAGATGCTCAGTCCGAGTCCCGAATGGGTGCCGAAGGCCTCGCCGTCCGGACGCCGGGTGTAAAAGCGTTCGAATACGCGGTCTTTGTGTTCATCGCCAAAGCCCGGTCCTTCGTCCTCGCAAACGATACGCAAAGCTGCGTTGGTGCGTAAAAGCGACAGCGTAATGGTCGATCCCGGCGGGCTGAACGAGCTCGCGTTATCAATAAGGTTTCGCATCACCTGGCCCAAGCGATCTTCAATTCCTAGTGTTAAGAAGGGGCCGGCGCCCGTGACGCTTAGGGCAAGGGATGTATCGCCCGTTTTGATGGTTGCCCGACTTACCTCGATGATGGCTTCCAGCAATCGCCTGACATCTACGGGTTCCATCTGAGAGCGTGAAAGTTCCGCATCGAGTCGCGAGGCATCGGAGATATCGCTCAATAGTCGATCGATTCGCCCGACATCGTCGTGAATGATGTCGAGCAACTGTCGCCGCTGCGCGTCGTCGCGCGCGACATCCAGCGCTTCGACGGCGCTGCGCAAGCTGGTGAGAGGGTTTTTGATCTCATGTGCGACATCCGCGGCAAAACTCTCGATCGCATCGAAGCGTTTGTAGAGGGCGGTCGTCATGTCGCGAAGCGCGCCTGAAAGCTCGCCGATCTCATCGGCCCGATCCGTGAAATCAGGAATTTCAATATCGCGTCCGGGCATGCCGCGAACGCGGTCCGCTGCGGCGGCGAGCCGGGTGACGGGGCGGGCAATGGTGCGCGCGAGATACAGCGATAGCGCGACGGTAATGGCAAACGCCACGCCTGAGATTTGTAGAATCGCGAGGCGAAAGTCGCGCACGCTGGCATCGATGTCGGCTGTGTCCGCGGTGAGCATGAGCGCGCCGAGGACGCGTTTGAATGCTTGGATGGGGATGGCGACGGACAGGATGACGTCGTCGTTTCGGACTCGTTGGGCGGCAGCGGCCTCACCCGACAGGGCGGCCAACACTTCTTCGTAGTCGGTGGCGGACTGTGTGCTGCGCTCGACATAGATGGGCAACCGTGGGCCACCGGTGGTGCGAAGCCAGATATCAACGGCGCGCTCGTAGATTTTTTCGAGGGGCGACAGCGTTTCGACCGGCGGCAGCGGGGCGAACTGCACCTCGCGCCCTGCGCCGAGCAGGCTACGGCTGTCGGCAAGGAGCGTATTGGTTTGATCGAACACGCGCGCCCGTTCTTGGGTGGGTTCGATCAGGCGGCGCAGAAGTTGGCGGGTCGTCCGCGCATCGAGGGTCGGCGCTTCAGGATTGGCGTCGAGGGCTGCTTCACCCAATGCGCCGGCGATGATTTCACCCTCGGTTTGCAGTGCTGCAATCTTCGCGTCGATCAGGCCGTCGCGAAATTCGTCCAGATAAAGAAGGCCGCCGACCAACAAGAACAAAGCCAGCACGTTGAGCGCCAGTATCTTGGTTGTGATCGAACCCAACCGGCGTCGCGTTCGTGTATCAAGGTTCGCCTGCGGCGCACGGCCGTCGTCGTTGTCCGCCGAAAGATCGCGGTCATCGGCAGAGCTGCGCGATCTTGTGCGACCGGCGGACACGATCTCTATTTCTCGCGGAACCGGTAGCCCAGTCCGTACAGCGTTTCGATCGAATCGAAGTCGTCGTCGACATCGCGAAACTTTTTGCGCAGTCGTTTGATGTGGCTATCGATCGTGCGGTCGTCGACATAAATCTGATCGTCGTAGGCTGCATCCATGAGTTGGTCGCGGCTTTTTACGTGCCCCGGACGGTTTGCCAGCGCCTGTAGGATAAGAAACTCGGTCACGGTCAGGCGCACTTCCTTGTCGCGCCAGGCACAGGCGTGTCGTGCCGGGTCCATGGTCAGGGGACCACGGGTAATCAGGTTGCCGCCGCTTTGGTCTTGGTGGTCTTTCGTTGGGCCGCCATCGGCACGCCGAAGGACGGCGCGAATGCGTTCCAAAAGAAGACGTTGGGAAAAGGGCTTTCGGATGTAGTCGTCCGCGCCCATCTTCAGGCCCAGGACCTCGTCTATTTCATCGTCTTTTGAGGTCAGAAAGATGGCCGGGGTCGCATCGGTTTTGCGCAAGCGGCTGAGCAATTCGTGCCCATCCATACGAGGCATCTTGATGTCGAGAATCACGAGGTCGGCCGGTTTGCGATTCAGTCCCTCGAGTGCTTCCTCGCCGTCGGCATAAGTGTCGACCGAGAAGCCCTCGGCTTCGAGCGCGATCGAAACGGAGGTCAGGATGTGCCGATCATCGTCGACAAGTGCAATTGTTGCGCCCACGCCGGTCCTCGAAACCTTGAAAAAAAGCGGTTCTGTATGTGACCGAATCTAGGCATTAGTGGGGCGAATTGCCATGAACCTGCCTAGAGGCGGGCAAAATCCCGACGCGACATCACCAAAAAGCGCCACATCAACGCCACCGTCGCGAACGCAACGCCAACGAAAAGCCCTCCCATCAGGCCGGGGGCGGCAAATTCCTGGGAAAACGCCAGAACCGCACCGATCGGCACCATGAGCACCCAACCGCTGACGAACTGAACGCCGGTTGGAATCCAGACGTCGCCGATACCGCGAAGCGACGCCATTAAGACGGTTTGCGCGCCGTGGAAAAGCAATAGAAGGCCCGCAACCTGGAAAACCGGGGCGGCCAGCACGATGATGTGAGTCTCGCTGACATAGAGCCGGGCCATCGATTCGGGCGCGAGAATGAAAACCGCGCCCATGATCGCGAGGACCGCAGTCGCAAGCCCAGTGCCGGACCATGCCGACAGGATGACGGATCGCCGGTCGCCGCGGCCGACGGATTGGGCGACCCGCACGGCCGTGCCGGCACCGATCCCGATCGCCACCATGAATACCAAGCTGATCAAGGAATTGGCCGTCTGAAAAGCCGCGAGCGGCGCTTTGCCGAGCAAGCCGGCGAGAATCGTCATCGCGGCAAACGCGAGCGCTTCGAATCCGGTGGCAAGGCCCATCGGAAGACCTAGTCGGCGCAGAGTTTTTCCCTGCGCCCAAAGGCGCTCGAGTGGGCCGATCAACGCGAACTGACGAAACCCCGGATGCCAAAGGACGTAACCGAAAATGACGACCATCATCAGGCCGCGCACGATTGTCGTCGCCAATTGGGCCCCTTCGGCTCCGAGCGCCGGCGCACCCCAATGGCCGAACACGAAAATCCAGTTCACACCGATGTTGGCAACGACACCGGCGATGGTGATGACCATCGCAGGGATCGTTCGGCCTAGGCCTTCGAGCAAGTTTACCATGCCGACCCAGACCAAATAGAAGGGCAGCGACACCGCGAAGATCATCATGACGCGTCCACCGCCCTCAGCGAGCTCGGTCGATTGACCCAGTAGCCGCAACAGCGGTTCGCCGAACACCGCAAACGGGATCAGGAGTGCCGATATCAACAGGCTGTGGAACGTAATCACCCGCCACAGGACGCCGATCTGGCGTTCATCGCCCGCCCCGAAGGCCTGGGCGGTGAGGACCGGCGCGCCACGCAGCAATCCAATCCCGACCATCATGAGAAATAGCTGGGGCCCGCTGGCAATACTGAAATAGGCCAGCTCGTCGGCGCCGGCGCGGCCCGACATGATGGTATCCACGACGACGACCGCGACGAAACCGGCGCGCGAGACCACCACCGGCGCGCCAATCCGGACGGTTTGCCATAGGTGCTGGGCGATCGTCGGTGAGGGGTCTGTCAATGGAGTCCTGGCGATTGGAGGGTGCCCAGGGTTGGCGCCCTTGAGCCTGGGAGGCCCCATCATTACGGTCCCTCCGGTCTGGAGGCAACGCACCGCACCGTGGAAACCGGCACTATTCAGATTATTCGCCGCACCGTCCGCAGCGCGTTGACCGCGTCGCTCGGCACCTTGGCGCATGGTGCGCCAGCCGGTCTCGGGGCGCCCTACGTGTCGCTGGTTCAGGTCGCGACACGGCTTGATGGCGCGCCACTCCTCCTCCTTTCGACGCTGGCGGAACACACCCAGAATGCGCAAGCCGACGACCGGGCGAGCCTGTTGTTCGATGGGACGCAGGGGATGTCTCGCCCGCTAACGGGCCCGAGGGTGACGCTTCAAGGCCGATTGGTGGAGACCGCGGACGCAGCCGCGCGGCGCCGGTACCTTGCCCGGCATCAGGAGGCCGCCGAATACGTTGGGTTTGCCGACTTTGCGATCTACGTCTTCGAACCCGAAAGCGCCCACTTGGTGGCGGGTTTCGGGAAGATCGAGTGGGCAGCTTGGGCCGACATCGCCACACCGCCGAGCCCGGACGGCGATTTGGCGGAGACGGAGGAAGCAACTATCGATCACATCAACGAAGCGCATCCGGATATCGTCGCGGCTCTAGTCGCGCAAGACGGCGGACCACCGGGGTCATGGCGGGTAACCGGCTGCGACCCCGAGGGCTGCGACCTGCGTTTGGGGGCTAAGACCCGCCGCATCGAATTCGGCCATCCGGTGGCCTCGCGCGAGGAGGTTCGCGACGCATTGGTCGGGCGGGCGGGGTCAATCGCCGCGGACTGATTTATCCCCAACTATTGCCGTTGCCGGATGCCTAAGCGGTTGCGCGCGATTCGGCGGCTATCTAGGTTTGACCACCGCATAAAAGGCGCAGGAGGTCTGGGTGCGCAGCCTTGACGACATCGGAATTCACAACACCGGATCGGTTCATTGGAACCTAGCCGCACCACGACTTTACGAAGAAGCGATTCGCCGGGGCGAAGGTAAGCTCGCCGACGGTGGCGCATTGGTCGTCCTCACCGGGGTTCACACCGGGCGTTCGGCCAAAGACAAATTTATCGTTCGGGAGCCCGACAACGAAGCGAACATCTGGTGGGGCGCGGTCAACCAAGACATCGATGTCGCCCATTACACGTCGCTGCGTCAGCGGATGTTGGCGTACCTGCAAGGTCGAGAACTGTTCGTTCAAGACTGTTGGGCCGGCGCAGATCCGCGCTATCGCCTCGGCGTCCGGGTCGTGACCGAAACCGCGTGGCACAATCTTTTTGCGCAAAACATGTTTATTGCGCCGACCGCCGACGAACTGGCGAAATTCGCGCCCGAGTTCACCATTATTCAGGCGCCGGGTTTCGAAGCCGATCCCGCCATCGACGGCACACGAAGCGGGACGTTCATCGTCGTCAACTTTGCCGACCGGACCGTCTTGATCGGCGGCACGTCATATGCCGGTGAAATCAAAAAGTCCGTCTTTTCGATCCTGAACTATTTGTTGCCGGAAAGTCGCGTGCTGCCCATGCATTGCTCGGTCAATGTTGGGGCGCAGGGCGACTCGGCGGTCTTTTTCGGTCTTTCGGGGACTGGCAAGACCACGCTCTCGGCAGACCCCAACCGCCGTCTTGTCGGCGACGACGAGCACGGTTGGAGCGACGACGGGCTGTTTAATTTCGAGGGTGGTTGCTACGCGAAAGTCATTCGTCTTTCCGCTGAGGCCGAACCTGAAATTCATGCGACGACCAGTCGCTTCGGTACCGTTCTCGAAAATGTCGTTTTCGACGAGACCGCCCGCACGCTCGATCTTGATAGTGCGCAACACACGGAAAACACCCGCGCGTCGTACCCGATCGAGTTCATCCCCAACACGATCGACTCCGGCACCGCCGGTCAACCACGCAACGTCATCATGTTGACGGCGGATGCCTTCGGCGTCCTGCCGCCGATCTCTCGGTTATCGCCTGAACAAGCGATGTATCACTTCCTGTCGGGCTATACCGCCAAGGTCGCGGGCACCGAAAAAGGCCTGGGCAACGAACCGGAAGCGACGTTTTCCACTTGTTTCGGCGCGCCCTTCATGCCGCGCCACCCGTCGGTGTACGCCAGCTTGCTCGGCGAAAAGATCGTCTCGCAAAACGTCACATGTTGGCTGGTCAACACGGGTTGGACCGGCGGCGCCTACGGTGTCGGCGAGCGGATGTCGATCAAATATACCCGCGCGTTGCTCAATGCGGCGCTTCACGGCGGACTGGACACGGTGACGTTCGACGTCGACCCACATTTCGGGTTGAGCGTACCGCAAGCTTGCCAAGGCGTGCCCTCCGAGGTGCTGAACCCGCGCAATACGTGGTCGGACAAGAGTGCTTACGAAAAAACGGCCGCCAATTTGGTTGGTCGTTTTGAGCAGAACTTTGTTCAGTTCGAACAATACGTCGAGGATGACGTTCGCGCCGCGGCGCCCCGCGCCGCGGCATAGGGGCGATAAGGGCTCGGCCAAACAGGACGGCCCCGCGCCGTCGACGCTGAACGAGAGGGGCGTTGCGTCATGCTCATCCGCCTCGCTGATCTAGCGGAAACCGAGTCGTTCGCCGCTCGCTTGTGCCAATACCTTAATAAGGGCGATCTGATCGCCCTTCATGGCGAACTTGGCGTCGGGAAGACGGTCGTTGCGCGACAGATCATTCGCACCCTTGGGGCCCGCCCGAACGAGGAAGTTTCGAGCCCGACATTCAATCTGGTGTTGGTCTATGCCTTTCCGCACGTGACCATTTGGCACTTCGACCTCTACCGCATTAATGCACCGGAAGAGACCTGGGAGCTTGGCCTGGAAGACGCGCTGGCCGAAGGAATTGCGCTGGTCGAATGGCCCGAGCGGCTTGGAGATTACTTGCCCGACGACCGGATCGACATCGCTCTGCGCTATGACGGAACGGGGCGTTCGGCCGAAGTCGTCGGCCGGGGCGCTTGCGCCGATCGGGTGGCGGCATGGCAGTTGGCGGCATGACCGCGCGTGCCCGAGCGGCCGCGGCGTTCGTCCGGGCGGCGGGCTGGACGAATGCGACGATCGAACCGCTGAGTGGGGACGCGTCCTTTCGGCGGTACTTTCGGGTTGCCGCCGGCGGGCGCCAAGGAATCTTGATGGATGCGCCGCCCGATCGCGAAGACGTTGGGCCTTTTTTGTACATCGGTACGGCGTTGCGCGCCTTCGGCTACGCCGCACCAGAGGTTTTGGCGAGCGATACGGCGCAAGGGTTCTTGCTTCTCGAGGATCTTGGCGATGATCTTTTCAACGTCGTCCTGCGTGGGGGTGCAGACGAGTTGCCGCTCTACGATGCCGCCGTCGATGTGTTGCGCGATCTTCATCGTCGCGATGTGCCGGATGGGGTACCTAAGTTTGATGCGGCGCGAATCTTGCGCGAAGCGTCGCTGTTCGTCGAATGGACACTGCCGGCCCTTCTGGGTGAAGCGCCGACCCTACAGACGACGGAGGCATTTAGAGAGCTGTGGCAAGACGCCATGGCGCCCTTGTTGGAAACGCGCCCCGTCCTTTGCCTATTCGACTATCACGCGGAGAATTTGATTTGGTTGCCGCGACGCGACGGGCTGAAGCGCGTCGGCCTTTTGGATTTCCAAGATGCCGTTGCCGGGCCGCCGGCCTATGACTTGATATCGTTGCTCGAAGACGCTCGGCGCGATGTTTCGCCGACGGTTGTCGCGCATGAAATAGCGCGTTACTTGGAGGATGTGCCGCGCGATCAGCACGACGCTTTTCGCGCGAGCTATGCGGTAGCGGGCGCGCAACGCAATACGCGGATCCTCGGGGTGTTCGGACGCTTGTTCTTACGCGACAACAAACCAAGCTACCTTTCGCTGATGCCACGGGTATGGCGCCATTTAGAGAACGATTTGCAGGTGCCTCACCTAAAAGAGCTGCGGATGTGGTTCGACGGGCATGTTTCCGAGGAACAACGTCGCATTGCGCCTAATCCCCAGACGTTCGCCACGCCATGACGGGCACGGTATTATCCGCGATGGTGCTCGCGGCCGGTCTTGGCCGGCGCCTTGGCGAGATCGGCACGCGCACCCCAAAGCCGTTGGTTCGTGTCGCCGGCAAGGCACTCTTGGATCACGTCCTCGACGAACTCGCCACCGGCGGGATCGCCACCGCCGTGGTCAACATTCACCACCTTGCTCCTCAGATGCGGGATCACCTCGAGGCGCGGGCTGCGGTCCCCAAGGTGACGATTTCTGACGAAACCGATCGCTTGATGGATACCGGCGGTGGGGTTGCCAAGGCATTGCCGCTGATCGAGGGCGATCCGTTCGCGGTTGCCGCCAGCGACTGCATCCGGCGTGGTGACGCCCTGAAATCGCTGGTCGCGGCATGGGATGACACGCGCATGGATGTCCTTATGCTGCTTCATCCGCGTGAAACCGCCGTCGGGTTCGATGGCGCAGGGGATTTCTTCCTCGGGGCCGATGGCCGGCCAACGCGTCGCGGTGAGATCGAGGCAGCGCCCTTCGTGTATGCAGGCCTGTTTCTCTGTCATCGCCGCATCTACGCCAGTACGCCGATTCAACCTTTTTCGAACAATCTTGTTTGGGATCGCGCGATCGAGACTGGTAGGCTTTTTGCCGTGGTCAATGAGGGCGATTGGTTTCACGTCGGGACACCGGCGGCGATTTCCCTCGCGGACGAGGCAATCGGGGACTAAGTGGCGCGTGATCTTCAGGGGGATCTCTTCGGCGACGCCACCGGCGCGGCGCCCTCATCGGCGCGCGTCCTTTCGATCCCGGCGGGCGTGCCGTTTGTCGATTCGCTCGCATCGGGGCTGATCGAGCGCTACGGCGACTCGCCTGGTCTTAGCCGGGTGCGGGTGCTGGTGCCGACGCGCCGGGCGGTGCGTGCCCTACACGATGCCTTTCTGCGACAAAGCGGTGGGCGGCCCATGCTGCTGCCGCATATCCGACCCATCGGCGATGTCGATGTTGAAGAGCTTGCGCTCGATTCGTTGATCGCCGAGGCGCTCGGACGCGATGGCGGCGGCGTGGCGTCGATCCCCCCGGCCGTACCGGGCGTGCTGCGGCAGTTGCTGCTGACCCGAATCATCATGTCGTGGAGCCACCGTTTTGGTGCCGCCCCACGGGAGCCCGGTCATGCCGCGCATCTTGCCCGCGAACTCGCCCACCTGATCGACCAGGTCCATACCGAGGACCTCTCGTTTGACGGGTTGCGCGGATTGGTCCCCGACGACCTCGCGCATCATTGGCAAAAGACCCTCGAGTTTCTGCAGATCGTTACGAAGGAATGGCCGGCCGTACTCGCCTCGTTGGGCTACATCGATCCACCGGCGCATCGCAACCGATTGCTGAATGCGCTCGCCGATCAATGGCGGCGCGAAATGCCGCAAGATCCGATCGTCGCGGCAGGCTCGACCGGTAGCATCCCCGCGACCGCCGAGCTACTGGGCGTCGTTGCGACACTCCCAAACGGGAACGTCGTGCTGCCCGGCCTCGACCGTCACCTCGACGACGCGGCGTGGCAACTAGTGGATCAGACCCATCCTCAATTCGGCATGAAGCAGTTGCTGGAACGCCTGGGGGTCGACCGCGCCGATGTCGGTGAGTGGGGCGCAATGACGAGCGGTACAGTCGAAGCCCGGGTTCGCCTGCTGTCCGACGTGATGCGCCCCGCCGATGCGACCGATCAGTGGCATCGCACACGGGTAATGCACGATAGCGCGCTGCAAGGGCTGGCACGGATCGAGTGTCCGGGTCCACGCGAAGAGGCGGGCGTCATCGCTTTGGTGCTGCGCGAGGCGTTGGAGACGCCGGGCAAGACGGCGGCTTTGGTGACGGCGGATCGCGGCCTGGCGCGCCGGGTCGCAGCCGAGTTGCAGCGTTGGGATCTAGCGGTCGACGATTCCGGTGGTGTGCCATTGGGTCAGACCGCACCCGGCGCGTTCGTCAGGTTGATCTTGCGGATGATCGCCGACGAAGTGACCCCGGTACCCTTGTTGGCCGCGCTCAAACATCCCTTGGCGGCTGGCGGCGAGACGCCAGGGCGGTTTCGCGCCCGGGTCCGGCAATTGGAAATTGCGATCCTACGCGGTCCCCGACCTGGATCGGGGTTCAAAGATCTGCACATTGCGTTGGGCCGCGGCAAGGACGTGAGCGATCTCAAGACGTGGCTGCGGGGGATCGAAAAGCAGGCCAAGCCGCTGATCGCCGCGTTGCGCCAGCGCGAGGTGTCGCTCCAGGACGTGATCGACGCCCACCTGAGTTTTGCCGAAGCGCTGGCGGCAAGCGACGGCGAAACCGGCGCCGACCGACTATGGCAAGGCGATGCGGGGGAGGCGTTGTCCGACCTGTTCCGCGAGGTTATTGACGGGGCCGGCGGATTGCCGCGGGTTCGCGGGGCCGAATACCCCGACTTGGTCGATGCCTTGATGGCCGACCGCGTCGTCCGGCCACGGTTTGGCGGTCACCCGCGCCTCGCGATCTGGGGTCCGCTGGAGGCGCGTTTGCAGCAGGCCGACCTATTGGTTCTGGGCGGGCTCAACGAGGGCAAGTGGCCGCCGGAGACCGAAACCGATCCCTGGCTCAGTCGTCCGATGCGCCAACGTTTCGGATTGCCGCTGCCCGAGCGCCGGATTGGGTTGTCGGCGCACGACTTCGTCCAGAGCGCGTCGGCTCCGGAGGTTGTTCTCACGCGAGCCCTCAAAGTCGACGGGACGCCAACCGTTGCCTCGCGCTGGTTGTTGCGGTTGGAAACCTTGGTCGGACCACCACAAGAGGCCGAGGCGGCACGTGCGGCACGGTATGTCGGCTGGATGCAACGCTTGGATTGGGATGGCGAGGCACGTCCGGTGTCGCCACCGTCTTTCGCGCCCCCCGTGGCGGCGCGACCGCGCGAATTTTCCGCGACCGATGTCGAGCTGCTGGTGCGCAATCCATACGGCTACTTCGCCAAGAAGGTTCTCGGCCTGCGGCCGCTTGATCCCATCGACGCGGCGCCGGGTGCCGCCGATCGCGGTTCTTTCATTCATGAGGCGCTCGATGCGTTTGTAACTGCCTATCCCGTCGCCTTGCCGGACAATCCGATTGCGACCCTCCGGGAACTCGGAGAGAAAGCGTTCGGCGACACGTTGGAAGAACCCATCGTGGCGGCGTTCTGGTGGCCATGGTTCGAGCAAATTGCCGAATGGTTCGTCGGCTTTGAGCGCGAACGCCGGCAGACCACCAGAACCGTGGCGAGCGAATCCAGAGGCACCTGGACCTTCGAAGGGCCGAACGGCCCGGTGACCATCTCGGCCAAGGCCGACCGAATCGATCAACTGGTGGACGGCACTTTTTCGGTGATCGACTACAAGACCGGTGCGGTGCCGCGACAGGAAGACGTCAAGCTCGGGCTCAGCCCGCAACTGCCGGTCGAAGCCGTGATCGTCGAGGCCGGCGGGTTCGAGGGCGTGGTCCCGGCGCCGGTCTCGGAACTTGCCTACTGGAAATTGGGCGGGGCAGCGCCGGGGAAGCTTCATCCCATTCGCCTCGATAAGGACCAAGGCGACATAGCCGACCTGATCGCCGAAGCGCGCAAAGGGATCGAGACGATCGTGGTGGCGTTCGACAATGCCGACGTTCCCTACCTGTGTCGTCCCCGTCCGTTCGCCGAAGCTCGCTTTGACGACTACGAACATTTGGCGCGGTTCAAGGAATGGGCCGCCGAAGGCGAGGCCGAGGGATGACCGTGGTCCCGGCTCTAGTGCGCCGCGAAAAGAGCCCAGCGCAGTTCGCAGCCGGCAACCCGGCGCAAAACGTTTGGGTCGCGGCATCGGCCGGATCGGGCAAGACGAGCGTTCTAGTCGACCGGTTGCTTCGGTTGTTACTGGAGGGTGTGCCCCCGCACCGTTTGCTTTGCCTTACATTCACGAAAGCGGCGGCCGCCGAAATGTCGGATCGTTTGTTCCGCGAACTCGGGCGCTGGGCGGTGCAGAGCGACCAGGCCCTAACGGCGACGTTGCAGGAAACGATCAGTGCGCCGGTCGATGAGGCGCGTCGCGATCTAGCGCGTCGATTGTTCGCCCGCGTCTTGGAGACGCCGGGCGGCCTGCGGATTCAAACCATTCACGGATTTTGCGAATCGCTCCTGGCGCGGTTTCCCCTCGAGGCCGGTCAACCGCCCAACTTCGACGTACTCGACGAACGCCAGGCCTTCGATTTGTTGGCCGGCGCCCGTGACGGGGTGCTCCTAGAGGCCGATGACGAAAACGGGCTTGGCGCCGCGCTAACCACGATCAGCGACCGGATCGGGGAACTTCGTTTCCTCGATGTCGTGAATCGATTGGTCGGGGAACGGGGCCGGATCGATCGCCTGATCGCGCGCCACGGCGGCGTTCAAAATCTGGTGGGGGCGACGTTTGCCAAACTCGGTGTCGATCCGACCGAGACCGAAGCCAGCGTGATCGAAGCAGCTTGCGATGGCGGGATCAACGAACCCGGCCTGCGCGCCGCCGCCGATGTGCTGCTGCAAGGCTCGAAAACGGATGTCGCGCGCGGCGAGAGGTTGGCGGCATGGCTGCGCGCGTCGTTGGAAGATCGAATCGACGGATTCGATGGATACACCAGTGCCCACCTCACTAATGACGGCGCCATACGCAAGACGCTGATTACCAAAGGCTCTCAGGCCCGAATGCCCGAGGCCGAGTACATCTTGAAAAAGGAAGCGGCGCGCATTCTCGCTGCCTCGGAACGACGTAAAACCGTGAACGTCGCCATCGGCACGGCGGCCCTGCTCGAATTGGGCGACGCCATCCTGACGCGCTACCAGGACGCCAAGCGTGCATGCAATGCGTTGGACTACGACGACTTGATCTTGCGCGCCCGGGCACTCCTGACCCAGCGCGCGATCGCACCTTGGGTTTTGTACAAACTGGACGGCGGTATCGACCATATCCTGGTCGACGAAGCCCAAGACACCAGCCCGGAGCAGTGGGAGGTGGTCTTCGCGTTGGCGGAAGAATTCTTCGCCGGGGTCGGCGCGCGTGACACGTTGCGCACCGTTTTCGTGGTCGGTGACGAGAAACAATCGATCTACAGCTTCCAGGGGGCTGACCCGAAGGCATTCGAAGAGATGCGCGGCTTGTTCGAGGAACGCGCGGCGGGGGCTGGAACAGGATGGCAGGAGGTCCCGCTACTGACCTCCTACCGGTCGGTGCCCGTTGTCCTGGAGTTCGTCGATCGCGTATTCCGCGACGAGGCGGTGCGCGAGGGCGTCACGTTCGAGGACGATTGGCATCCCCACACGGCCTTCCGCGAGGGCTTTGGCGGGCTGGTTGAGGTGTGGCCGACGATCACGGCGTCCGACCCGGAAAAGACTCCTTGGGACACGCCACTTCATCAGGTCCTGGCCTCCAGTGCAGAGGCCAAGCTTGCCATCCGGATTGCCAGGACGATCAAGCACTGGATCGACGACGGTGAGATTCTTGCCGCGCGCAATCGCGCAATCCGACCTGAAGACATCATGATCTTGGTGCGTCGTCGCGGGCTTTTCTTCGAAGAGATGGTTCTGGCGCTCAAGAAAGAGGGCGTTCCCGTGGCCGGTGCCGATCGCATGATCCTCACCAAGCAGTTGGTGATCGAGGATCTCGTCGCACTGGGGCGGTTCGTCTTGCTGCCCGAAGACGACCTGACGCTTGCTGCGGTCCTGAAGGGGCCGTTATGCGGTTTGGATGATGCGGCCTTGTTCGATCTTGCCGTGGGGCGGGAGAAAGCAACCTTGTGGGCGACACTACAAGAGCGCGGCGAAGACCATCCGCAGTTCCGGCCTGTGCGCGATTTCTTGCGGCATGTCATGAATCTCGCCGATCACGTCACGCCATACGACTTTTATGCGGCTGTCTTGGGGTCGGGCGGACGTGGAAAACTCTTGGAACGCTTAGGCCGCGAAGCCGAGGATCCCATGGACGAATTCATGTCGCGTGCACTGGCGTTCGAGCGCGACCACACGCCGTCTCTTGAGAGTTTCTTGCGCTGGATCGAGGTGGATGAGGCTGAGGTGAAACGCGATCTCGAACAAGCGCGCAACCAGGTGCGTGTGATGACGGTGCACGGCGCCAAGGGATTGCAGGCGCCGGTCGTCATCCTGCCCGACACCTGCACGTTGCCCCTCGAAGAAAGTCCGTTCTTTTGGACCGACGATACCGACGAGGCGTTGCTGCTGTGGCCGGCGCGCAAAGATGCCGACGATACGCAATCGCGTGTTGCGCGCGAACGCACCCGGCAAGATCGCGATCGCGAATATCGGCGGCTTCTTTATGTCGCGATGACCCGTGCAGAAGATCGGCTTTACGTCTGTGGCTGGGAGACGCGCAATCGGCGCGCCGCGGGGTGCTGGTACGACCTGATGCAGGCCGCTGCCGAGGACCTCGGCACCCCGATCGATATCGACTTCGGCGATGATGCGGAATCGCAACAGGGGTGGCGCTATGAAAGCGTGCAGTCCGTCGAGGTGGCTGCCGCGCCTGAGCAGCAGGATTTGCCGTTCGCGGTCGTACCGCTACCGGCCTGGATCGAACAAACCGCCCCGCAAGAGCCTTTTCCGCCGCGTCCCTTGTCGCCGTCCCGGCCCAGTGGGGACGAGCAAACGGTGCGCTCGCCACGTGACGACGACGCCTTACGGTTCCGCCGTGGCAATGTCATTCACCGCTTGCTTCAATTCCTGCCCGACGTACCACCCGATCGCCATGCCACCGTCGCAGCGGCTTTTGTGGGCCAGCCGGGATTTGGCTTCGATGCCACGCAACAACAAGAAATCGTCGACGAAACTGTGGGTGTGCTGGCCGATACTGAGTTTTCCGAGGTTTTTGCCCCTGGTTCGTTGGCCGAAGCGCCGGTCGCCGGGGTGGTCGGCGATACCGTGGTTTCCGGCCAAGTGGACCGCCTTGTCGTGACCGATAACGCGGTCTTGATCATCGATTTCAAGACAAATCGCGACCCGCCCGAGACCGCACGCGACATCCCGGCCGGCTACATTCGTCAGATGGCAATGTATGTCGCGGTGTTGTCGCGGGTCTTTCCTCACCACGAAATCCGCAGCGCCCTCCTCTGGACCGATGGGCCGCGCCTAATGCCGATCCCCCATGCACTGGTGGGCGGAGACGCGTCTTGACCCTCTTTCGGGGCGTACCTACAGTTTAGAGTAAGCCCTTCAAGGCACCCCCACACTCGAAACCAAGGAATTGTCCCATGCCGACAACCAAAGTCACCGATGCCTCTTTCGATAGCGATGTGATCAATGCAAGCGGTCCGGTGGTTGTCGACTATTGGGCGGAATGGTGCGGCCCCTGCAAGCAAATCGGGCCCGCGCTCGAAGAAATTTCCAATGAAATGGCCGGTCAGGTGACCGTTGCCAAACTCAACATCGACGAAAATCCGCAGGTGCCGGGGAAGTTCGGTATTCGCGGCATCCCGACGCTGATGCTTTTCAAGGACGGTAAGGTCGCCTCCACCAAGGTGGGTGCACTGCCCAAGAACAAGTTGGTCGAGTGGATTCAGTCCGAGATCTAATCTCGATCGACATATCGAAAAAGGGCGGCCTCGGTGCCGCCCTTTTTTGTGGTCTAGGTCACCGCTTCGCCGTTCGCACGCAGCACGGTGCCGGCGAGGTAGAGCGAGCCGCAGATCAGAACCCGGGCCTGACTCTCTATCCGGCCGATTTGCCGAAGTGCGTCGGCGACGCTGTCGGCACGATGTGCCGTAAATCCGGCCTGATGGGCGAGGGTCGCGAGTTCGCTTGCCGGGATGGCTTTTTCCTCGCCGGGGATCGGCACACACCAGGCGGTCGCTGCGCCGGCACGAAGGTTTGCCAGAAACCGCGTCGGGTCTTTTGTTTGCATCATGCCGATGATCACGTGGGGCGCGTGCCCGTCGTGTCCGTGACTGGCCAACCACTGCGCTTGAACGGTTGCGGCGGCCGCATTGTGGCCGCCGTCGAGCCAGAGTTCGGCTTCTTCGGGCAGCAAGTCGCGCAGCGGTCCGGGGCCAAGGCGCTGCAAGCGAGCGGGCCACGCCGCCGCTTTGAGGCCACGCTGAATGGCGGTCCGATCGATGGCATCGTCGTCCAAGAGGCGCGCGGCCACGGCGGCCACGGCGGCGTTGGTTTGTTGGTGGACGCCGGGTAATGCGATCGACCTGAGGTCGACGGCAAAATCGTCGTAGATCGCCGTCGGTGGGGGACCTACGTCATACCGCCAATCGCGCCCATGCAAGACAAGCGGCGCACCGATCTTCCGGGCAGCGTGGATAATCGCGGCTTCGGCTTCGTCGGGTTGCGGGGCGACCAAAGCCGGAACGCCGGCGCGCAAAATGCCGGCTTTTTCGTGGGCGATTTCGGCCAGTGTCTCGCCGAGGAACCGCTGGTGGTCATACGAAATTGGGGTGATTACCGAAAGCTGCGTGGTCTCGCTGACGTTGGTGGTATCCAAACGTCCGCCTAATCCTACCTCAAGCAGCACGTAGTCGGCAGGCTCACGGGAAAACGCGAGCAGGGCCGCCACGGTGGTTATTTCGAAAAAGGTGATGGGCTCGTCGCCGTTTGCGGCGACGCATTCGTCAAACAAGCCTTCGAGCATATCGTCGGCGATCAAACCCGACGGCAAGCGAATGCGCTCGTTGAAACGCACGAGGTGTGGCGAGGTGTAGCAATGCGTGCGTCGCCCCGCCTGCGCCAGAATGGCGCGCAGGTAGGCGACCACCGATCCTTTGCCGTTGGTGCCGGCAACGTGCACCACAGGGGGCAGCCCCTTTTGTGGATTGCCCAACCGGTCGAGCAACCGGCGGATCCGGTCGAGCGACAGGTCAATGGATTTGGGGTGTAGCTGCGTGAAGCGCTGCAGGTAGTCGTCGATTTTCAAGTCGGGCGACTTAAGTGGTGCTGGCGTCTTCGACCCGTTCGTCCGGCGCCTCAGGTGTTTTTGCGTCGGGGTGGGGCTGCATCAGCAGATCAAGAACCTGCGTTAGCTTGTCGCGCAATTGGTGGCGATGTACCACCATATCGATCATTCCATGCTCGAGCAGGAACTCGGCGCGTTGGAAACCGTCCGGCAGTTGTTCGCGGATCGTCTCTTCGATGACGCGCGGTCCGGCGAACCCAACGAGGGCGCCGGGTTCGGCAATCGAAATGTCACCGAGCATCGCGTAAGAGGCGGTGACGCCGCCAGTGGTCGGGTCCGTGAGGACGACGATATAGGGCAAGCGCGCTTCGCGGACCATCTCGACCGCAATGGTGGTCCGCGGCATTTGCATCAAGGACAGAATGCCTTCTTGCATGCGGGCACCGCCCGCTGCGGCGAAGACGATCAGCGCGGCTTCTTGTAGGACGGCGAGTTGCGCCGCGGCGATCAACGCTTCGCCCGCCGCCAGGCCCATCGATCCACCCATGAAGGCAAAATTCTGGACGGCGACGACAGCCTTTTGGCCACCGATCGTGCCGTGCGCCACGACGACCGCTTCGTCCTCACCTGTTTTGGCGCGGCTTTCCTTCAGACGGTCGGTATACCGTTTTTGGTCGCGGAACTTCAGCGGGTCGGTCAGAACAGGTGGCAATTCGATACGTGTGGCGCGGCCGTTATCGAACAGGGCGTTAAACCGTTCGTCGGGGCCAATCCGAAGGTGATGGTTGCACGACGGACAGATGTGCTGGTTTTGCTGGAGGTCGCGGTGGAACAGCATCTGCCCGCAACTGGGGCACTTCGACCACAGGTTGTCGGGGACATCGCGCTTGCGGGAGAACGCCCGCATTTTCGGGCGGACGAAATTGGTAAGCCAGTTCATAGGCGGGTCAATCTACCATTCTCAAGCCGGTCGGTCACTTGTCGCGGGCGCCGTGGACGCCGGCGGCGAGTTCGCGAACCAAGGCAATGGTTTGTGCCACGGTCTGTGCCGTTGCGCGACCGTTTTCATCCAGGTTCGACTCCACCGTGCTCACGATCGCCGAGCCCACAACGGCCGCATCGGCGGTACGCGCGATTGCTGCGGCTTGGTCGGGGGTTCGAATCCCGAAGCCAACGGCGATCGGCAGGTCGGTGTGTTGGCGCAGACGATCGATGGCCTGTCCGACCTGATCGGCATCGGCGCTTTTCGTGCCTGTGATACCGGTGATCGAAACGTAGTAGACGAAGCCGGAGGTGTTCTTAAGGACCGTCGGCAAGCGCGTATCGTCGGTTGTCGGCGAGGCGAGACGAATGAAGCTCACACCGCGCGCCAAGGCCGGCAGGCACAACTCATTATCGTGTTCGGGGGGCAGGTCGACGACGATCAAGCCGTCGACGCCGGCGGCAAGCGCGTCGTCCAAAAACCGGTCCGGGCCGTAGCTGTAAATCGGGTTGTAATAGCCCATCAGAATGATCGGCGTGTCCGGGTCGTGTCGCCGATGGTCGGCGACCAGCGCCAATACATCGACGAGGGTGGTCCCTGCCGCGAGCGCGCGGAGGCTTGCAGCCTGCACGGCAGGGCCGTCGGCCATCGGATCGGAAAACGGCATCCCGAGTTCGATAATGTCGGCACCCGCTTCGGGTAGCGCCTTGAGCAACGCCGCGCTGGTTTCGCGGTCCGGGTCGCCTGCCGTAATGAACGGTATGAAGGCGGCGCGGTTTTTTTCGCGCAGACGCGCAAAGCACCGGTCGATACGATCACTCATGTCAGATCGACCCCAAGGGCATCGGCCACGGTGAACACATCTTTGTCGCCGCGGCCGCACATATTCATCAAGATCAGATGATCCGACGGCAATGTGGGCGCGACGCGCATGACATGCGCCAGCGCGTGACTGGGTTCGAGGGCGGGAATGATCCCTTCGAGTTTGCTGCACAGCTGAAACGCCTCGAGCGCCTCGGCATCGGTTGCCGAAACGTATTCGACACGCCCTTGCTCCTTGAGCCATGCGTGCTCGGGCCCGATTCCCGGATAGTCGAGTCCGGCCGAGATCGAATGCGCCTCGGTGATCTGGCCGTCGGCATCCTGCAGAAGATAAGTGCGGTTGCCATGCAGGACGCCTGGTCGGCCCGCCGTTAAGGATGCGGCGTGTTCGTCGGTATCGAAACCCTTGCCGGCGGCCTCGACGCCGACAATGGCGACATCGGGGTCATCGAGAAAAGCGTGAAACAACCCGATAGCGTTACTGCCGCCCCCGACACAAGCGACGAGCGTGTCGGGTAATCGACCTTCGCGTTCGGTCATTTGCGCTCGCGCTTCGCGCCCGATAACGGATTGAAATTCGCGTACCATTTCGGGGTAAGGGTGCGGGCCCGCGACGGTGCCGATGATGTAAAACGTATCGTCGACGTTGGCGACCCAGTCGCGCAGCGCTTCGTTCATCGAGTCCTTCAGCGTGCCGGAACCTGATGTGACCGGTCGCACCTCGGCGCCCAATAGCTTCATGCGGAACACATTGGGTTGCTGGCGGGCGATATCCGTTTCGCCCATGTAGACCACACACGGCATACCGAAGAGCGCGGCCACGGTCGCGGTCGCCACGCCGTGTTGACCGGCGCCGGTTTCGGCGATGATTCGGGTCTTGCCCATGCGTCGCGCGAGCAAGATCTGACCCATGCAGTTGTTGATCTTGTGCGAACCGGTGTGGTTGAGCTCGTCCCGTTTGAAATAGACCGTGGCCCCGCCGAGGTGGCCGGTCAGGCGATCCGCGCGGTAGAGAGGGCTGGGGCGGCCAACATAGTCGCGCAGGTACGTGTCGAGCTGCGCGCGGAAGGCCGGGTCGGACCGGGCGTCGTTCCACGCCTGCTCGACAGAAAGGATCAGCGGCATCAGCGTTTCGGCGACAAACCGGCCGCCGAACAAGCCGAAGTTGCCGCCTTCGTCCGGTCCCGTTCGATAGGAATTGGCGCTTGTCATCAGAGACCTGCTGCTGTCGTCAGAAAATGCGCGATTTTTTGGTGATCCTTTACGCCGCGCGTGGATTCAACACCTGAAGAAACATCGACGAAGCGCGCCCCCGACGCGGCAACGGCGTCTTGCAGGCATTCCTTGGTTAGCCCGCCAGACAGAAACCATGGCTTTGAGGTCTTAGTGTTCGCCATCAAGGACCAATCGAATGTGCGCGCGTTGCCGCCGGGCAAGGCGTCTTCGGGTTGGGGTTTGGCATCGAACAGCAGCATATCGGCGACCTCATCATAGCGCTCGGCGCCCGCGACATCGTCGGCGTCGACGACCGGAATCGCTTTGATCACGTCGCAGCCGATGCGGCCTCGGATGTCGGCGACGCGCTCCGGCGTTTCCTTGCCGTGCAGTTGGATCATGTCGGCGTTGAGCGCGTCGACAATTGTTTCCAAAGAGTCATCCGTTGCGTCGACCACGACCGCGACCTTGCGTACCGAACTTGGCACCAGGTCGGCCAAGTCGCGCGCCGTGGCCGGGTCGATGGCGCGAGGGCTGGGTGGGAAGAACACAAAGCCCAGGAATTGTGCGCCACCTTGGACGGCGGCATCGACGCTTTGCGGTGTCGACAGGCCGCAGATTTTGACCGCGACGGGCATCACGCGTTTCCGCCAGATAGCGCCGCCGCGATGGCATGTGCCGCAGCGGCCGGGTCGGGTGCATTGGTGATGGGGCGGCCGATGACCAACACGTCCGCGCCGAGTCGTGCGGCTTCGGTCGGGGTCATCGTTCGTTTTTGATCGCCCGTCGCGCTGTCTGCGGGTCGAATACCCGGTACGACGAGCTTGAAATCCGGGCCGCATTCACGACGCAATGCCGCAATCTCCTGGGCGGAGCACACGACGCCGTCGAGACCTGCTCTTTGTGCCAAGGTGGCGAGCCGCATGACCTGGTCTGCCGGAGACCCTTGCACACCGATATCGGTCATATCTCCCGCATCGAGGCTGGTTAGGACGGTCACGGCTAGGACCCAAGGCGGGGTTTCGGATTCGTGGGCGGCGGCACGGGCGGCTTCCATCATTGCGCGCCCACCCGCGGCATGGACATTCAGCATGGCCGGTGAGAGCGCCGCCGCGGCGCGGACCGCGCCTGCGACCGTGTTGGGAATGTCGTGGAATTTCAGGTCGAGAAACAACGGCGTTCCCTCTGGAACCACCCGTCGGATGCCCGCCGGTCCATGCGCGGTGAAAAACTCTTTCCCGATCTTCAGGCCGCCGACGTGACCTTTGAGCGACTGGGCCAACGTCGCCGCGTGGTCGACATCGGTGGTGTCGAGGGCACAGAAAACGGGATTCGGATTGGACATGACGCCCCTGGGGCTAGGTCTGCTGCGGCTGTTTAGCACCGCGTCCAAGTGGTGGCAAACCAGGGTCTAAGGTTTGCTTTCGCGTGCGGTTTCGAAGGCAAGCGTGGCGGCCGCCCAATCTTCGATCGCCGTCCCGACGGATTTGAACATGGTGATGTCGTTATCCGCGGTGCGCCCACGGACCTCGTCCCGGCACAGGGCAATAAGGTCGCCCAGGACATCGCTCTCGGCAATGACGCCTTGGGCGATCGGGAGCAGGATATCACCGGCTTCGGCAAAGGCGCCTTCGCGGGTATCGACGAAGACCCGCGCCCGCCGCACCGTATCGTCGTCGGTCTCCCTCATGTCACGGCGAAACGCGCCGACGACATCGACATGGGCCCCCGGCTTGAGGGCTGCACCGCGCACCAGTGGGTCCGGTGACATGGTGGCACAGCTGATCACGTCCGCCGTTCGCATGGCGTCTTCGGGGTCGTGCACGGTGTGCGCGTCAAAGCCTTCGCCATTTAGTGCTTCGACAAGGTTTTCACCCCGCGCCGGTGTACGGTTCCACACGTCGATTCGATGGATAGGACGGACGGCCGCGTGGGCCCGGGCGAGGTGGCCGCCCAATGTGCCGGCCCCCATCAGCAGAAGATGGCTGGCCTTGGGGTGCGCCAGATAGCGCGCGGCCAGTGCAGAGGCCGCTGCGGTGCGCCGCGCCGTGATCTCAGGCCCGTCCAATGTGGCAAGAGGTTGGCCGGTCGTCGCATCGATCAGCACCACGGTGCCCAGAACCGAGGCCAATCCTCGCGTCATGTTGTCGGGAAAGACAGAGATCATTTTCACAACGACGTACCGACCGGCACGCCATGCCGGCATGACGAGCATGGCGCCGTCGCTACCCGCGGGGACCTCGATTTCGTAATGGTGACGCAGCGGGGTGGTCACGCCGTCGCGAAACGCTTCTTCGATCGCATCAACCAATGCCGCATAGGGCAGTGCCGCCGCGACCGACGCGCCATCGAGGTGCTGCATCAGGGTAATGGGTCTTCGCGGGCGTCGGGCAGGCCTGCGGGGCGTACGTCGTCGTTCTTTGGCCTCAGACCGATCGAGATTGCGTTGCAGGTCGGCGCGTTCGCGTTCAGCAAGCCGCAGGCGGGTTCGGCGCGCCCGGCCAGCGCGCCACGAGATGATCCCACCGGCGACCAGTCCGAGCAGCGCCGCAACCAACACCGGTAGGTATAGGGGCAGTCTCAAAGAGAGAGGCAGTGGGTCGAGAGTCAAATCGACGACATGCCGGTTTGCGATCGCAAACCAGATCACCGCGACCGCGATGACAAGCGTTACTAGGTGTGAAATGAAGCGCATGATCCCGGGCCAGAATGTCCCGCTGGCGCTTGGCCTAAGCCTTGGCGGGTTCGGCCTCGGCGTCGCCGCTTTGGGGGGCCGTTGCGTTCAGGCTTTGCCGAAGCTCTTTGCCGGTCTTGAAGAAGGGAACGGATTTCTCGGTGACCTGGACGGCCTCGCCGGTCCGCGGGTTCCGGGCCACCCGGGCCGCGCGCTGCTTTACCGAAAAGGCCCCAAAACCGCGTAGTTCGACCCGGTCTCCGCGGGCGAGGGCGGCAGAGATCTCTTCGAAAATGGTCGAAACGATGCGTTCGATGTCGCGCTGGTAGAGGTGCGGGTTCATTTCCGCGAGACGCATGATGAGTTCAGATTTGACCACGCGTCATCCCCCCGAAAGTTTGTTTAGTGCGCTGATTTTGCACGTTAATTCTGCGCAGGGTGCCAAACCGAAATCGGACCGTCAAGCCTAAGTCGTTCTGAAAGAAGCGTTT
>Ga0181579_10001013_pt1 | contig 23222 bp, 16 predicted proteins | sample 071ome_24_FD_132996 | JGI IMG/M metagenome (GOLD analysis project Ga0181579, IMG submission 132996) | Coastal salt marsh microbial communities from the Groves Creek Marsh, Skidaway Island, Georgia - 071402CT metaG (megahit assembly) | ecosystem: Environmental > Aquatic > Marine > Intertidal... | reverse complement strand
GACCAGGCATCAAAGTAGCCGTAATGGAAATACAGCCGGTGGTAGTTGCGCCGGATGTCTTTAAAGAATCCCCGGAGCTTCCCAAGGTCGGCGTAGTTGACTTTATCGTCTTCGCCCAGCACCAGATCTTTTCGAAACGCCGCTTCTACTTTCTGGTTGTTGTATTCCAGGCCCGGCAGTTTCCAGCCTACAAACCAGGAGATGAAAAGACCCCCAATCGATATCACCAAAGCGCCCCACACAAGAGATCCCTCGATATCGCGCAATATGGGGACATCCACTTTGTCTGACAAACCGTACAACACCGGAATAAAGGCAATGAGGGTCATCACCGCCCGCACGATCTGCAGACCTAACGATTCAACAATGCGGGCGAAGCGGTTGCAGTCTTCCTGTATCCGCTGCGACGCGCCTTCTATCTCGTGCTCAACCGCACGCCAGCGGGGGATGTAGTTGAATGTGATCGCCTCGCGCCAGCGCAAGCCGTAAACCCGGGTAAACCAGCCTGTAAAGATTGCGAGCAGAACGTACGGGAATGCAATGACGACAAATGACGGCGTCCCCTCAAAACCGGTGGTCACATACTGGATGGAAATCAGTTCGGTAAAGAATTGATCAATGCCCTCCTGAGGCTTATCCGAGAAACTGGCGGCGTTTTGCAAAAGATCATAAAACCGGCCGTACCACTCGTTGATGGCGACCGTCATCTGCACCTGCAGCCACAGCGACGAGATCAGCAGCGCGCCGCCGCCATAGGCCCAAAGTGCCCATTGCCGCGATTTGTAAAAGGCTTTAATCATGTTCCATCCTGACAATCATGCTCTGGCCTGATGAGACTCACTGAATTCAGGCCGAGCAGGGAAAAGTCCCAACATAGAATGTGAACACTTTTACCACAGTGTCGATACCGTCGCGGATTAAAATTCGTTTAGAGTTCAGTTACAGGTCTTGGAGAATAAGTTTTGTCCGAATACGATTACATCATTATTGGTGCGGGTTCTGCGGGCTGTGTACTTGCCAACCGCCTGACCGAAGGCTCCCAGAATAAGGTACTGATTCTTGAAGCCGGACCGATGGATCACAAACTAATGGTCCACATTCCGGCCGGGGTCTACCACGCGTATAAAGATCCCAGCATCAACTGGAACTACACCAGTGAACCCGAGGCCGAATGTGATGACCGCAGAATAGAACTGCCTCGAGGCAAGGTGATTGGCGGCTCCTCCTCCATCAACTCGATGGTGTACATGCGGGGCCACCCGATGGACTACGACCGCTGGGCAAAGGACTTTGATCTTCCTGAATGGTCTTATGAACGATGTCTGCCCTACTTCAAGCGGTGCGAGTCCTCAGACCGGGGTGAAAACGCCTGGCGCGGCGGCAGCGGCCCGCTTGGGGTCACACGGGGCACATTACAGAATCCTCTTTTTGACGCGCTCCATGAAGCCGGGGAGCAGTCTGGCCAGGGCACTTCTGATGATCTCAACGGCTACAAGCCAGAAGGCATCGCCCGGCTCGACAGCACCACCCGCTATGGACGCCGCTGCAGCGCTGCTGTCGCGCACTTAAAACCGGCGCTCAAACGTTCGAACCTGACGCTGCAGACCCGGGCTCTTTCCCGCCGCATCATTCTTGAAAACAACCAGGCGCGCGGCATTGAGTATGAAGTCAACGGCCAAGTCAAACAGGCCTTTGCCGCCAAAGAGGTCATTGTCAGTTGCGGCGCTATCAAAAGCCCCCAGCTCCTGATGCTGTCGGGGATCGGATCGGCCGATACCCTGAGTGCGATGAACATCACGCCTCAGATTGACCTGCCGGGCGTCGGTCAGAACCTGCAGGACCATCTCAGTATCGACAGTGCGTATTACTGCAAGAAACCGATCACGCTTCACACCCTGACGCACCCCATGAAAAAACTGAGTGTCGGCCTCAAGTGGCTGGCTACCCGCTCAGGCATCGGCGCTTCTCACATCTGGGAAATGGGCGGATTTGTCTTTGGCAATGATCAGGTGACGCATCCCAACCTTCAGTATCACTTTACGCCGGTCTACAGCGATTGGCATAACCGGAAAATCCGGCTCCAGCAGGGCTACGTATTGACCTGTGACCAATTGCGGCCCAAGAGCCGTGGGGAGGTCAAACTTCGCTCAACCGATCCACATGACCGACCGGCTTCTCACTTTAACTATATGAGTCATCCTGACGATACAAGAGAACTTGTAGAGGCGCTCAAGGTGATGCAGGAGCTTCTTACGCAGCCGGCCTTTGATGAATTTCGTGGCGAACGGATCAATCCGGCGCCGGAAGCAAAAACTGACAGTGAACTCGAAGCCTGGGTTCGAGGCTACAGCTCAACCGACTATCATCCCTGCGGTACCTGCCGCATGGGTCACGATGACCTTGCCGTGGTGGATGGGCAGCTTCGGGTACACGGTGTGGATCACCTTCGGGTAGTCGATGCGTCAGTGATGCCGGATATTGTGAGCGGCAATCTTAATGCACCCACCCAAATGATTGGAGAACGGGCTGCGGACTACATCCTCGGTAAGGAACAACTGCCTGCCGAACAGGCAAGCTTTCATTTTCTGGAGCCTTGATCGGCGGACGCCGCCTGCGCTGCCTGGCGGCGCGCCTGGCGCTTTCCATCCAGCCAAACCACCAGTCCGCCGACGGCAATCAGCACGATACCGAAAAGCGCGAGCGCGTCGGGAAACTCGCTGAAGACCAGATAACCCCAGAGCAGCACCAACGGCAGGATCGCATATTCAAATGGCGCAAGGAATGATGCCTGCGCGCTGCGGTAGGCAAAGGAAAGCGATAGCGCGGTAATGGCCGACAATCCCCCGATCCCCACAAGATAAACAACATCTCCCGGGGGCGGCCAGCGCCACGCGCGCAATAAGAACTCAATGCCAGGGTCAGCAAAGCCCGCGAACTGGCCATGCCCCACACTGAGGCCGATCAAGCCACTCGCTAGCAGGAAAGCGCCCTGGGCCGTCACCGCCAGCAAGGGAGCTGATTCCGTTCGCCCGATATGCCGAGTTAAGGTGGTAAAGCCGGCGTAGCAAAAGGCGGCAGCGAGCGGCCAAAGATAGGCGAGCTCGATCTCAACACTAAACGGCCGCACCACCAGCATCATGCCGGTTAAGCCCACGAGCACTGCCAGCCATCGAAACGGGCCGAATTCCTCCCCGAGAAAATACCAGGAAAATACCGTGATGATGACAGGCGCAAAAAATACAACGGCAGAGGCCTGCGCCAGGGGCAAACTGGCGAGCCCGGTATAGAAAGTCATGTTGGCCATCACGAGCAGCGAACCGCGCAGAAGATGCGCTCCCGGCCGCTGGGTGTTAAGTGCCATGACGCCGTGACGGAGCAGGATCGGCAGCAAAATCGCCATGCTGACCGCCGCACGGATAAACACCAGCTGATGCAGGGCATATCCGCCACTCAGCATCTTGATCACGGTATCCATAATCGAGATACAGAACATCGCGAGCAGCAGATTAAGAACGGCTTTGAGGTTCAAGTGTGGCTTCTGGTTGCACTGATCTGATACGGAAGTCAAACACCAAACTTCCGATAAGCGGCGGATTCGCCCGCGATACTACACTGGATGCTGCTTAGTTCACATGCCGCTTCAATTCAATCAACCTTGGCACTGTCGGTTCATCGAACGGATCGCCGACCTTAACGGGAATAGAGGCGCATATACTTAGTCCGTCAAAAAAGGTCAGGTCGAATGAACATCCTCTTTATTATGTGTGACCAGCTGCGGGCAGATTACCTGTCCTGTTATGGACATCCCTATATCCGGACGCCAAACATCGATGCCTTGGCGGCACAGGGCGTGCGGTTCAATCATGCTTACTGTCAGGATCCCTTGTGCGGACCCTCTAGAGCAAGTTTCTACACCGGCCGATATGTGTCGTCGCACGGGGTGATGGCCAACGAAGATCCTCTGCGCATTGGGCAACTGACGCTTGGGGACCACCTTCGGGACATCGGGATGCGGGCAACCGTTATCGGAAAATCGGAAGGCACGTTTAATGAGGCCTCGGCACAACGGTTTGGCATAACGTCAGGCTCAGATCAACAAAAATACCTTCGCCACAACGGATTTGCGCCTTATGAAATTTTCGAAGGACTCTATCCGGATCCGATCCTCCCGTCCGACCTCGGTTATAACAAATACCTCCAGGGTCAGGGGTTGGATGGAGAGAACCCGTGGGAATTCTGGGCCAACAGCGCCATTGATGAGCAAGGCAAAATTGTCAGCGGCTGGAAGATGCGTAACGCCCGTTTTGCGGCAAGAGTACCTGAGGAGCATTCCGAAACAGCGTTCACCACAAATCGGGCAATTGAGTACCTTGATGGTTTACAAGCCAACGATCGCTGGTGCCTGCACCTTAGCTACATCAAGCCGCACTGGCCTTATCTGGCGCCAGCGCCTTATCACCAACTCTATGGTGCGGAGGAAGTACTGCCTGCGGTGCGCAGCAACGAAGAAAAAGAAAACGCCCATCCGGTTTTTCGGGCCTTCATTGCTGAAGACTACAGTCAAAACTTTTCTCGTGACGAGGTTCGGGAAACCGTTATCCCGACCTACATGGGGCTTATTGAGCAGTTGGATCATCATATTGGAAGGGTGCTCGAAAAACTTGAGCAAAAGGGCTTAAGGGACTCCACGATGATCGTGCTGACGAGTGATCACGGCGACTATCTTGGCGATCACTGGCTGGGCGAAAAAGATCTCTATCACGACCCGTCTATACGCATACCGCTCATCATCAGCGACCCCTCACCCGAGGCCGATACTACCCGGGGTCTTGTGCATGATCATCTGGTGGAATCGATCGATCTGGTCCCGACTTTTGTTGAGAGCGCTGGAGGCCCGCTCTCCATAAGACATCTCGAAGGTCGCTCGCTGCTGCCGCTACTGCATGACTCGAATCCGACCCTGCCGTGGCGCGAATTTGCGATCAGTGAGATTGATTTTGGCAGCCGTGGACCCCGTCAACGCCTTGAGATGCACCCCTATGACTGTCGTGCATGGATCATCCGAACCCCCACCTGGAAATATGTGCTGCATCAGAAATTCCGGCCACAGCTCTTCAATCTTGCGGACGATCCTGACGAGATTGTCGACCTCGGGACAGATCCTTCGCTCAGCCATATTCGAGAGCAACTTCATGAGCAGCTCTTTGGCTGGCAGCGAACCCTGAAAGTCAGGACCGAAACCGCCATCGATGAGTTGATGGCGAGAGGGCCGCAGCGCAATGAGGAAGACTTCGGCATCTTGATTGGTCATTGGTAGACTCGGATCATCAAATAGGTCTACGGTGGCCGGCGAGAAATGCCAGAATCACTCTTTAGGCGGGATGCTGGTTTGCCGAAGTGATTCGGCGATTAGTGGCGCCGCCGCTGGCTAAATTTCTTGAGGAATTCTGACTTTAATGAGCGCTATCGTATTTATTGGCACAGGTCATGCCGCTATTCAATGTGCTGCCAGTCTTCGTGATCTGGGTCATTCGGGACCGATCACCATCATCGGCACAGAAAACGACCTCCCCTACCACCGGCCCCCAAATTCAAAAAAGTATGCGATTGAGGGAGTGCCAGCTGATTTCTCCTTATTGCGTGCTGCAGAGTATTACGAGAACGAGAAAATTGATCTTTTGCTTGGTGAGACCGTTTCATCCATAGATCCCGCCGGCCGACAGGTCACGCTCGACTCCAAAAAATCAATCAGTTTTGAAAAACTGATTATTGCGACAGGCTCCGAGCCTAGGCAACTCCCCATCCAAGGCGTTGAACACGCACTTTGTCTTTACTCGTTGCAAAATTCCAGAGATGTTTATGAGAGACTGAAAAGTGTCGACTCGGTCGCCGTTATCGGCGGCGGCTTTATTGGCCTGGAGATCGCCTCGGCGGCAGCCGCTGCAGGCAAAGAGGTAACGGTAATAGAGGCGGCTTCGCAAATTCTCGGCCGCTCCCTCACTCCACAGTTAGCGCAAAGAATCCGCGAAATTCACGAGGGTGGCGGCATCAGGATTATCGATTCTGCTTCGATTGACTCTATCTCGACCGAAGGGGTCTATACGGATAATGGTTTTGTTGATGCAGATCTCGTGTTGTTGGGCGCCGGCAGCATACCCCGCACTCAACTGGCCGCCTCCGCTGGTCTTTCGACCAGCAATGGAATCGACGTTGACCAACATCTTCAAACCTCTGTCCCCGGCATCTATGCGATCGGCGATGTAGCCTGCTTCCCGTATTTTGGAGGCAGCCGTCGAAGATTTGAGTCTGTGCAGAATGCGAATGATCAAGCCCGGGCGCTGGCCAAGACCCTGTCAGGCGAACCTACCGCCTATCGAGCGCTGCCATGGTTCTGGTCTGATCAGGGCAATATAAAACTACAAATGGCGGGGGTCAGTCAGGACGCAAATGAAGTCGTCATGATGGAGGGAGCCCAGCCTCCCCAAGCGGCTGCATTTTGTTTCGACTCTGAAGACAATCTTTGCGCTCTGGAGACGATAAACTGGCCGGCCTATCACGCCCTTTGCCGCAAAGCGCTGTCAGATGGTCGTGTCATCAGTCGGGCATCCCTCTCAGCAGCAGATTTTGACCTCAAGACGGCTCTCAAGAAATAGTTGAGCTGACTCATCATTTTCATTCCATAGCACCTAAAAACCAAAAGATAACGTCATGGCCGCTTCTGAACTCTTCACTCAACGACTCGATACACTCCGGCAGAAGCTGTCAGCAGCCGCAATAGATACCGCGGTCATCACCGACGACGACAGCGTCTACTACTACAGTGGCTACTACGGCTATCTGCACATGGACTTCGGACGTCCGACTCTGCTGGTGGTTTCAGCAGAGGGTGAAACGGTCCTGATTACACCCACCATGGAGCAGTCTCTCGCCGAGTCTCTCGCTGTAGTCGATCGAATTGAGCTCTGGAATGACGGTATGGGTGCTGAATGGCGAGAAGCCCTGCCCGCCCTCCTTGGGACAACAGCTGCGATCGGGATAGAGCCTGATCTTATTCCGCCGCCCGTGCGCACGTTTATCGATTCGATTGTTGAGGCAAAACGCTATCGCGATCTAACACCGATCGTTTCGGATATGCGGATGATTAAATCGCCGGAAGAACTCAAGATCGCCCGGCATGCAGGCGAGGTGGGTATCGCCATGATGGAAGCGGGTCGCAACGCTATCAAGGAAGGAGTCGCCGAGTACGAAGTTGCGCTCGCGGCCACCACTGCCGGAACTCACAAAGCTGCTGAATTGCTGCGAACCCATTACGCAGGCTCGCAAATGTCTCCCAGTATTCACTTCATGCAGATTCTTGCTTCCGGGCAAGAGATCACCATGACCCATCACCGGGCGAGTACCAAAACGCTCAAATATGGTGAGCCGGTCTTTTTATGCTTTTGTGGCATGACCGATTTTCACCGATTCAAACTGGGATTCGATCGCACCTTCTGGATTGGTGAAGTCGGGGACCATTCTCAGGAAGCAGCGTATCAAACGGCTGTGGATAGCCAGGCTGCTGCGCTTTCGGTTCTGGGGCCGGGCGTGCTCGCCGAAGAGGTCCACGCCGCCTACGCTGAAGTCATTCAATCAGCCGGGTTTGAATACCCTTTTCGCTGCGGGCGTGCGACCGGATTCAGTTTTCTCGAACGGCCGCAACTGGTATTTGGCGATAAAACAGTGCTGCAGCCCGGCATGGTGTTCGCCGTTGATGGCTCAGTGACTGTTCCGGGAGAATTTCGTGCGCAGGTCGGTGACAGTTTCATCATTACCGAAGACGGCTACGAACAGATCACGGAACACCCCAAGACTATCGCTGATGTGATCGTATAGAGACCGCTCTTAATCAGGCTCGGACCCTCATCGCTATTGCGAGCGCTAGACCAGCGCAAGCATTGTCTGTGCGTCACTGACCTCGAATTTCTTGGGGGCCTCGACATTAAGGTGTGTCACAACACCGTTATCGACCACCATCGCATAGCGGATTGACCTCTCTCCAAATCCGGATTTGCTCATATCTGAGGCAAATCCCATGGCTCGGCTCAATTCTGCATTGCCGTCTCCCACCATGGTGACTTTGCCCTGCGCCCCTTGTGCCTTTCCCCAGGCATCCATTACCCACGCATCATTCACGGAGAGGCAGATGATGTCGTCTACGCCCTTTTCTTTAAAATCTGAAGCTGCTTCAATGAATCCCGGCAGGTGCCTTGCCGAGCACGTCGGGGTGAAGGCGCCCGGCAAGGCAAACAGCACCACTTTGCGATCAGCAAAAAGATCTATAGAGGCTCTGGATTCCGGGCCGGACTCCCCCATCACATAGACGGTCGCTTCGGGTATGGCATCTCCAACTGCAATTCTCATAACGATCTCCTTTAGTCTGGAATTATTTCTCTGCAGAAGCTTCTGGTGCTGGCAGAGCAATTCTATCTATTGTGCAGAAATGGTACCCAGGGCAACGCTGGCTAATCTGGCTTGTGGTGGATCAGCACGACTTGTCAACAAAATGGGTACCTTGCCGCCAAGGACAATACCTGCCGCACAGGCGCTCATGAAATAGACCATCATCTTGAAGAGGGCATTGCCGGTTTCAATGTTCGGCGCTACCACTACATCAGCTCGGCCCGCGACGGGATGATCGATGCCTTTCATCTTGGCAGCATCAGTAGACACCACATTATCGAATGCCAGCGGCCCAAATACTTCAGCACTCAACTTGGCACTCTCAAAGTGCTCGGCTATTTCCCGGCACTCCCCGGTCACAGGCATCGCAGTGCTGACAGACTCTGACGCGGCAAGGAGCGCGACGCGGGGATTTTTTATGTCGAGCTTGTGCGCCAGTGTGACCACATTCTCCACAATGGCGATTCGAGTCTTGACGTTGGGAGCGACGTTAAGCGCGCAGTCGGTCAGCATGACCGATTGATTACTGCCGGGCACCGTCATATGAAATACATGGGACAGCCGGCCCTCGCCCCGTATGCCTCCTTCTTTGGCAAGAAGCGGACGCATAAACGTATCCGAGTGCACATGCCCTTTCATGATCATTGCAACCGCGCCTGATGACGCCAACTGCGCTCCTGCCTCGGCCGCCGCCGCCTCGCCCTCTGCTTCGATCACTTCAAAGCCTGACGCGTCCCAATCAATCTCTTCGGTCGCCGCTTCGATTCCGGCCCGGCTTCCGATCAGGATCGGCGTAATCAGTCCGGCTTGCTGGGCCTGACGGACGCTTTCCAAAGCGAGTACATGATCGGCTCCAACAACTGCGGTCACCGCAGCCACTTTGCCAGACGCGCGATCCAAAAGCCCGGGAGGGCAAACGACCTGCGCAGTGCTCAGAAAACTATCCGCTGCCATGTCGCTCTACGCTTATCCGAATCCTGTCAGGCGTCGTCTGCACCTGACTGACTGATCTCATCCACGAGTTTAAGCCGCTGAATTTTTCCGGATGGCCCTTTTGGCAGTGTCTCCATGAGATGAAAGGCGCTGGGGGTCTTGAAGGCGCCAAGATTTTTCTCGCAATGTTCGCGCAATGCGTCGATATCAATCAAGTTGCCGGGACTTGCCACAACACACGCAGCCACCTCTTCTCCATAACGAGTGTCTGCGATCCCGACAGCGGCGGCCTCGAGCACACCGGGAAACTGATATAGCACGTCGTCGATTTCCCTCGGCGCGATGTTCTCGCCTCCTTTGATAATCAACTCTTTTATCCTGCCGGTCACAAAAACATACCCGTCTTGGTCCATCTTGCCAAGATCTCCAGTCCGATACCAGCCATCGCTGGTGAACGCTTCGTCAGTCTTGTCGGCATCCTTGAGATAACCCTTCATGACGTTGTGACCGCGGATCTGTATTTCTCCCTCGAGATCGGGCTCAAGCTGCGCATTGTGCTCATCTGCAATTCGAACCTCATTGCCGCAACTCTTTCCCGGTGATCCTATCCGGTGCGCTTCGGGATTAAGGGGATTCGACAGGATGGGTGCAGCGGTCTCGGTGATGCCCATCGTCTCAACGAGAGGGATGCCGAAACGCTCAACGAATGCCGTGTGCACAGCCGGCGGCAGTGCCGCTGATGCGGAGCGTCCAAAACGGACATGACTCAGGGTTGCCTTCTCGGGCTGGGCAACGGCCTCTTCTGCGCCCAGGAGATAGGAAATAATAGTGGGCACTGCGCTGAACCAGCTACAACGGTGACGGCTCACCCAGTCCCAGAATTTCGATACCCGGAATCTTGAAGGCATGACGACAGAAGACCCGCTGATGAGCGGTGCCATGACCGTCACCACCTGACCGTTGATATGACAAAGCGGCAAAACACAAAGGGCGCGGTCTTCCGAGGTCAAGTGATGTGCGGCGGCGGTGTTTGCGCCGCCCGCGAGCAGACTGGCATGAGAGTGAATCACCCCTTTGGGTCGTCCGGTCGTCCCTGAGGTATAGATCAGCAAGGCATCATCCTGCGGCTCAGGTGAAGCACAAACACCGGCTGCCTCTACATGGTGCAAGTCGAGAGACTCGATGGCCCGGGTTCGAATCACCGTAAGGTTTGGTAATGCTTCTTCACGAATCTGGCTTGCCGCATCGGCGTTGCCCTCATCAGCGAACAAAAGCCTCACTTCAGAATGGTCGAGCACATAACGCAGGGCCGCATCTCCTGCCACAGGGTTAAACGTTGCAACAGTGAAGCCCCCGTACATGCAGCCCAAGAAGATCTCAAGCGCGGACTGGCCGTTTGCACTCAGCATCCCGATGCGATCTCCGGGCACTGCCCCCAGAGAGTGAAGGTAGGTACTCAGTTTGTGGCAGGTTGCCTGCAACTGAGACCAACTGACTTCTGAACCTGTATCCGGAAAGACAGCGAAAGCTTTTTCGGGAGAAGTTTGCGCATACCGGTCGATCAGAACCCGAATGGTCAGAGCGCTGCAGTCTTGCACCGCTGCAAAGGTCAGCGGCGCATTATTTTCCATGACGCGCCCAGTAATCCCCCAGCAACTCCTCCGGTGAGACTTCCTGTGCAGGTATGCTGCGAACGACCCGAACTGTATTGAGATAGTGCCGGTAATTCATGTTCTCGCTGATGCTGTTGCCGCCCCAACTGCCGCATCCCATCGAGAGCGAGAACGGCAACGCATTGTCAAAACTCCCGCCGGTCGCGAAACAATGCGCCTGATTGACGATAACGCGACAGGTCGGCAACTCCATGGCGATCTGCATTGGGCGGGCATCATCGGCCGTATGGATACCGACCGAATGGCCAGCACCCTGATACGCGTAGATTTCGGCAACCTGCGCCAGTGCGCCATCAAAATCCTCGGCGTGATAAAGCGTCAGGACAGGACAAAGCTTTTCACCCGAAAAGGGATGGGCAGATCCGGCTTGGGATTCCTGCACGAGCAAGACCTTGACATCAGGCATTGCGCTGCAGTCAATTTCCGCCATCTGGGCAATTTGGTGGGCGGGTCGCGCGATAACGGCCGAATTCAGCTTGCCCTCCGGCCACATCAACTGCTGCAGTTTTTTCTGCTCATCAGCGGTCAACAGCTTTGCGCCCTGTGACTCAAGAGCAGACACCAGGGTGTCGTATACCGATGTCAGCACCACGGCACTGTTCTCTGAAGAACAACTCGTGGCGTTATCAAAAATCTTGGAGGCGATGATCTTTTGGGCCGCTTCATTGAGATCTGCCGTTTCATCAACGATCACCGCGACATTCCCCGCTCCGACTCCCACCGCTGGGGTGCCGCTTGAATACGCTGAGCGGATATTGTTCTGTGACCCGGTCGCGACCACCAGATCCACCGTCTTCATCAAAGTCTCGGTATCTGCCTTGTTGATGGGTCGAGGCAGTTTCTGCACCAAGTCCTCGGGGGCGCCTACTTTCTTTAGCGCCTGCTGAAAAAGCTCAACCAACTCTCCACAAACCGCTTCACCCCGTGGCGAGGGGGCGAGGATGATGGCGTTACGCCCCTTTAGGGCATTCATCACCTTGTTTGTCGGTGTGGCCACCGGATTGGTCGAAGGTGTGATCGCTCCGACAACGCCAACCGGCCGGGCAATCTCAATAATGCCCCTTTCAGAATCCTCCGAGATCACACCCACCGAGGGCGCTCCCGTGAGATCGCGAAGCAATCCCAGGGTCTTGCGGTAGTTTTTCCGGAATTTATCGTCAACGTCCCCCAGGCCGGTGTCTTCTACCGCACGCTCTGAGAGGTAACGATTGCGCTCAGGTTCAAGGATGGTCCACGCAATCGCGGCAACGACATCATCAACCTGAGCCTGATCAAAGCGCTCATATTGAGCCTGGGCCGCTCGGGCGCGCGCAAGCAATTTTGAAACTGGGGAATCTGCAACCATAAGACCTGGACCTACGAACGTACTCATCCCAAGTCTAACAGCGTAGAGCCGGAATCGGCCCGAATGCTGTGACTAGAAATTCAAAGAGACGTCTTTGTGATCCGCGTTGCAACTGGCTGCATACAGGGCCTGCTCTTCGGTCATCTGTGCCTGTTGCCTTAACCCAATGGTCGGTCTGATTGCCTCATCCACTGCGAGCAATGGCGCTGTCAGTTCAGCGAATGCCCGCTTTCGCCAGGAGACCTCAGCAAGGTACAAATCGATCGCTTTTTCCATCTCTCCAAGCGCTTTTTCGCGATCCGGGTTGTTGCCCTTAAACGCCTTGCGGCTCTTGTTCAGCTTGGACTTGATCTTGCTTGTGCCATCCACTTGACCCAACTCGGTCCGAAGCTTCTTAAGCGCGCTTTGTGCTTCTTTCGGATCCATGTTTGGCAACGCTGCATAGAGACGATCCAATTCCGGGCCAATGTCAATCAGTGCCGGAGTATCTGCGATCAGGTTACGGATTTCCACGAGAGCGTTGTATCCGTCATCCACATTGCGGCGGTATTGATTGACCTTCTTTTTGTCGTCCTTCAGAAGAGTCAGGTAAGCTGCATTCTGCGCCTCCCATTCGGATGGGATTTTGGTCTCAATTTCTCGACGCTCCGCGATAAGCATCTCGCGCCCACTCACCAAGTCGTCTCGGGTGAGATCCGACTCTTCACCGCGGTCGAAGCGGGTAATCGCCTGATCCGCATCCTCGATTTTGGCGTCAATGCGTTTGATCTGGTTCTGCAGGAAGCGCACCCGCTTATGAAGGGCGCGGTAATCTTCCTCAAAGTCACTCTTCGCCCGATGCGCCGATTTGACCTCTTCCACGAGCGGGAACGTCGACCGGATGTTGGATGCCACCGACTCGAGTTTCTTGCCGACAGAATCCGGCAGGTATTCCATCCGAAGACCGTCTAACTTATCCGCGACCCCCAGCAGTGTCTGCTCCTCAGTCGCGTAACGCTCAAAAACATAATCCTCCAGACACTCCTGGAGTTTCGGATTCATTGGAGGCGGAGAAGATTCCGAAGTCAGATAAATTCGGGCAGGCAGATAGTTCACCAGACTCGGCATATAACCCACGATTCCGAGACCCACCAATTGGAGGAAGATAAATGGCACGACACCACGATAAATCTCTACGGTCTTTACTATTTTGGAGGCCACACCCCTGAGATAAAACAACGCAAAACCAAAGGGCGGCGTCAGAAATGATGTCTGGATATTCAGGCCGATCATGACGCCCAGCCAGACCGCGGTGATGTTGGCGCTTGGATCCATCAGAAGAATCGGCGCCACAATCGGCACGACCACGACCGCGATCTCAATAAAGTCCAGGAAGAATCCGAGGACAAAGATGACTGCCATCACTACGATGAATTGAGTCCAGAAACCCCCAGGCAAGCCCGTCAGAAACTCTTTGACCAGAACCTCGCCCCCAAAGCCTCGGAAAACGGAAGTCAGCATCGCTGCGCCGATCAGGATGATAAAAACCATAGAGGTGGTTTTTGCGGTTTCGATCATGACACCGTTCAGTACATTCCCGATCTTGTAGGCGCGCCACAGACTGATGGCGATCGAGATACATAATCCAATCACCGCAAGAGTCGCGACGGTCACCGCGATAACTTCCGAAGGCTCAGAGATGGTTCGAACATTGATCTCAACCATCTTCAGGGTAATGATCAGCACCGCGACCGATACCACCGCCAGAATCGCCGGGAAATAGGCGCCCCGCTTTCCGGCCGCCAAGCGATAGCCGCCCATGATTAATGCGCCGATTGCGCCGATAGATCCTGCCTGGTTAACCGTGGCGATGCCAAGAATGATCGACCCCAGCACAGCAAAAATCAGGGCCAGCGGGGGAATCAGTGACAGACCCACTCCGAGCCAGAAGCGGCCGTCCAAACTCCCTTCGCGAGGCACCGGCGGTGCAATCTTAGGCCGGATAAGCGCCGACACCAGGATGTAAAGCATGTAAAGGCCAACCAGTACCAATCCCGGAAAGAATGCCCCCATAAACATCTCGCCGGCACTGGTCGATACAATATCCAGCTCGGAAGGCATCGAAAACTCACCGGTGGCATCTTTGTACATCGCCTTTCGGGCGGTACTCGCAATATCCGAGGCGCTCGATAACTGATCCGCCAGCAAGATCAGCACGATGGAAGGCGGAATGATCTGTCCCAGCGTTCCTGACGCACAGATCGTGCCCGAAGCCAGCGGTCGTGAGTAATTGTGGCGAAGCATCGCCGGCAACGAAATCAGTCCCATAGCGATGACGGTGGCGCCGACAATGCCGGTCGTTGCTGCGAGCAGCGTTCCGACGAAAACGACCGATATGCCCAGACCTCCGGGAATAGGGCCAAACAACTGAGCCATGGTGACCAGAAGATCTTCTGCGATCTTCGAGCGCTCGAGCATGATCCCCATGAAGATAAAAAGCGGAACCGCTATCAGGGTGTCCCGTTCAACATCCCAATACAGACTCCTGAAATTGGTCACTCCCGCCGTCAGCCATTCGACGGGTCCTCCTTCCAGAAAATACGCACTGACATCGCCTTCCACCAGATAACCAAAAAGCGCTGCCAGTCCGAGGGCGACGATCGAGGAGCCCGGTAACGCAAATGCCACCGGAAAACCGGAGCTGAGCGCTCCGATCATCAGGATAAAGAGAACTAAAAGAAAGAAGACTTCCATGATTGTTTTGCCCTACCCCGTCACGGCAGAGCTCGAAGGCGCCTGCGCATCTGCGTCGGACTCGTCACCCGCCTCTCCCGCTAAATCCGCAATATTCGAAAGCAGGTACGCACAGAACTGAAAAAGCATCGACATGGCAAAAATAACCAAAAAACCCACCATCAGGTATTTCACATACATACCAAAGCCCTGTTGGTAGATCTCAAAACTAAGCAGGGGGCTGTTCAAACTGCTGCCCTTGCCCCACATGCCGGTGGTCAGAATGACCCAGCACAGCGGCAGCCCCAATACGATTACGCCGATGGTGTTAGCCCAGGCTTTTCCTTTCTTGGAGAAGTTGGTGTAGAGGACATCCACCCGTACGTGACCCTCTGTGACAAGAGCATAGGCGCTGGCGAAAAGAAAAAGTCCCGCGTACCAAAAGCGTACCAGGTCTCCTTGAAACGGCTGCTCGTATGAGTACACAAAGCGGCTGATCACAATCGAGAATTCCGAAAGCACCACCATCAGCGTGAGCCAGGTGAACCCCAGACTTCTGGTGAAAAGGGCGATCACAAGACCCAAAGCCAAAAGAGGATAGTGCACATATGATCCCCGGAAGATGGGCCGACCAAGCGACTTCGCCATGTCCTCACCCACAAAGATCGCCAACCACTCTTCTACCCGCAAAAACGAGATAACGATATCAAAGATGCCGATCAGGACAAGGCCCCAAAAGCATCCTCGAATAATAAAAGCCGCTATTGCGCCAAGCCGTTCGGCATCGCTGCGCAAAGGGGAGTCTTGTCGCCTGACCGTGTAAATCGCCACCAGTATTGCCAGCGCGAACCAACTGGCAAATTGAGACCAGGCCTGAATCTGCAGCGTACCGGAAAAAGGCGTGGATTCCGTATCCTGCCAACTCTGCATCAGAGCGAGCGTGCCCGGCCAGTCCTGCCAGAAAATCAGATAATTGTGGAAAATGAACAGCAGGCCGAACAACGGCACCAGCCATGCAAAAAACCGCATGACGTTTGCTGTGACCGATGGCCCTTTGGTCGATGAAACCATTTCAGAACGGGGAAACAGAACTGTCAGCTTTTCTGACTAGCGGTATCAACAGAAAGAGGAGCTGAGAAAAAAGCGGAGCCTTTCGGCTCCGCTTTTCCCTGACCTTAGTCTGAGTCCTGGGTCAACGATCAGACGCCAACACCAAGGACACGGTTACGCTGACGCAGGTAAGGCTGGTCGGACAGGTTCATCCAACGACCGACATCCTTACGGGTGGCAACAAAACTCTCGTGAATTCTGTTGGCCAGCTCACTGTGAGCACGCACCTCTTCGAAGACCTCTTCCGCTGCCTCACCAAAGGCATCGTAGACATCATCGTTGAACTCACGGACCTGGATACCCTGCTCGGTGATCAGCTTATCCAGAGCAGCGCCGTTCTTCGCGTTGTACTCGGACATCATGCGATCGTTCTCCTGGTGCGCAGCGGCCTTGATCAGAGCCTGATCGGTCTTGGACAGACCATCCCACCAGCTCTTGTTCATGCCGACGGCCAACATGGAGGCCGGCTCATGCATGCCCGGGAAGTAGTAGTACTTCGCTGCCTCATAGAACTTCATGTAGGAATCGTTCCAGGGGCCGACCCACTCTGTCGCGTCGATGGCGCCGGACATCAGGTTTTCATAGATCTGGCTTCCCGGCAAAGAGACGGGCGAAGCGCCCAACTTTGCCATGACGTCACCCCCCAAACCGGGGATACGCATCTTGAGACCTTTGAGGTCGTCTGCGGAATTGATCTCTTTGCGGAACCAGCCGCCCATCTGAACACCGGTGTTACCGCAGGTCAGACACTTAAGACCAAACTCACCAGCGAGTTCGTCCCACAGTTCCTGGCCGCCGCCCCAGTTAATCCAGGCGTTGATCTCACTGTAGACGAAACCAAACGGCACCGCGGTGAAGTACGCCCAACCGGGGTGTTTGCCTTTCCAGTAATAGTCCGCTGCGTGGTACATCTGCGCGTTCCCGGAGGCTACTTCGTCAAAGGAGTCGAAGGGTTTAACACGCTCGCCACTGGCATAGTAGGTCACATTCAGACGACCGTCTGAAAGTTCGCTCAAACTCTCGGCAAATCGCTGGGCACCCGTACCCAGACCCGGAAAATCCCGGGGCCAGGTGGTAACCATGGCGATCTCTGTACGAGCTTTTACGATTGCGGGTGCCGCCAGGGTCCCCGCAGCGACGGCCGTGCCCGCGCCTGCCTTCTTTAGAAAATCGCGTCTTTCCATGAATTCTTCCTCAACTGGTAGTTAAGCTATTGATGCGGCTTCGGGAAAGCGTTTCCCTTGCCAACCCGGCTAGTATCGCAACTCTCAATTCCCCTGACAACAAAGAGATTTTCTGAAGGCATCAATAAATCGAGAAGAAATGACGATTTAGGGCCACTCAGAGCAAGAACCGGTCACTTTTTGCTTGCAAAGTTCAATATCGGGTAGGATTCCGGCGATCTGACCAAGATCGATTAACGGATTAGAGGATGACAGAAAAAGAGAATAAGACGGGGCGCACTGCTCGGACCATCGCCATGAAAGGGGGCGGATACTACAGCCAACGTACCCGTGGCGCTAAAGATGTCATCGACAACGCGTCGGGAATGCTGGTCGAAGCTGCTAATGCGATCAATCCGCCGGATTCGGGTGGACCGATTGTTCTGGCTGACTTTGGTGCGGCCGATGGCGGCACATCGGAAAGTGCCCTGCGCAAATGCATCGAGCAGATCCGTTCACGCTTCCCGGATAACCAGATCCAGGTAACTTATACCGATCTGCCAAGCAACGACTTCAGCGCACTGTTCAAGAATCTTCTCGGTGTCGGTCCTCAAGCTGTCCACACTTATCTCACCGATATCGAAAATGTGTTTGTCAGCGCCTGCGGTATCGGCTTTCACCGGCAACTCTTGCCCGATGCCTCACTGGATATCGGCTTTTCGGCAACCGCAATGCATTACATATCCGAAAAGCCCTGCCCCATCGAAAATCATGTGCACATGGTGGGTGCAAGCGGGGAGACACTGACCGCGTACGCCGACCAGGCACGGCAAAACTGGAATGATCTTCTTGTTGCTCGCGCCAAAGAGTTACGCCCTGGCGGGCGGCTCGTGATGCTGAACTTTGGGATTGATGAGGAAGGTCGCTACCTTGGCAATACCGGCGGTATCAACATGTTCGACACCTTCGCGGACATTTGGGGGCAGATGTGTCGCGAAGGCACGATCTCACAGGCCGAATTCGTCAACACCTCTTTTCCGCAGTACTACCGAACGGTTGAAGAATTCTGTGCACCCTTCAAGGACAGTGACTCACCGGTCTATCAGGCAGGACTGCGGCTCGTCTCAGCGAAAACCGGGGTCGTCGGGTGCCCCTATCGAAGAGCATTTGACGAAGCGGGAAGCGCCATGTCGGCGAGAGAATTTGCAAAAAGTTACGTTCCGACCCTGAGATCGTGGAGCGAGGCCGTTTTCTTGAGCGGGCTGGACGATGCTCGCCCGGCGGATGAAAGGCATCAGATCGTAGACGCGTTCTATCAGCGCTATGAGGATCGGGTAGCCTCAGACCCTGACGGTCACGCCATGGATTACGTCCACTGCTATCTGGCAGTTGAAAAAGTGCGGCCCTGATACCCTCGGCAGATCAACCTACTCTCAGACTCGGCGAAACGCCTCAATCCAATTCAGGTGAAGCCTCCAAGCACTGGGTGACAAAGTCACCGGGCAAATCAAGACCCCGGGCAATGTCATTAAGCAGTCTGTTCTCGGCTTGGGCAACGGGTTGTTCAACGCCCGCAACCAGGCAGAGATCGCGCACGACCTGCATTCGTTGAGAGAGGCTTGCCTTCTCACGAACTGCGTCAATACGCTTTGGCAAGAGTTCCCGCAAACGCTCCGGATCCAGTTTCTCCAGCGCCACATCGTCTTCGAGGAACTCTTCCAGTGCTTTTTGCTCCTTATCGGAAATCCCGTCATCCGCATCTGCGACAGCGATCGCTCCCGCAACAAAAAGATTACGCATGGCACGGGTCGCGTCTGTTTTGCCCTTGAGGTAGTCAGGCTCCATCAGCCCCATGACGGTCTGCACCTGATCTTCAAGATCATGTTTATCGATGCCGCCAGGTCGCATAAGGACCGAGCGATCAAAGACCGTCAATGCTTTTACCCGCAACGGACTAAACGGATGAGTCAAGAACCAGTCCTGCATTGGCGCGCCCTGCCCGGGCTGTTCACCGAGCGCCAGCATATCGTCTACCTGACGCAGGAATTCATCCAGATCAAACTGCACTATCGTGTCATCACGCAACCCGGAGGCCAACTTGAAGAGCGCTCTTGCCACGCTAGGCAAGTCCTCCGCACAGTAGGCGCCAGCCCGGTCGGCAGAGACTTCAGCGTAACGCGACCAGGCGAAGAGATCCAATGCCAAGGATGCAGGCGGGCGCGTCTTGCCGCGCAGAATGTACCCAATCGGAATATCGTGATGGCGGTAAACATGGTGACCCAGTTCATGGCCCATAACAAAAAGCAGTTCCTGTTCAGAAAACGCCTCCAGCAAAGACGACGAGAACATGATGTACACACGTCCATCCTCTGGCTTGAAACAGGCCGCATTGAACTGGGGCGCAGAATACACATAGAGCTCCAGGCTGCTTTCAATGCCAAGACGCTCCTGGCACCGATCTGCCATTTCATGCAGCGCTCCCGACATGGAACGGCTAAGCCGGACCGAAGTGCTGAGCAGATGCCGACGTACCCCGGGACCCTTGCGGTTCTCTTCCTGTTGTTCTATCTCCTCGCGCACCCGGCTCACTTCCGGATGTGCAAGCAGCCTTTCATATAGTTTTAGATCATTGTCACATCGGATCTGACCGGCGGGATCCTTCATATTCATGCTGCTCCGATAAGGGCTGGGTATGACTTGGCGACCGACAGGCGTTGTTGCACCATCACCCGGACGCCTTGTGCGGCACTGCTGTCTGAATAGAACAATTGATAACTCATCGACGTTTTCGCTCTGTGGCGATCTATCAAACAGAAAACCACAACGTAGACGAGGAATTTTTCTTCGTCTGACCACTCAATGTAACATAGCCCTTGAATTATCTCGGCATAGGACTCCAATCCGAATGACTGTCTCATCTCCCTGCAGGCGCAATCTTCACTCGCATACTTTCCGCTGCAAACACGCCTCAGGAGACGCGGCCGACTATGTCAGGCATGCCTTAAGCACAGGGGTCGACACCTATGGCATCTCTGACCATACACCCCTGCCCGGTGACCGGTTTAACTCGCACCGGATGGATATGGTTGAGCTGGATGACTACCATCAGGCAATCAAGGAAGCGCAGCAGGCCTTTCCAGAGGTGACGGTCCTTGCGGGCCTTGAGTGCGAAGACTTCGATGATTGTCGCAGCTTTTATGAGGACGAAATTCTGGGCCAGCGTAATTTTGATTACCTGATCGGAGCAGGTCATTTCACCCCTCTGCGCAATCAATGGGAAGACTCCTACTTCGGGATGACCTCAGCGGCCAAGCTCCGCGCCTACAGTGATCATCTATGCGACTTGACGGAATCTTCGCTTTATCTATTTATTGCGCACCCTGATGTCTTCGGACTCTCAAGCGAGCACTGGAATGAAGACCTCAAAGCATGCTCACACGACATCCTCGCGGCTGCGGAAGCCAACCAAAAACCATTGGAAATCAATGGGGGCGGCATCAGGCAACTGGCTCAGCGATCAGACAAAGGGGTTCATCCCGGTTTTCCGCTTCGCGAGTTCTGGGAAGCCGCATCAGATTACCAGGTGACAGTCGTATGCAACTCAGATGCTCACCAGCCTGACCACGCCATGGCCAGCATCAAGGAATGCGTTCAGTATGCCGAAGAGCTGGGCTTAACTATCGCCAGCGATGAACAGCTGGGTATCACGCCCGCCTAGTCCAAGGCATGCCTGCATTCTTCAGTTCCTAAGGGTAATCAGTACTCTGAGCCGCAGGCCCGCATCAGCCGCATTCCACTGATATAGGTCACCACATTCTCGAAGTCTTCTTCTGTCCAGGATTGCAGTATTCTTGGCATCATGGGTGCTACTCGCACCCCTGCCTGAAACTGACTTAAGGCCAGCTTCAGATAGGATGCTTTCTGCCCCATGATCCTCGGGGCAAAGTGATGAAAACTCTCGTGACAGTGTCCACAGTTCGATGAGGCGTACTTCTCACGACCGGCCGAAAAAGCCTCGCGGAATCCCTCCCGACCGTAATCGATCTTGATGTCAAGATCGCAGGGATCTTGTCCTGCGAGGTAGCGGGCGACCAATTCAATGTCTTTCTCGGTCAGCCCTGAGGCGATGCCGTTCATGCTCATCATGATCTGATCAATCCGGCCTCCATGCCTAAACGCCATCAACGAGCGCACGATATAGGCTGGCTCCTGACCATGAAGAATCGGTGTTTTCAGCGCAATTCCCTCATTGCCATGACAGGATGCGCATTGCGTCTCAAATATCTGGGCACCACGGTTCTCTGCCCAAGCGGGCGGCGCGGCGACCACCAGGAGAATGGCAAAGAGACCGACCCAGCTCAACTGGGTAATTTGCAATCTCAATAACGTGTTCATCCAGGCTAGTCTAATTGAGAAGACCGAGAGTTACCCAGCACGTCGGTCGATCACGACTGAGTCTGGGCTTTGTTGGCCCCGGATGGAATCTGGCTGATAAGCACCCCCAGAACCACGACGGCAACTCCGGCTGCCCGTAACCACTCCCACTCTCCCATCGAAAGGGTCAAAAGAATGACCATCACATAGAACGGCACCGCATTCATGTGAAACGAGGCAAGCATGACGCCGAGACTGCCTGCTCCATAAATCCACATCAGTTGCGCGATGCCGGCTGACGGCAATACGAAAATGATGAAGGGCCAGAAACGTGCCGCATCGATCGTCCCCATCTTGGTTTCGCTCGGGGAAAAGGGTAGCGCACCCAGATAAAGCAGTACCAAAATGAGTGCACCCCCCGACAGGGTGACCGCTGCCTGACCCGGCCGAGTCAACGTCTCCAATTCATGTGTCGTTGCCCGGGTTGCCCAGGCAAAGAGAAAAATGGCGACGACACAAAGTGCCATGCCGGTTCCGACAGTGCCTTCATGGAAGCTCGCACCCGCCACCAAGTAGCCTCCCACCACAGCCAGAGCAATCCCTGCCAGGAGGTGAAACGAGAGACGGCGCCGATCAAAAATCATCTCGATAGCGGCGCCGGCAATCGGCATCATGGCGACGACAATCGTGGTGGTTACCGGATCAGACATTCTCTGACCCAGGTACAGGAAGAACGAGCCGATGCCCCAACCCAGCGCCCCAATGAAAAGCCCCTTCCACCAGGACACCTGCAAAGCTTGATGGACTCCCTCCCGCAGCAGCCACCAGATCACAAGAAATCCGGCGCTAATCACGAACCGTACTGCGTTAAGCGACAACGCGCCCCAATCCGCCAACAGGAACTCCAGTGATACAAAGCCACTCGCCCACAGCAGCATCGCGCCGAAGCAATAAAGATTTGCAGTAACGCGACCCGTTCTGTCTGACATCTGGTTATCTCATCGGAGTAAAGTGGCAACAGGCTGTTTGGCAAAAAGCCTTTTCCTTGCAATAGCTGATCACTAAGTCGCCTTCATGTTTTTGAGTAGGTCACGAATCTCTATCAGCAATTCTTCCTGAGTGGGTCCTTTTTCTGGTTCAGGCTCTGGCGTTTCTTCATCGGCTTTGTCAGATTCAATCTTTCGCCGAAACGAATTGATCGCTTTTATCAGGCCGAAAAGAACCAGGGCCACGATGAAGAAGTGGATCACCGCCATAAGAAATCGACCGTATGCGAAAACAGCCGTGCCGGCTTGTTCTGCAGCAGCAAGGGAGTCATACGTATTCATTGAGAGCGGGATATAAAGTCCCGAGACATCTACCCCTGCCATAAACAGACTGATAAACGGATTAATCAGGTCTCCAACGACAGACTTGACGATTCCCGTAAACGCCGCGCCAACGATCATACCCACGGCGAGGTCGACAACATTG